>ENA-ORSY01001527-ORSY01001527.1-human-gut-metagenome-genome-assembly--contig:-NODE-1527-length-15882-cov-3.606874_pt1 | contig 15882 bp, 8 predicted proteins | sample MGYA00242193_ERZ509160 | MGnify/ENA primary metagenome ERZ509160 (study PRJEB26280, sample SAMEA2338670) | human gut metagenome | biome: human gut; feature: human-associated habitat; material: faeces...
CTAAAAGTTTTGCCAAAAGGCCTTTTTATCTTTCATCTTTCACCATAATCGTTTGATAATCAATGAAGGCTTATGATGGAGAAAATAACAAACGCTTTTTATTCACGTGGATATCCCACCGGATTGTTCATGATTGGCAATTGGCTGTCCGTTAGTTTCAAGATCCGTTTTAAAGCAGCCTGGTCCATCGTGGCACGGGGAACGGTTGCCAGACCGGTGGCTGCGCAGAAAATATTGATGTTTTGGCAAACGATGCCGGCATCGACAGCGGCCATCAGTTTGGTGTGGTCGGCAATGTTTCCGAAGCGTGAAAGATCGGAAACGAGTACCAAGCTGACTGGGGCTGATTTGACAAAATCCTGACTGCCGGCAACAGCGGCCCGGTGATCTCCTTTAGCAATAGGTTGCAGGCTGTTTGCCTTGGCATCGTACAGGTAAGCGCCCTCTTTCATAATGACATAAATGTCGATATCCTGTTTGTTCAACGCTGAGGGAGCCGTTCGTTTTCCGTCCGGGCGGTTAATCCCGTTTGCTGCCCATAATAGATCCGATAGATCCTGTAAACTGAGTTCCTTGGCTGCATATTCCCGGTCGGAGTGACGGTCGGATAACGCTTTCATAATGGAACTGCCTCTGTTTTTGTCCGGAGAGCTTAATTTGATTGCTTTCAGATCTTGTGCATACATGGTGACGACGAGTAATAATGATGCAAAAATGAATGATAATTTTCTCATAAACTTATTCTTTTTATGATTGATTTCAACAAAAATAGGTGAAATATGCAGAAATCGAACACCAAAATACAACTTTTACAATTCTTTAAACTGTAAAATTACGAATGGCTCGTAGATAAAGTTACATTTGCAACTGTTTTTATGTGAATGTATAATCGATAATATCTAAATTCTCAAATTTAATGAAAGAAAAACTACTCTACTTAATGCTGATACTATTTGTGTCTGCGTCAGTGTTTGCGCAAACCGGAGGTGGATCAGCCGCCTTTACAATTAAGGGCCAAGTAGTCGACTCTCTATCCAATGAGTCCGTACCTTATGCCACGTTGAGGATAGCTTTGGCTTCCGCACCACAGAATCCTGTGAAATTGTTGGCTTGTGATGATGATGGCAAGTTCACGGCAACGATGAACAAGCCGGGTAAGTATGTGATGACAATGGAATCTTTAGGGAAAGTGCCTGCCAAGAAAACATTTACATTGTCGGAGAGCAAGAAAGTCGTGAATTTCGGTAAGTTGTTTATGCATGACGATACGCAGCAGTTAAAAGAGGTTACCGTAACAGCCCAAAAGCCGTTGGTGAAGGTGGAAGTCGATAAATTGACTTATAGCCTGGAAGACGACCCGGAAGCTAAAACCAGCAATGCGTTGGAAATGTTCCGTAAGGTTCCGATGGTCACGGTGGATGGCGAGGATAAAATCCAGTTGAAAGGATCTTCCAATTATAAAATCTATATGAATGGCAAACCCTCCAATTTATTGAGTGGCGACAACGCATCCGATGTATTGAAAAGTATGCCGGCCAGCTCGATCAAGAACATCGAGGTCATTACCGATCCTGGTTCCAAGTATGATGCAGAAGGGGTTGGAGGTATTATCAATATCATTACGACCAAGAACGCATTGCAAGGATATACGGGAACGATTCGTGCCAACGCCAGTACGCTGGGGAGCTTTGGTGGCGGTGGTTATGTTTCGATGAAGGCAGGAAAGTTCGGTATTACTGCTAATTATGGCTATAACTACCGTAATTCCCCCTGGAATGATACCTATTCGATGCGAGATGAGGAAGAAGCGAAATACCAGCAGGGTGACGAGACTTTTACCCGTCCGTCTTCTTTGTTGAATGAGCATGGACGCAGCAAAAACAAAGGGCCGTTCCAATACGGTTATTTGGAAGGTAGCTATGAGATCGATACGTTGAACTTATTAAGTGTAGGTGTCAATTTGTTCCGGGGAAAATCAACTAATCTCTCCGAATTGATTGCGGATAAGGTCAATCGGACCGATCTGACAAATGGGGAACCGACAACGATGTATTCTTATAAACGTTATTCGGATTCAAAAGGAACATTCGGCTCTACAGACGTCAATGTCGATTTCCAGCATTCAACCAGTAAGAAGGATGAATTGCTGACTTTGTCCTACCGCTTCAGCCAATCCCCCAATGACAATGAAGGGCATTCCCGGCTTGAAGATCTGGAAGGGGTTTATAGCCAGGCTTACCGCTATCCTAACTGGAATATTAATGATGCTTCAACGACGGAACACACGGCACAGGTCGATTATACGACTCCTTTGTTTAAAGATCAGACATTGGAAGCCGGTGTGAAATATATAAATCGCCAGAGCAAGAGTAATACATTGGAACAGGTGAAGGATTCTTTAAATGCCTGGCAGGATATTTCGCAGCGTAATAGTGACTTCCGTCATACTCAGCATATTTATTCCGCTTATTTGGGATATATGGTCAAGTTCAATAAATTCGGGGCTAAAGCAGGTGTCCGTGCGGAAGGAACCAGCTTGAATGCGGAGTTTGCCAAGGCGCCGGAAGAAAACTTCAAAACAAATTACTTTGACGTTGTCCCGAATGCGACATTGACTTACCAGTTAGACATGTCTTCACAGTTACGTTTAGGATACAATATGCGTATCCAGCGTCCGGGGATCTGGTATCTGAATCCGTATTTGAATAATATCGACCCGCAGCGTATCTCGCAAGGTAATCCGAATCTGGATTCGGAAAAGAGTAATAATGTGAACTTCAACTTTAGTAAGTTTGCACAGAAGTTCAGTATAAATGCAAGTTTGAGCTATACATTTGTTAATAATGCGATTGAAAGATATACAATAATTGCCAACTTCCCGGAATCCGATCCGCTTTCTCAATATAACGGAGCTTCTTATAGCACTTATGGAAATATGGGAAAACGTCAGCAGGTCGGATTGTTCCTGTATGGCAGTTGGAATCCGGTTCCTCTGTTCCGTATCTATATGAACGGTGGGTTGGATTATACGAATATCGACAGCAAAAAGGCATTGGGACTGACAAAGGATGGTGTGGCTGGCCGAATCTTTGCAGGGACACAGTTTAATTTGCCGAAAGATTTTCGTATTAATTTGCATGGTGGTTATTTCAGTCCGTGGATTCAATTGCAGGGAAAACAATCTCCTTTCTACTTTGCAGGTCTGAATATCAGTAAGGATTTCCTGAAAAAGAAACTCTCCGTTTCTTTGGGTGCACAGAACCCGTTCTGGAAAACCATGAAGATGGAATCGACTACGACAGGTGAAGGTTTTGTGGACCGTTCTACTACTTGGCGTCATGCCCGTGAGTTCCGTTTGAGCGTCTCTTACCGTTTCGGTACGATGAAAGGCCAGATCAAGAAAGTGCGCCGCGGTATCAGCAACGACGATACTAAAGGCGGTGGAGAAGGCAATAACGCCGGTGGCGGTGAACAGGCAATGTAGAAATTTATGAATTCTGATTTATGATTTATGGGTTTCTAATAAATCATAAATCAGAATTCATAAATCATAAACCTCTCCTTAAATTTCCGCTCTCGGACAAATCTATCCATCCAATTAGACAAATTGTGCCTGTCTTTCTGCCGCCAATCACCTACTTTTGGCTCGTATATAAAGAATTTTGTAAACATGAAACACACGATCTTTAGTCTGATACTCTTTTTTATCAGCACTTCAACCTTTGCTACGCGTAAAGAAATCCTGTTGAACGAGAACTGGATGTTTCGTTTTTCCCATCAGGTACAGTTTAAAAGTGAAGAACGGGTGAACCTGCCCCATACTTGGAACAGTGGCGATGCCCTTTCCGGCAAGCAGGATTACTATCGTGGAATGGGTAACTATACCAAAACGCTGTTTGTAAAACCTGAATGGAAAGGCAAACGTCTCTTTCTGCGTTTTGAAGGAGTCAATACAATAGCGAATGTTTTTATTAATGATGTGCATATCGGCGAACATCGCGGCGGATATGGCGCGTTTGTATTCGAGATTACCGATAAAGTGAAATATGATGCCGACAACCGGATATTGGTGAAGGTCAACAATGCCTTGCAGCAGGACGTCATGCCTTTAGTCGGCGATTTTAATTTCTATGGAGGTATTTACCGGGATGTGAATCTGATCATAACGGACCCGGTTAATATCTCACTCACCGACTATGCTTCTCCTGGTGTCTATCTGATTCAGAATAAAGTGACGAAAGAGCAGGCCGATGTGAAGGCAAAAGTGCTCGTCTCTAACGGAAGCGCGAAGGTGCAACCCGTAAAAGTGGACATCAAGATCTGGGAGGACGACAAGCTTGTCCAACAGCAGGATATAAAAGTCACGGTGGATGCCAATGACTGGGCTACAACCGGAATGGATTTGACAATCCGAAATCCCCGTCTTTGGAATGGCCGTAAAGATCCGTTCATGTATAAGGCCGAAATATCTCTTCTTTCCGAGGGTCAAATAATAGATCGGATTGTACAGCCATTAGGCTTGCGCTATTATCATGTGGATGCCGAGAAAGGTTTCTTTCTGAATGGGGAACATCTGAAACTGAAAGGAGTATGCCGCCACCAGGATCGGGCGGAAAGGGGAAATGCGCTTTATAAAATGCATCACGATGAAGATGCGGCCATTATGGTCGAGATGGGGGCTAATGCCGTTCGTCTGGCTCATTATCCGCAAGCGACTTACTTTTATGACCTGATGGATAAATACGGAATTGTCACCTGGGCTGAAATTCCGCAGATCGGGCCGGGCGGATATCAGGACCAGGGCTACATCAACCAGCCTTCTTTCCGGGAGAACGGGAAAGAGCAGTTGAAAGAATTGATTCGCCAGCATTATAATCATCCGTCGATCTGTTTCTGGGGGTTGTTCAATGAGTTGAAGACCATCGGAGACAATCCGACCGAGTATATCGAGGAATTGAACGACCTGGCCCATCAGGAGGACCCGACTCGCCTGACAACATCTGCCAGCTTCCTTTCTTACGATGATGATATAAATAAGGTGACTGATGTGATAGCCTGGAACCAGTATTTCGGTTGGTATGGCGGTTCTCCTTCCGATATGGGGAAATGGCTGGATGCCAATCATAAGGCACATCCGGAGTATAAGATTGCCATCAGCGAATATGGGGCAGGGGCGAGCATCTACCATCAGCAGGATTCCGTGAAACGGGGGATTGCTTCCGGTTGGTGGCATCCGGAGAATTACCAGACTTATTATCATATCGGAAACTGGAAAGCATTGGCGGAACGTCCGTTCGTCTGGGGTTCTTTCATTTGGAACCTGTTTGACTTCGGTGCGGCTCACCGTGTGGAAGGCGATCGTCCCGGTATCAACGACAAAGGGCTGGTGACTTTCGACCGCAAGGTGAAAAAAGATGCTTTCTATTTCTATAAGGCAAACTGGAATACCGAGGAACCGTTTGTTTACATCACGAACCGCCGCCACCGCGACCGTTCCTTGGCTGTTACGGACATCATGATCTTCTCTAATCAACCGGAAGTCGAATTGTTTGTAAACGGGAAAAGCCTCGGCCGGCAGAAACCGGATGAATATGCAACATTTGAGTGGAAAGGGGTTGCTCTGCAGGATGGGGAGAATACGATAGAGGCTCGTTCCACCCAAAAGAAGAATCCAGTGAATGATAAGGTGGTTTGGACGGTGAAATAATAATAGTTAGAATTTTTAAGGGAGGTGCCAAAATTCCTCTCTCTTGTCGGGAATTAATCCCCCGACAAGAGAGAGATTTCTTTTTTTTGACATTCCCCTTTTTTATTCCTTCCCGTAAGGGATCAGCTCTTTCAGTATTTGTTCTTTATACCACGGATCGTCCGCTTCTTTCAGCAAGGGAATCATCTGTTTGCATAAGTCGGATACGATTCCCTTATTCTCCTGCCAAGGGAGATTCTGCATCTGATACGGATCTTCCAGGTCATTAAACAAAAGGATGTCCTTGAGTTCTTTTGTCTTTCGGTCGATTGTGAGCGACATGGTATATTGATGTGTTTTGATCCCTCTCGACACCGGAAAATAAGAAATGACTTTTCCATCGGCATCCTTTTCCCCATCGATATTTTTGATGTACAAGGCTCCCTGACGCAAAGGAACGGAAGAATCCTCTCCTGTAAAACGTCCCGCATAATTCCGCCCTTCCACAGTGGCCGGAATCTGTTTTTCCAGACCGCACAGTCCGAGTATGGTCGGCATGATATCAGGAGAAGACAACAATAGTTCGCTGTCGATCCGAGGTATTACTTTTCCAGGAAAACGAACTATGAACGGGACGTTCATGCTTTCTGCATAAGGTGAGTTTTTGGGATCGTCCGTATTTTGGCTGCACATGGTTTCTCCATGATCGGAAGAGAATAACGAGGGTGTTCTTGTCCAATCCCTGTTTTTCGAGTTCGTCCAGTATTCGTCCGAAAGCCCGGTCGACACCTGTCACCGATGCAAAGTAATAACGTACGGATGGTGCTTTTTTCATTTCCCGGTTTGCATTCGGGCGAATCAGCAGGCTGTCCAACGGAAGGTCTTTGTATAAGTTGTAATCTTCTTCCATGCAATCTTCCAATGAGGCATACGGACTGTGAGGCGGATTGAAACTGACCATCATAAAAAACGGTTTATTTGGGTCCCGCACGTTTCCTTCATTCCGTAAGTAGGAGATTACTTTATCCGCCTCATGTGCGGGCGACCACTCGTTTATCTCGTGTTTGACGCCTTCGGTATCCCAATAGTGCGGATGCTTGTGCACGTCATAGGTCCCGTACGAATACCAATAGTCGAAACCGTGCCGGCGTTCTGCCGGAGTGTAGGCATCCCAAGCCGGAACACGGTCTTCCACATATTTTCCGGGACGTTCCGGGTCATTGGGAGTCGGGCAGTCGACATGCAGTTTCCCGATATAAGCACAGTTATATCCGGCTTGGCTGAACACGTCGCTAATGCAGGTCGCATCTTTGCGCAATGAACTGATCGGGCGGTTGGCATTACAGTTCAGAGGTACTCCGCTATGTTCCGGATACATCCCCGTTAACAATATTCCCCGGTGCGGACTGCTCAGCGGGCAGTTGCTCATGGCCGAAGTCAGCACAACAGATTCTTTCGCAAACCGGTCCAGATTAGGCGTATGCACCGGATCTCCCTCGAAATTCACCGCATCCCGGAATCTCGCCTCTCTCCAGAAACCCATCGCATGGTTACGCATTTGGTCTGGAAAAACATAAATTACGTTTGGAGTACTTGATAAATTCAGGGAGGTAACAGGCTTTTCTTTGCATCCCTGAAAGGAGAAAAGAAGAATACTCCCTAAAAGATATGCCGCTTCGTGGTTGGAATGATTGAGTTGTTTATACATATGTTTATTGATTTATTGAACGTAATGATATTTTGCAATTCATTTTTCCTGGTCTTGATAAGATGGAGATGAGATTCAATGTTCACATTGTTGTCAGTATTGAAAGGTGTTCCTCTTTCTGATGGGAGCATATGAACTACCAATAAACAAATAAAAGGACAGACATAGCAGTCTGCCCTTTTATTTGTTTATTGGTAGGTGATTACCATCCTGGGTTCTGATCTTCTTTCAGACTTGGGTTTTTCTGAATTTCATTATTTGGAATCGGCCATAAATAGTCCCGAGACTGAACGACACGGTTGTAATAGAATTGTCCGGTAAAGCCTTTTACTTCTCCGGCCAAAGTTTCCAGTAATCCCCAACGTTTCATATCACTGAAACTTAACCCTTCGCCAGCCAGTTCGACTGCACGCTCATGTCTGATTCGTTCGAATACTTGTTCTTTGGTAGTTGCCTGCAGATAACTTGGACCGCTATTAAGTCCCGGCATGTCGACGCGTGCACGGACTTGGTTGATCAAGTCGACTGCTTTTGTCTGTTGGTCTGTCTGGTTGTAGCATTCAGCCAGCATTAACAATACATCGGCATAGCGGATCAGCGGGAAGTTGATCGGTGTATCTTCGCGGTTATTGATAGCACCATTCATGTCATATTCGGCTACAAATTTACGCCACAAATACATTTCGTAGTTTCCGTTAACACGAATAAAACCGTTCTTTTCGTTTGTCTGTCCGGATTTTTCTGTGATAACATATTCTGTATCCATCGGAGCGTTGGAATACCAACCTTTATAAGTCGTGTACGGCATAATGATGGAAGCCATCATACGCGGGTCACGCTTGTTGTACATTTCTAATAACTTGTCTTTTGCGGCGGGATAGGTGGCCACTTTGTTTAACCCTTCGTTTAATGTCGCATAGAATGTTTCTTTCTTGACTGCATCATTTTCATTGAATCCCGGAATAACTTCATTCCAATCGAAAGCACGTCCGTCTTTCCATTCGTAAGAATCAACGAAGTCAGTAGCTGCCATTACATTGTTCCAGCAACTTCCATAAGAGGCACGGCTTCCCATATAGAATGTCATCGGCATACCGAAATCAGTACCGACACCACCGATATTTTGAATTGCAAAGATCATTTCTGAACTTTCATCTCCACCTGGTTTGAATAGGTTTTCATAATCTGAATACAAAGCATACTTACCGCTGTTGATAACATTCTCAAAGCATGTGGCTGCTTCTTGGTATTGTTTGTTGTAGAGAAGGACTTTTCCTTTCAATGCCATTGCAGCTCCGGATGTCGCACGTCCTTTATTTGATTCATCCCAATCTGCCGGTAAATGAGCAATCGCTTCATCCAGGTCTTTGATGATAAATGTACGGACTTCTTCTGCCGAGCTTCTTGGTTTCAACATATTGGAGAAGTCTTCCGCAACGATAGTTGTCTCATCATAAATCGGAACTCCACCCCAAAAATCGAGTAAGGTGAAATAGTAGAGGGCACGCATAAAACGGGCTTCCGATTTGTAGCGGGTTTTCAGTTCGTCGGACATATCACATTGGTCGACGTTCTGTAATACAATATTAGCACGTGTGACGCCTTCATACAGTTGTTTGAACTTATCGCCGACGGCTCCTTCCGTAGTGGTATAAGTACCACGGCCGATGTTTGGATACGAAGGTGCGTCATATCCGGCACCTACGCCACCTAAACAGTCAAAACCGAATTGACGGCCGAAAACATCGTTGTGTGTCATTTGGCTGTAAACTCCCATCATTGCCTGATCGGCATGTTCTTGTGTCTGGAAGAATGTTCCGGCACTTAACTGATCTTCCGGATAACGGTCCAAGTCGTAGCAGCTACTCATTAACAGAAGTGATGCTGCACAAGTGAAAAATAATTTATACTTATTCATAATGCTTTTTCAATTAAAAGGTTACATTAATACCTAAAACCGCTGATTTCATTGCCGGATAAGCCAGCCCGCTGATTTCAGGATCAAATCCTCTGTAAGATGTAAATGTGAAGAAGTTTTCCAAACTGCCATAGAAACGAAGTCTTTCCAATTGCATCTTCTTCGTAATAGATTTAGGCAATGAATAGCCTAATTGAATGTTACGAATCTTCAAGAAGGCTTTGTTCTCCAAGTAGAAATCACTCATTTGAGTGTTGATCTGATTCTGGGATTGTAACAAGCGCGGGTAGATAGCGTCTGTACGGCCTTCAACCCATCTTCCTTCTGCAACATCTTTGTTCAACTGGTAGCCGAAACGTACGGTTGAAGTGTTTGCCAATGCATTTTGCCAGTAAACTTTCACACCTGCCTGTCCTTGGAACAGAACGGAAAAGTCGAATCCTTTGTAGGCGGCATTCAGGTTCAAACCGAATTGGAATTTCGGGTTCGGGCCGTCGCTGACGATTTCGCGGTCATCCATGTCGATAATACCGTCTCCATTGATGTCTTTGTACAGTAAATCTCCTTTTTGAGGCGTACCGAATGCGGCAAACGGATTCACCTTTTTACCTGTCTTCTCGTCAATCGGTGCGTTGTCGATCATTTGTTGTACAAGTGCTAGATCAGCATCTGTTTGGATTATGCGGTCTGCACGCAATAAATATTGAGAATTGATGGAATGACCTTCCCAGATAATATTAGCCCCGTCATAAGAGATACCGCCTTTATCTGTTCCCTTGAACTTATTGACTTTGTTTTTTACGAATGTAAAGTTGCCGTTGACACCGTAGGAGAAATCTCCAATTTGGTCCTGCCAGCCGAGAGTCATCTCGATACCTTGGTTTGTAACAGTCGCACTGTTTTGTTTAGGAATGGATGCTGTTCCGTGTACGTCCGGTGCAGGCAAGTTGATCAAAATGTCTTTTGTTTTCTTATTGAAGTAATCGACAGTACCAGTTAATTTATTATTGACCAAACCGAAATCGAAACCGACATTTGTCATATAGGTAGATTCCCAAGTCAGATCCGGATTGGCCAGTCTGGCTTGTGCAAGACCTAATATCAGTGCGTTGTTCAACGTGTAGTTGAATGCAGAACCGGAGCTTGGTTTATTAGCGTAAGTTGCGATCGCGTCGTAGTTCCCAACGGAATTGTTACCCAAAGAACCATAAGATAAACGGAACTTTAGGTTGCTCAATCCTTTCTCCACCCAATCTTCCATAAAGGCTTCCTGATCCATACGCCATGCAACGGAAGCAGAAGGGAAGTAACCTGTACGGTTATTTGAAAGGAAGCGGGATGATTGGTCTGCACGAAGATTGACTTCTAGTAAGTATTTGTTTTCCCAATCCAGATTGATACGTCCGAAGAAAGAACGCATAGCCCATTCGGTGCTTGAACCGGAAGCTGTTGCATCACCGATTGCAGCATCGATCACGTTCAAACTTAAATCGATCATGTCATATTTTGTAGCAGAGAAGTTCTTGCTGCGATACATTTCCTGGCTGGCTCCGATCATTGCGTTCAAACCTAAGCGGTCATTCATGAAACGTTTCTCGTAGCGTGCTACAACATCTCCGAAGAAGCGTTCGGTTTTACCGTCGTAATTCATGATGTTGGTTTTTCCTCTGTTGGAGTAAGTGATCACGTTATCACGGAAGTTCCAACCGTCGATGAAAACAGGTTTCCGGCTTCGTTGTTCATCCACGAACTCATAAGAATATGATGCTGTAACAGAAAAGCCTTCGAGCGGTTTCAACGTTCCGACGAAACGAGAACGCATATTGGTTTTGCGGATATTACCAGCTTTGCTGTTCAAACGGATCAAAGGGTTGTTATTCGCCGATTGTGCGTCGTCTTCACTATTATTCATAGCTCCGTATCGTCCGTCCGGTGCACGGAATACCATACCGGGAGTCGTTGCTGATGCGTAGGTGAACACATCATCAACAGATGTGTCTTTCTTGTCACTTGCCGTATATTTGGCAGATGGTTCCATGTTTGAAACATATCCGCTGACTTGTGCCCCTAAATTCAACCACGGTTTTACATCGGCTGAAATGTTTACACGTCCGTTATATTTTTCGAAGCCGGTATTTTCCATTACCCCCGGATTCTTTTGATAACCGAATGATGAATAGAAGCGGATTTTGTCACTACCGCCACTCATGGAGATGACGTGGTTGTGAGAAGTCGAAGGTGTAAATGTCTCGTCAATCCAGTTCGTATTCGGATATTTTAACGGATCTCGTCCACCATCTGCCCGCCATTCGTCTATGACAGCTTGTGAGAACTGAGCTTTCAAATTAGAATTGAGGTAGCCTTCGTTGATCAATTCCATATAAGTGGCATAATCAGAAACGGGGTCCATAGAGCTGGGGATACTTGGTGATGTGAATGAAACATACCCGTTATAGTCCAACTTAATAGAACCAGCTTTCCCTTGTTTGGTGGTAATCAAGATAACACCATTTGCAGCACGTGAACCATAAATTGCCGATGATGCGGCATCTTTTAATACGGTCATCGATTCGATATCCTGTGGGTTAACAGTGTTGATACCCGCTTCTACGCCGTCGATAATGACCAATGGGGAAGATTCATTCAGTGTTCCTTGACCGCGAACCTTGATCGACGCATTGTCGTTACCCGGCTGATTGGCCGTACCTTGTACGTTTACACCGGCTGCAAGCCCTGCCAATGCATGGGATACGTTGGTAATAGGGCGGCTTTCTGTCAACTCTGCAACATTAATAGTTGATACGGACCCGGACAAGTTTACCTTTTTCTGTGTACCGTAGCCTACAACTACAACTTCGTCTAACGCCTGTGAGTCTTCGGCCAACTTAATGTTGAACGAAGTCTGATTGTTTACGGGAATTTCCTGATCCTTATATCCGATATAAGAAACAACAAGAATGGAATTAGGAGATACTTCCAGAGAAAAATTACCGTCCATGTCGGTAATTGTACCGTTGGTAGTTCCTTTTTCTACGACATTAGCTCCAGCGATAGGGCCCAGGGCATCTTCTACCACACCTTTGATACTGTGTTTTGCCTGTTGAGGAGAAGCTACAACAGGATTCGGCTCATTTGAGCCAAACGTATCGGTAGAAGGATTAGCGGAGGCCATTCCGATTGATGCCAGGAACATAGTAGCTCCCAGGAACATCGCTCTCGATACATAAAAGCGTTTAAAATCTTTTGTCATAATAACACCAGATTGATTAATAAATTGATAATAATTCTCATTTCTCTAAATAGGCACTTTGTGTTTTTTCAATTGTGTTTTTCACAAAAGTGTGTTACTGATCTAAGTTCTTCAAGAACTATGATGAAAACGTTGCAAATTTAGATGTTAATAATGTGTATGAATGTACACTTTTATCCATTTGATATGCACTAATCTTCCAACGGTGAGTTTTTAGCAATGTGTTAAATATTTATATATTAATACATTGTGATTTGCATGTTTTGTATAACATATAAATTAAGCTTAATTGGCAATATATTTATTTAGAATTCAGTTTGTAATATTCACATAGGTATACATTGAAGTGTAAAAACGATACAGCTAAGGCAAATTCTCATAGTTTGGCAGATATGAATCATAAATGATGATTTATCATCATGATAGTTCAACATGGATTTCCGATTCAGCTTCACCCGTCTTTGATACCTTTTGATTGTCATGTCATACAAGGGTGAAGGCAGATATCCGGACTGCCTTCACCTCAAAAATTTGCCTTCACTCTGTCTCGTCCTGATTTGGGTTGGTCATGTTCCTCTCGGTTTCACATCTATATAATTAAGTGAAAAACAAGGAGACTACAATATTGATTAATAAATAAATACACAGGCATTAACAGCTATTACTACCACTCCTTACCTTTTCGACTAAGGGCGAAAAGGTTTTTGACCAGTGTCGAAAAGGCTTTTGACCTTGGTCGAAAAGGTATTCGACTAAAGGCAAAAGGTCTATGACCAGGCTGTTTGACAACAGAAACATACCCATTGTCACTTAATATAGAATCTTCCGAGGCCGACCTGGTCTCTGATGAAGGCAAACATAAGCGGTGAAGGCAATTCGCGGATGATGGCGAAACGCCATAGTCCTTGAAGAACTACGATAAAAATACTCTTTTGTGAAAGGTGCATATAGAAAAATGCAAGGTTCCGGTTTTGGAGGATGAGAATTATAATGTGGCAGGAAACACCTTAAATTTCCGCTTTTGGACAATCCGTGCACATGAATTGGATGAATATGTCTCTTTCTCATAGAGGGGACCTCTATTTTTGCGATATTGAAAAATAATACCTATGAGAACACAACGATTCATCACAATCGTGTGCCTGTTGCTTTGGACAGTCGCACACTTGCACGCGTATGAAAAACGCGACTTGTTGCAGAAAGAGGCCGATTTTGAGAAAGTCAAATCCGCGTTGATAATGGAGCAGAAGTGGGTGCCGTATCCTGATTATTCTGACCGGGCCGGTTGGGATAAACTCCTCGGTGATTATAAAGAAAAGTATATCCGGAAAGGAGAAAGTTATCTGGATTATGAGTGGAAGGTTGTGAAAGCGACCGATTATCTGGAGTTCGGACGAAGTGGTGACCGGGCGATTATGGAGAGTCCGTTCGGTAAAAACAATTCCGCACTCGGAAGTCTGTTCATGGCAGAGATGGCTGAAGGGAAGGGACGCTTTGTCGATCAGATTATCAATGGTGTTTTTGCAAGTTGTGAAATGACGAGCTGGGCATTGTCGGCCCATTTGGGATTACAGAAGGTCGGAGGATGCTTTCCGAGCTATGAAGAACATGTGATTGATTTGGGTTCAGGAAATCTTGCTTCCCAGTTGTCTTGGATTTATTATTACCTGAAACCTTCGTTCGATAAGGTAAATCCTTTGATTTCAAAAAGGCTGCGGCATGAATTACAGGTCCGCATCCTCGATACCTATATGAATGAAGATCATTTCTGGTGGATGGCGTTCAACCTGAAGCCTGGCGGATTGGTGAATAACTGGAATCCGTGGTGTAACTTCAATGTGCTGCAATGTTTCTTCCTGCTTGAGAATGATCGGGATAAATTGGCAAAAGCGGTTTACCGGACGATGACTTCCGTGGATCATTTCATCAATTATACGCATGGAGACGGAGGTTGCGAGGAAGGCCCTTCTTATTGGGGACATGCTGCTGGAAAGATGTACGATTATCTGCAGATGCTTTCTGACGGGACAGGTGGTAAAGTCTCCGTATTCGATCAGCCTATCATTAAGAATATGGGTGAATATATTGCCCGCTCTTATGTGGGGAACGGCTGGGTGGTCAACTTTGCCGATGCTTCTGCCAAAGGAGGAGGGGATGCCGATCTCATTTTCAGGTATGGGAAAGCAGTCGAAAGCCCTCTTATGATGAACTATGCTGCTTATCTCAAGAGTCTTTCTGATAAGGACGGTATTCCTTCCGGTGACCCTTTCCGTCTGTTCCAAACCTTGCTCTCCCGTGAAGAACTGGAAGGAATGAGTGCAGATTATCAGGCTCCCGGCTATTCCTGGTATCCGGAAACCGAATTTTGCTATATGACCAACAAGAATGGCTTTTTCGTGGCAACGAAAGGAGGCTATAATAATGAAAGCCATAATCATAACGATGCAGGGACCTTCTCCCTTTACTTGAATACGACGCCTATTTTTATCGATGCCGGAGTCGGGACCTATACCCGTCAGACCTTCAGTTCCGAACGCTATTCAATCTGGACAATGCAGAGTAATTATCACAACCTGCCTATGGTGAACGGTGTGCCACAGCAGTTCGGTTCGGAATTTAGGGCTACGGATGTGCACTTTGATTCGAGACGTATGTATTTCTCTGCAAATATTGCGACAGCTTATCCGGCAGAGGCAAATGTAAAAAAATGGGTCCGTTCGTACCAGTTGGGAAAGAACTCCCTGAAAATAGAAGATTCGTTCTCTTTGGACAAGGCGGATAAACCGAATCAAGTCAATTTCCTCACTTGGGGGAAGGTGGATGTGTCGGTTCCGGGAGTAGTCACGGTTGAAGTGAATGGCGAGAAAGTCCGGATGACGTATAATAAGAGCGCCTTTACACCGACTGTCGAAACGATCCGCCTGGACGATCCTCGCTTGTCGAATGTTTGGGGCGAACAGGTCTGCCGGATATCGTTGAACGCCAATAAGCAGCTGCTTTCCGGCTCCTATACTTATACAATAACAACAATAAAATAATTGGTACATGATGAAAAATTTGATTGCATTTGCTTTTTCGGCATTTCTGCTATCTTGTGCAGGTGCCCCTAAAACAGAGGAAAAAAGTTTTATTGACGAGAATATCGATTTTGCCCGTGCACAAATAGGGAATGAGATCGGTGTGATCGAAGCGAGTGGGAAATGCTTGAATCCGGTGACGCTTAAGACAGACAGTTCTGTCTATTATTGTGGTTATGCGGATTGGCGGAGCGGCTTTTTCCCCGGATCTGTCTGGTATTTGTATGAACTGACGGGCGACAG
>ENA-ORSY01001528-ORSY01001528.1-human-gut-metagenome-genome-assembly--contig:-NODE-1528-length-15882-cov-3.323435_pt1 | contig 15882 bp, 13 predicted proteins | sample MGYA00242193_ERZ509160 | MGnify/ENA primary metagenome ERZ509160 (study PRJEB26280, sample SAMEA2338670) | human gut metagenome | biome: human gut; feature: human-associated habitat; material: faeces...
ACAATTATGATAATGTAATTTCATGCGTCTGCATAGCGTCTTGCTGTGCGGGCGCTTTTTTGTACTTCGAGACAAATTGTCCCGAGGTGCGGGGCGGCTCCCCGAGGTGCCGCTCCCCGCCAAGCCCCGTTTCGGTCACTCATCCACCCAACACCGAAACGGAGGTTTATTTATGACTACAATCAATCTGAAGGATTTTTATTATTGGTACACACAGGATCAGTTTATCGAGGTTTCTGACGAGGTAGCCGAAGTGTTTGTGTCCGATGCCCGGCACGAAATGGCCTACCAGCGGCGGCTCTCCCGGCATAAGGCGCAGTATTCTCTGGACTGCGATGACGGGATCGAATATTCCGCCTGCCTGCATGAGCCAACGCCCCAGGAGCTTCTGGAGCGCATGGAGCTGTTCATCCGTCTGTGGAACGCACTCAACTCTTTGCCGGAGATCCAGGGCCGCAGGATTGATGCCCACATCATTCTCGGAAAGAGCATCAAGGAAATTGCCGAGGCCGAGGGCGTACATGAGGAGTCTGTCCGCCAGTCGATCAAGCGTGGCCTTGAGCGCATGAAAAAAACTTTTTGATTTTTTCATTTTCCCCACTTGGAAATGATGAAAAAATGTCTCGGTTTATGAAAGGAGATATTCTTCTTTCCGCAGATAAACAGCGGCGGCCCCGGGCATAGTCCGGGGAGCCGGGCGGCGGGTGCGCTGTGACTTTTTCTTTGGAAGAACGAGCGAACAACACCAACACCGCAACTGGGCCGGGCCACCCCACGGCCACGATCCGGCATAGGACAGGCTGGCCGCCTGTCTCCCCAGCTGCCCTCTTATCTGCGAGGGAACGCCGCTCTGAGTATGGTTGTCTTTGGACAGGGCAAGAAAATGGGAGCGGCGTTCTCTATTTTATACTTACATGGAGTGAGGCAAGAGGGCAGCATCGTTTAGGTGCTGCCCTCTTGCGTTTCCCCACGATATGCGGGAGGCGTATCCTATTATTTGATAAGGAGGTTTTACCGTGAGATTAACGGCAAAGGAACTGGAACAAATGAAAAGCGTTGACATCGGCGCAGTGGCTCCCGAGTCCCTGCCGGATGTGAGCGGTATGACCTTTGACACTTCTCTCCCCCGAGAGGAGCGGATCGCTCTGTTTTTGCAGGCGGTAGAAAATCCATACTGCTTTTGCATCGGCGGGATCGGTGTAAAAATTGAATTTGCGGAAAGCGGGCCGTCCTTGCAGGACACGCTGACGGACTTCCTGCTCCGGCAAAAAAGCGGGCTGTAACTTCGGTTATGGCCCGTTACTACTTCGAGACAAAGTGTCCCGAGGCGGAGGCATCCTTGTTGTCCCGCCCGGGCAGAGGTATAATATAGATGTAATGTGATAGGGAAGGAGGAACAATGGCACGAACAAAAAACAGAGGATTGCAACAGAGTTTCTCTCCCTCTTATACCGTCCGCCGCTGGCGGCTGGGCGAATACATCCGGCTTTCCAAAGAGGACTTGAAAAAGGGAAAGGACGACAGCAACAGCGTCATCAACCAGCGTGATCTGCTCAATGACTTTTACCAGAAGCATATCGGAGAATTTGAAAGTGTTTCCGAATATGTAGACGATGGACACACAGGAACGGACGCCAACCGGGAGAATTTCCAGCGGCTCCTTTCCGATGTAATGAGCGGGAAAATAAACTGCGTGGTAGTAAAAGACCTTTCCCGTTTTGCAAGAAATTACAGCGATGCGGGAAGTCTGATTGATAACCTGTTTGTTCAGATGGGTGTCCGTTTTATCAGTCTTGCTGAAAATGTGGACAGCTATCTCAACCCGGACAGCGTTTCCAGTATTATCGTCCCGATTACAAATGTGATGAACGATCAATACTGCTACCAGACCTCAAAGAAAATTCGCCAGGTATTTGACTACAAGCGGCGCAACGGTCAGTACATCGGCGCATTTGCTCCTTATGGATATGTGAAGCACCCAAAGGACAAGCACCGGTTAATCATCGATCCCGATGCCGCTGAAATCGTCAAACTTATTTTCTCTTTGTTCCTAAAAGGGACATCGAAACGGGCCATCGCTTTGTATCTGAATGAACACGGCGTACCCAGCCCCTCGGCTTATAAACTGCAAAAGGGCATACCCGTTTCAACAAGAGGATATGACGATCCTATGTGGGGAGCCCGCATGATCCACTCCATTCTTACGAACCCCACCTATACCGGGGATTTGGCACAGGGCCGCAGTCGGGTAAAAAGCTATAAGGTACACGAGGTTGAAAGCGTTCCCCGTGAAGAATGGGTGGAAGTAGCTGGTACGCATGAGTCAATCATTGATTATGAAACCTTTGATAAGGTACAGGCTCTTTTACAGCGTGATACCCGTACTTCTCCAAAAGGCCGGGAAGTCCACCTGTTCAGCGGTTTTCTGAAATGTGCTGACTGCGGGCGGGCAATTACCCGGAGCGTAGGCAACAACAATAATGTGTACTATGCCTGTTCCACCTACAAGAACCGCTCTCGGACAGCCTGCACAATGCACTCGATCAAGCATAACCGTCTGGAGGCCGCTGTCCTCTTTGCGGTACAACAGCAAGTCCATCTGGCTGTTTCATACTCGGAAATGATTGCCCGCATTAACACCGCCCCAGTCAAAAAGAGCCAGTCCATCCGTTTGGAAGAACTGATTGCTGCGAAAGAGCGGGAACTGGCAAAAATCAGCCGCTACAAGCAGTCCCTTTATCAAGACTGGAAAGACGGGGAAATTACCCAGCAGGACTACCGGGATATGAAAGCCGATTATGAACGACAGATTATCGCTCTTACGGATGTGCTGGCCCGGCTGAACGCTGAACGGGCGGAACTGGCAAACGGTGTAAAGAGTGAGCATCCCGCATTGGTGGCCTTTACAAAACATCAAAATATCGACCAGCTTTCCCGGGAACTTCTCGTTGAGCTGATCGACCATATCAAGGTTTATGAGAATGGAAACATTAGTGTGAGATTTAAGTTTGCGGATGAATTTAGACGCATAGCAGAATACATTGAAATCAACACCACAAAACCCGCAGTAGCGGGCTAACCCCCGCTACATACCCCTTTGACAGTGTGTTTTCCTAATAGGAGCTAATCATATGATATTTACATTCCCACTTCGTGTGTGCTAAACTACTGACATCAAGTTTCATTTGGACTTGATTCCTCCTTTGATTTTTTGTTCTTGGTTGGCAGACCATCTTCATTTTATCAAAGGAGGATATTTTTTCTATGCATAGCTAAAGCTTTTTGGTACCACCGGCATTGCCGGTGGTTTTCTTTATACAAAAAATCCCACACGCAGCCTGCGTGTGGGATCAAACTTTATTCTTTTTCTCGTGTGGCTTGCGTGGAGCGTTCCGTCCGGGAGCAGTTCGCGTACCTTGACCGCACCTGCGACCCCGTGCGGACTCGCGATCATGACCTCGCCGCCGGGAGGAATCACAATGTCCGCGTCGACACGCATGGTCTGGCGCGTTGAATTTGCAAGACACTCGGCCTTGTTCTCGCTGATATGTGGGGAATACTCACCGGTGTATCTCTCGGGGCTTGCGCGCCGAAGATAGGCTACCAGCAATCGCTGTCCCTCCGGCGAGGTATACCCAACGTAATCGTAGCTTGTCGTATCGCCCATCAGGCTGCGGCCGCAGAGAAAATTGCCCGTTCCTTTTTCTGCACAGCCGAGTCCTGCCGCATACATCACCTGATGCGCGTAAGTCGCCAGCAGCAGACGACGGGAGTAGGCTTCCTCGCCCGGCGCTGTAACTGCCGTTGTCCGAATGCCAAGCTCTGCAAGGATACGATTGTTGTATCGAACCAGCTCGCTGGATGCAAGGATCGCGCCATCCTTGCCCTTTTCCAAAAGAAATCGATTCTCCAGCTGCCGCGCAGTCGTTTCCTTACACAGTGCCTCATACCGGCAGCGCAGCACCTCCGCCGCGCCCGGCATGATGGGGCGCGTCCGATCGTGCGTACTGCCGCCGCAGACATCATCACGCGTGCGGATCCGCACCATATCCGGCTCAAATAAGACATCCCGCCAACGAAGCTGCTGGATCTGCGCAATTGAAAAGCCGCCGCCCAATTGCAGGGCAGCAGCACAGGCCATCGGTGTTTTTGCAGCTTGTTTCAGAAGCGTCTGGAAGAACCAGTTGATTTGCCCCTCGTTTAAGTGCGCAGGTGTAAACACGGCATTCGATTTGCGTTTCGGATCTGACCGTTTGGAGTGCTGTTCCGGGAATGGGTTTGCCCCTTGGCAATATCGGCGCTCCAGGCAGTAGTTCCAGAAGCCGCGCAGCAGCTTCTGGTCGGCTTTGGGCGCGTCTTTCAGCTTCTCAGGACCGGCTGCAAATCGCGCTCCGTGAACTGCGCCATCGGCTTCAGCGGCAGTTCTGCAAAACAGGCGCGGATCTTCGCAGCTTTGCGGTGCTCCTTAACCGTCTGACCGAGCCTGTGCAAGCTGTCCTCGTACCGCTCGGCATAGAGCTGCGCGGCGATCCGCGGCGTAATATCAGCAGCGGCGCGCGCAAAAGCCCCGTACATGGCGCGATAAATCGCTTCTGCATGAGAACCCCAAAGATTCCACACCGAATGTAAAATCCGATCCTTGATCGCATATTCGTCCGTCGTATTCAGGCTTACTTCCGTGATTACATTTCTCTTTTCCTTCGCATCGTAGATCTTTCCCCGCGCATCCGGCGGCACGGCCCAAACCGTACCGCGGCAGCGATAGCGTGAGCCTGCCGGCTGCTCCGCCAGTCGGAATGCAAATGGAACAGCCTTGTCGGTATACTGTCCATAATAGCATTTGCGTCCGTCCTCTATCGTCTCTGTGATAAATTCATTTTCGGGTTTGTTCCAAACCGTTTTATTTTTCATACACAGCTTCTCAAATTTCAAATTAGATATGTACTTTTTCCTAAAATCGTGTATATGTACCACCTCTGTTGATTGCAAAATTAGAGGTACAGTCGATCCACTGGACTGCGATAAGACTTCGGAGGGACGAGCTGCCTGCCCGATTCAGCTCCCGTGTTTGGATCATGGCGAACCGATCAGCGGGTATATAAACCATCTGACGCATCTTATCAGCGGCGGAAAGGCATACCGTGAAGATGTCTGTATTGTCATTCCATGTGACAGTATTGAAGCGTGGATCGTAGCGGCTTTTGATAAAAGCAGCAATTCCGAAACGATAGAAAATCCTTGGGAAAGTGTTATTTCCAGAAAGAAAACCTACCACGATATTCGGGTTAGAGGTTCAAGTAAAAATCTGCGAAATTTTGCTGAGTTTGCGGGGGTCGTCTGTGAAAATTGGTCAGATGTCACTCGGGTCTGCCGGAGCCTGCAAATAAATTTGCGCATAACTCTTGACGGGACCTGTGCAATTTCACGGAAGTGGGCAGGCAACGAAAAAGCCTTGAAATCTCAGGATTTCAAGGCTTTTTACATGGTGGAGATAAGCGGGATCGAACCGCTGACCTCATGACTGCCAGCTGCTATCGGTTCGTGATATGGAGCGTTTTTGCGTCAAATACGTCCGTTCTGTCAGCGATAAGTACGGGATTTCACGGCGATTTGTCCACTGCGTCCATACGCTTTCGCGCACACTTGGGTCACAATCTGGGTCAGGGGAGTTGGGTGGATTTGGAGAGGTTCTGCCGGGGTGGATGTGGATTGTAACTTGAACTTTGTCGATAGTCAAGTCATGAAAGAGAAGAAATCGCCCCACGCGCAGCACAGCAGCCCTCGTTTTGTAACTTCAAAAGTGCAAAGCGTATTATATCAAAAATACAAAACAAAAACAATCAAAAATACAAAATTCATATTGACAATGCCTTCGCGGTATTCTATACTTTGAAAAACAGCTTGTGAAGGAGTGCTCGTATGCCGGAATATTTACCCCGTATAGTTGACCGCGAACTGGAGCTTCGTTTGCAGGCCAGCGGCGCGACACTGATCGTCGGCCCGAAGTGGTGCGGAAAAACCACGACCGGTGAACAAAAAGCAAAAAGCATTCTAAAAATGCAGGACCCTGATAAAAAGGATGGTTATCTTGCTACGGCCGCAGCTAAACCATCACTTTTGCTGAAAGGTGAAAATCCCCGACTGATCGACGAATGGCAAATTGCGCCGGTGCTCTGGGATGCCGTCCGAACGGCTATTGACCAGCGTCAGGAAGATGGTTTGTTTATCTTGACGGGTTCAACCTCTGTCGATGATAAGAACATCATGCACACCGGAACCGGACGGATCGCCAGAATGAAAATGTATCCCATGAGTTTGTATGAATCCGGGGAATCCAATGGCCAGATCTCACTACGCGCCTTGTTTCAGGATGCTTTGCTCGATATTGACGGTGTTTCCAGCCAGCTTTCGATTGAGCAACTTATTTTTGCCGCCTGCCGCGGTGGATGGCCAGCCACGCTGCGGCGAAAGAATCCGGAAGCACAGCTTCTGACTGCACGCGATTATATCAGCAATATCTGCGAGTCTGATATTTCTACCGTCGATGGCGTCCAGCGCAATCCGACGTGGACGGGCTTGATCCTGCGTTCATATGCCAGAAATATTTCAACACTTGCGAAGAAATCCAATATTCTGAAAGACATCACTGCAAACGCAGACAGCATGACCATGCCCACCTTGGATTCCTATTTGAACGCACTGAAAAAGCTGTTTGTTATTGAGGATGTTGAAGCATGGTGCCCAGCGATTCGCTCGGCAAAGACGATCCGCTCCGGGAAAAAGCGGGAGTTTACCGACCCGTCCATTGCGGTTGCCGCAATGGGTCTTACGCCGGAGTATCTGGAGCAGGACCTGAAAACGTTCGGTTTCATTTTTGAGTGTCTCTGCATCCGGGACTTGAAGGTTTACTCTTCTGCCCTCGGCGGCAAGGTTTCTTATTACCACGACCGTTCTGATCTGGAAGCGGACTGCGTACTCCATCTGTCCGATGGTCGATATGCGCTGATCGAGTTCAAGCTCGGCAGCTGCGAAATTGAAGAAGGCGCACAGCATCTTCTTCAAATCAAGCAGCTTGTGCAGGCGGCAAATGCTTCCGGCAAAACGAATCTTCGGGAACCGGATTTGTTAATGGTCATTACCGGCGGCGAACTTGCATACACGCGGCCGGACGGCGTAAAAATTATCCCAATCGGCTGTCTGAGGGACTGAGCATCTATACTTTGATTCTTTGAAAAACAAATTAGATTGTCAGATTGGTTATAATTTGATATTTTTAGTCATTCTCCCACGCGACCCACGCTTCGTCCGCATCTTCAAACCAATCCGGATTATCCTCGTAGAGATCTTACGGGTTATTGTACTCGTCGCGCAGACCAGTCGAGTTGTGGTTCGTGCCGCCGGGTTGATTTTGAAATGGGATGCTTGGCTTGTACTCCGGCTGATGATAAATTGTCCCTTTCAACGCCATATCGTTCCAGTATTCCGGATTTCGCTGCTCCGCGGTCAGAACCTCCTTGTTTTCTGTGGTTGCCACAAATACCGGATAGAGATAAAGAAAGTCAGCTTTATGACATCAGTTTTAAATACATGGGAAAGATATAATGTCTCTCCAGAACCCTCATACTTGTAGGGGGTAACCTCTTGACGTGTTGTGCTTTGGCTTTAATCCGCCGTTTGCATCGTACCAGTCACGAACAAAATATGCGTCGGATTAAAGAACACAATCTCGGCACGGAGCAGCTGGGCGCAAGCTTCCCGCTGCATCTTCCGCCACGCTTCACTCGGATTTCCGCCCTTGTGCGGCGCATTTTGCAGAGGTTTATCCAGACAATTTTCTGATACCAACGCTCCTGCCAGCTGGTTGCAGCGCCGTACAGCGCGTCCCAGATTTCCTTGCTGTAACCCCAGAATGGTCTGGAAAGGCAGTAGTCTCCAACCGCACACGGCTCTTTGTCGATTCCTCCGCGCACACAATTTCGCGCAATATTATGTTCCGCATCAACCGCAATCCATTCGAAGCGGTCTTTCCCGTGCGTCAGCGCGGCAGGATTGTTTAGAAGATTCTGGATGGAGGACGTTGCAAAACGTTCCTTTGCATTTGTACCTGTGCCGCGATATTCATCCCAGCCGTTTACGGCGCGGTCGACCAGCATCAGGCGGAAGTCTTTTCCGCCTATATCCTTGGAGCTTTTGTATTCGCAGCCTTCCATCGCAGTAAGCGAAACAGCATCCTGCGAATATGTGCTTTGGATTTGCGTAGCGCCGAATAGAAAAATGCCGGGGAGACGGTTTTAATCTCTCCGGCGTTTTTTGCCATCGTATCAGGAAAGAAGCAGCAGCACCATACCCGCAAGGACAGCGCCCATGCTCCACAGACGGAGGCTCTCGCAGCGGCGCAGGCGAAGACCGAGGTCTTCGGGAAGCGGCGTTTTTTTCGTGACGCTGCGGTAGAGCGTTCTGCGGTTCAGGTGCAGCGTCATGGCCGCGCAGGCAGAAACAAGCAGCGCCGCGTCCAGAACCGGCATCGCGAAATTAAGTCCATCTGCCAGCATGAAAGGAACCGTCGCCACAAGGCCCAAAGCCGCCAGCAACACCCACGCGACACTCGAGCGGAGCGAGGCGTGATAGGCCCTGTAGGCGTTCTGAAAATCGGCAGCCTCGTCCTGCTCCAGAGGCTGGGCACGATCGTCGCACGTGTAAAAATACAGACGCCTGCGCATGGGAAGCAGGCCCTCATAATCGCCCACGCACAGAAGCTGCCAGCCCTTGCGCTTGGCGATGTCCAGATATTCCTGCACCTCGTCGTCATCCTCGACCCGCGGCTTGCTGCATGGAATTGAGATCACGCAAAGCCGCGCGTTTTGAAGCTGCCAGCGGCGAAAAAAGAAAAAGTTTCCCTTGCAGTGGTCGAGCACCAGACCGTTTTTCAATTGCTCCTTTAGAAAGTCCAGAAGCTCATCGTTGCTGTAGAGTCGGAAAAAGACATAGCGAAGACTTGTTTTTTCATGCTGCTGCATTTGTGTTCTCCTTATTACTGTAAGCCGTATTCCTTCAGCTTGTTCCAAAGCCCGCGCGGGCTGATGCCGAGCTCGGAGACCATCGCGCTGCGCTTTCCGGCGTTTGCGCGGTAAGAGGTCTCGATGGCAAGCCGTTCGAGCTCCTGCAATGTCTTTCCGGCAAGCACGCGCTCGACCTCGCCGAGTCCCGGACGCGCGTTTGTGAACTGATAGGGAAGGTCCTTCGGTCGAATCCATTCGCCGCTTGCGACGATGCCGGCATATTCGATTGTGTTGGCAAGCTCACGGACATTGCCGGGGAAGGTGTGGGCGCAGAGAATTTCCAGCGCTTCGTCCGTCACGCCGCGGATGCGCACGCGCTTATTGCGGAGCGTGGAGCTGCGGCTGATAAAATGGCTGCAAAGAAGCGGAATATCGGCACGCCTCTCGCGCAGGCGCGGCATGTGAATTTCCACCGCGTTGAGCCGGTAAAGAAGATCCTGCCGCAGGAGCCCGCTTTGTACCAGCTCGTCCGAGGTGCGGTTTGCCGAGGCGATGATTCGCGTATGGAACTGGTGCACCTCGCGGCTGCCGATGGGAGAGAAGGTGTGTTCCTGTAAAACGCGCAGCAGCTTCCGCTGGAACTCCGGCGGCATATCGCCGATGCCGTCCAAATACAGCGTGCCGCCGTTTGCATAGTCGAGCTTGCCGCGCCGGTCGCACAGAGCGCCGGGAACGGCGTCCATTTTGTAGCCGAAAAACTCCTCTTCCAGCCGCTTTTCATCGAACGCCGCGCAGTTGACCGTGACGAAGCGCCGTCCATCTGCGCCATTGTGGAGTGTGTGCGCCGCGATGCGCTTGCCGGTGCCGCTTTCGCCGGTAATGAGGACGTTGACATCGACATTTTGGAACTTCCGCAGCATCGTGCGCACCTGCTCGAGCGCGGGACTCGTGCCGATGAGCTCTTCTGCCTGGTTCTGCGCTTCGAGCTGGTCGTTGAGGTAGGTCACGTTTTCGTTCAGACTGCGAAATTCGAGCGCCTGCCGGATGTAAATTTTGAGCTCTTCGAGGTCCAGGGGCTTTGTCAGATATGTAAACGCCCCGCGCGTCATCGCGCTGACCGACGAGCGGATGCTGCCGTAGGCCGTCATCATGATCACGGCGGCCAGCGGCGCGAGCTTTTTGATCTTCATGAGGATATCGAGCCCGTCGTAGGGTCCGATGACCATGTCCAGCAGCACCAGATCGATGGGCTCGGTCTGGAGCCGCTCGAGCGCACGGATGGGGTCTGTCTCCCAGATGACCTCGTATTCCGGTTCGAGTGCCAGAGACAGGGAAATGCAGATGCTGCTTTCGTCGTCAACGATCAGGATTCGAGGAAGCATGGCTGGCTCCTTTCAAAAATCAGGGAGATCAGTGTGTATTCGTTTTTTACGCTTTCGATCTCCATAACGCCGCTGTTTTCGCGGATATACTGCTCACAGAGCGGAAGACCGAGGCCGGCTCCGGTCTGCTTGGTGGTGAAGAAGGGGTCGCGGCAGGCGCTCAGCTCCTGCTCGGTCATGCCTTCGCCCTCGTCGCGGATGGTGAGAAAGACCTTTTCGCAGCGGTTTGCGGCATGGACACGCAGCGTCAGAGGCTCAGAAGGCGGCGAAACGGCGCATTTGTACTCCATAGCCTCGATGCTGTTTAAGAAAATGTTGACAAGCACCTGCTTGAGCTGGTCGCGGTCGGCAAAGATGAAAAGATCGGATTCCAGCTTCTGGTCGAGCCGAAAATTGCTCTTGCGCAGCAAGGGGCGGATGAGACTCAGGCTGTCGTTTACCAGTTCCTCCACACTCACGCGCTTGGGATGGCGGTTGGTGGGCTTGGCGTAGTGGATGAGGTTGTCGATGAGGCGGTTGATGCGGTCGACCTCGTCGGGCACGTACCGGGCGAACGACTCCTGCACCTGCTTGCTGTCGCCCTTGGTGCCAATGAGCGAGGCAAAGGTGCGGATGGTCATGAGGGGATTTCGGATTTCGTGAGCGATACCGGCGGCGATGCGCGTCAGCGCCGAGGATTTCTGCCGCTCGAATTCCTCCTGCCGCTCCTGCTCGACCTCGGTTACGTCGATGACCGTCACCAGAACGCCGGTGACCGCTTTATCGCGAATGATCTGGTGGGTCATGTAGCTGTAGGCGCGGGTGTGAAGCGGAGAGTCTCCGAGACGAAGAATGCTGCGGTCGACCATCGTGCCGCTTGTAAAAAGTCGCTGACCCTCGCGCTCTAAAATATCACGGAAAACAGGGATATCGGACGCAAGCTTGCCCAGAAGCGGCTGACGCACACCGGCGATGGCGCAGGCGCTTTTGTTCATGAGCGTGACCGTGCCATCCAGATCGATGAGCATCATGCCGCTGGGGGAGTATTTGATGATGCGGTTTCGAAGATCACTTTCGGTTTGCAGCTGGGCATACTGCCGCTCGAGGGTCTGGTTGGCGCTGCGGATCTGTTCGGTCTGCTCGGCGACCTGCCGGTGGAGCACCTGCTGGATGCGGCGGGTGATGATGACGTAGCCCACGACAGCCAGCGCGGAAAATGCGGCGCAGACGCAGATGATGCGAAAAAGACGCTGGAACCGCGCTTCTCTTGTGCTGACGGGAAGCCAGCGGCTGCAAATGTTCTCATACTGCGCGGTGGCCTTGAAGCGGTTGATGCTGGTGTTCATCGTGCGAAGAAGCTCCTTGTCCGCGCTTCGAAGGACCATGGTAAATTCGAGCGCACCCAGATAATTATATTGTACGGTGTAGTTTTTGTCCGCGCCGTCCTGCGCCAGCTGATAGATCAGGCTGTCCTTGACGCCGATCATCGCCGAGCTTGGCAGCTCCTTGTGGCGCTGGTAGAGCTGGATCTGGTTGCTGACGGAGATAAACTGGTGAAAGCCGAGATTTGCCAGCAGCGTGTGCTGGATGGTGTCGGAGACGCAGATGGCCGTCCGGGCGCTTTTGCCGCTCTGGAGCATATCGTTTGCAACAATGACGCAAAGCTGTGAGCTCGTGAGAGAGTCCGTCACGCAAAAGTCTCCCGTGCTGTTTGCCTTCGTCGCAATTTCGCCGAGCACGAGATCGATTTCGCCGTCTCGCAGCGCCTCGAGACAGGCCTTGTCGGTTTCAAAGGGGACGAACTCAATTTCAAAGCTATCTGCCTCGGCGATCGCCGTGAGCATATCCACATGCATTCCGGCGCACGTGCCGTCCGCTTGCTGAAACTGAAACGGCGGCGTGTTCGGGTTGAGACCGACGCGAAGATAGCGGTTGAGCGCCCTTGCGCGTGGCGTGATGCCCAGCAGACAGACAAGCAGCAGCAAAGCCGCCGCGCACCTGAAAAACCGTTTCATCGCCAGCCTCCTCTCCGTATGCGCTTTGCGTAGTTTTCCGACATTTATATTAGTACAAAAGACCGAGCTTTTCAATGGACTTCGTGGAATCTTGACAGCTGCGCAAAATTTGCCGACGAAATTTCGGCAAATTTTGCCGATACATGGAAAACTTGCCGATTAGAGCGCTTGAAAGCGGGGGATATTTCTGCGAAAATATACAACAGATGAGAGCGGCTGCCGAAAGAAGCAGAGTCTTGCGACCGGCGCTTCTCGAAAGAAAATCAAAACAGGAGGAGAACCCATGAAAGCAATGAAAAAGATTGTGCTTTTGCTTCTGTGTCTGGCGATGGTGCTGAGCATGGCGGCCTGCGGCGGCAATGCCACGACCGAAACCAAGAGCGAAACCACGACCGCTGCCCCCGAAACCTCGGAAACTGCGACCGAGACCACCGCAGATCCTGCCAACACGACCTATCAGGATACCATCACCGTCGGCGTTGCCAACGACATCACCACGCTGGACCCGCAGGGCTCCAACACCGACGCCAACATGATGGCGTTCACGCTGACGCATGAGACGCTGGTTGAGGTCGACCCCGAGACCAACGAAGTCATCCCCGGCATGGCCACGTCCTGGACCACCTCTGACGACGGCTGCACCTTCACGTTCGAAATTCCCGAGAACGTGACCTTCTCCGACGGCACGCCCTGCACCGCCAACGACATCAAGTTCACCTTCGAGCGTGCGGCTGAGTCCTCCTTCACGAAGACCAAGGTCGAGCTCGTCACGAACATCGAGGTCGTCGACGACACCCACGTAGCCATCACCATCTCCAAGCCCTCGCAGGACTTCCTCATGCTCCTGGCTCACCAGAGTATGTCCATCCTCTCCGAGAAGCTCGTAAACGAAGATGAATTCGGCTACGAGATCGGCACCGGCATGTTCGCCGTTGAAACCTGGACGCCCGGCGACCAGATCTCCTTTGTCCGCTCCGACTATTTCCACGGCGAGCCCGCGCCCACCAGACGTATTGTCTACCGCCTGATCAAGGAAGAGTCCTCCCGCCTTATCGCGCTCCAGACCGGTGAGATCGACATCTGCGTTGACCCGCTGAACACCGACCTTGGCTACATTGAAGACGACCCCAACCTCGAGCTCGTCAAGGTTCCGAACTATGTCATGCTCTACCTCGCCATCAACAACGAGCGCAAAGGTCTTGACAACGTCCATGTCCGCAAGGCCATCGCCTACGCGACCGACAAGGCATCCATGATCGAAGTCGGCTACAACGGCGAAGGCTTTGTGCATGACCACTGGATCAACCGCGGTCAGTTTGGCTGGGACGACAACCTGCAGGTCTACGAATACAACCTCGACAAGGCCAAGGAAGAACTCGAGCTTTCCGGCTACAAGCCCGGCGATCTGAAGTTCCGCGTCATCTATAACGGCACCGCCAAAGAAAACATGGCCCTTGTTCTGCAGGCTGACCTCGCAGAAGTCGGCATCGAGCTCGAACTCATCAAGATGGAGACTGCCGCTCTCAAGGGCATTCTGAACGACGCGGCTCTCGACTATGATCTGTGCCTGTATCAGTTCACCGACAACCTCGGCACCGACTTCACGCTGCGCAACCAGTACGGCTCCTACGAGGAAGACGGCGTTCTGAAGAAGAACGGCTCCAACCGTGCCAACATGAAGGACGCGAAATTCAATGAAATGATCGACGCGGCCCTCATCGAGCAGGATTCTGCAAAGCGTGAGAAGATGTATAACGAGATCGAAGAATACCTCAACGAGATCGTCCCCATCGTCCCCATTGCGACCTCCTACGTCAACATCGGCATCAAGAAGGGCATCACCGGCGTCAAGTGGAACGGCACCGCGAAGCACGACTACCGCTACGTCTGCCTGCCCGTTGCGTAATCCCATTTTTCAGGTTCAAATTTCAGTTTGAATAGCAAACAGGAAGGGGCGTAAAGCCCCTTCCTTCCTACAAAAGTGTCCCCGCGCGCGGAAGTCTGTCTTCTGCGCGGTCTGTTGAAGCAGAGGAGATAGATTTATGCATAAATATGTCATCAAGCGATTGCTGATGATGATCCCCGTGCTGTTGTGTGTGGCGTTCGTCATTTATGCGATCATGAATGTGGCAGAAGGCGACCCCGTTTACTCCGTGGTCAGCGCCGATGCCACCGAAGCGCAGATCGAAGCGGCCAGAGAAGAACTCGGTCTGAACGGCACGCTGCTCGAGCGCTACTTCCGCTATGTCAAGGGTATGCTGACGGGCGATCTGGGTACGTCCTATGTGTCCAAGCGCGACGTCATGCAGACCTATCTGGAGCGGCTTCCGAACACGCTGAAGCTCGCCTCCGTCACGATGGTCGTCGCACTGGCCATCTCCATTCCGCTCGGAATCATCGCAGCGGTCAATCAGAATTCCATCAAAGATACGATAGCGATGGTGCTAGCTCTGCTTGGCCTGTCCATGCCGAATTTCTGGCTGGGTCTGCTTTTGATAATGCTGTTCTCGCTCAAGCTCGGGTGGCTGCCGTCCGGCGGCTATGAAAACGGAATGCTGAGCCTGATACTGCCCGCGTTTACCATCGGCGCAGGTCTGGCGGCGTTTATGACGCGTTCGACGCGCTCTTCCATGCTCGACGTCATCCGGCAGGACTACCTGCGCATGGCGCGTGCCAAGGGCGTCTCTGAGCGCAAGGTCATCCGCAAGCACGCGCTGAGAAACGCGCTCATTCCGATCATCACCGTCTTCGGCGTGCAGTTCAGCAACGTCCTTGGCGGCTCAGTTCTGGCCGAAACGGTCTTTGCCTGGCCCGGTGTCGGCCGTCTGGTCGTTGACGCCATCGATCAGCGCGATATCCCCATGGTCACGGGCGCACTTGTCATGACGACGATGATCGTCTCGATCGTCAACCTGCTCATCGACATCGTCTACGCCTTCGTTGACCCGCGCATCAAGTCGCAGTACACGAAGTAAGGAGGGAAAGCTGTGGAAAATACGAAACTCAGAGCCTCGCAGAAGTACAAAAAACGCAGTACCTTCGACTCCATCTGGCGGCAGCTGCGCAAAAACAAGGGCGCTATCGTCGGTATGATTCTGCTCGTTGTCATCATCATCATCGCCCTTGCTTCCCCGTACATTTTTAACTACGAAACCGATGTCATCGCCAACAACGTCAAAGAGCGCATGCAGCATCCGTCGAGCGAACACTGGTTCGGCACCGACGATCTGGGCCGCGATATCTTCGCGCGTGTCTGCTATGGTGCGCGTTACTCTCTGGCGGTCGGTCTCGTGGCCGTTGCGGTCGCGCTCGTCGTGGGCGTCACGCTCGGCGCGGCAGCGGGCTATGTCGGAGGCGTGTTTGAAAACCTCATCATGCGCGTGTGCGACATTTTCTCGTCCATCCCCAGCGTCCTGATGGCCATCGCGGTCGTCTCCGCGCTTGGAAAGAGCACGTTTAACCTCATGCTTGCCGTCGGTATCGCGAGTACCGCGCCCTTTATCCGCG
>ENA-ORSY01001535-ORSY01001535.1-human-gut-metagenome-genome-assembly--contig:-NODE-1535-length-15867-cov-3.544776_pt1 | contig 15867 bp, 19 predicted proteins | sample MGYA00242193_ERZ509160 | MGnify/ENA primary metagenome ERZ509160 (study PRJEB26280, sample SAMEA2338670) | human gut metagenome | biome: human gut; feature: human-associated habitat; material: faeces...
CAGTGCATCTGCGAAGAATCCTTCCTCCGTTACAAGATCAATTTCATCCAAAGTAACAATCCTATTCGCACGGATAGCATCATCAGCTTCTGCTCGTGCTTTCTTTTCCTCAGCATCTGCAGCTATGCGTTCTTCTCGCTCCGTATCATCCGCTGTTTTTCTGTTCCCTTCTTCCTTTCCTACTTTCGTTAAAAGCTGTTCCACCAAGGTTTTCTGTTTTTCTTCCTCGTCATCTGGAAATCCCATTGTATCAGAGCATTTTATTGTTTCTTTAAACGAAATCAGTGATTTTCCATCATTAATGACTCTGATCTGTAGTTCATTCATTCCAACCGCAAAAAAATCACCACTCGGTGTAAACGAGATCACACTGTTGTCAACATCACATAATGTACCTTTGAGTTTATCCATGCTTTTATGATAAACATAGGCAACCGCTGCTGCCGTTGCCGGAACCTCATAATCCCTGACCGCAAACTCAAGCCCTAACATATCCGTCCCTTTTGTTACTTCGATCGGAATCTTAATGGTATTTCTAAGCACATAAACATCTCTTTTTATAGTGTTCATTTTTCTTTTTCCTTTCTTATCCAGGAATCCACTGGACGATATAAACACTGGTCGTGGTTCCCGTGCTTCCTCCAGGAAGTCTAAGAACGTAATCCCATGGAAAATTGTAATAGCTTGTACACCAGATTTCCTGCCCCGTCTGATCTCCTGTTGCTCCTCCTGTCGCTCCTCCATTCTCATTCTGACTCGCCTGTACAACCTGTCCATTTCCGATACTCATTGCAGTATGACTCGCCACATTCAAAAGGATATCGCCTCGTTGAACGCCGCTTCCTGAAGATAAATCAACAGAACCGGTTACATCCTGAAATCCGCAGGATTTAAATGCGGCATACATATTTCCCGTATAAGTTGCACCGGCATCTTTTACCTTGATACCGGCTTGCTGGTACGCTGTGATCAGCAGCGAAGAGCAGTCATAGTCCGGTCCCCATCTGCTTCCTTGATCGTATCCATGGCTGTTATCGTTCGCAATGCCAATCGCCCACTGGACAGCCGATTCTATTGCTTTGGAGTTTGTATCATACTGGCTCAGCAAATTGTAGAAACTTCTTGCCTGTGATCTCCTGGCGGATTCCACTTCTACGCCTGCACGCTCGAAGTTCTTTAAAAATGCACTAGCAAGATCTTCCGGAGATGATCCGGATGTCTTAAAAGCTCCCCAAGACATATTGTAAGAACTGGTTGGAATCCACTGTCCAGTTGACTCTGATAGCGCATCAATCCAGTATAACTGCCCGTTCGGATCCGTAATTGAATATCCGTTCGCCGTTGCCCAGTTGGTATAATTTGTCGCCGGTGTCCATTGGACCAATCCGAATCCGCCGGAATAATTCCCTTCATTTAAACTTTGCCACACTCCCGGATTCACATAAGACTCGCTCTGCATATTTCCCAGAATTCCAGCGATTGCATTTAAAGACCAACCTCTTCCGGAAAAATACTTGTACACTTCTACCGCATTTGCGTTCATCTGTACTTGCGATAGTGCGTAATTCCCGGTTGTCCAGCTCATTTAAAAACTTCCTCCTTTTGTACTTCCTCCAACCAGATACCCATTTACATATTCCAGATATGTTCCATCAGAAAATACTGCTTTCCCAGTTTTTGCTGAGTATCCTTTAGAATCTTTCTGGACTTCCAGCGATGAGCCGCCGACCGTCATTTTCCCAGACGCAATCAAAGCTACACTGTCAAATTGTCCTCTGAGTTCGTTTCCGATCGAAAGATATTTTGTTCGCGTGCTTCCCTGCTCCGGATAGATCAACAACCCTGTTTGTCCACCGGTCGCTCCGGCACGAATCACAACTTCGTAATTCGATGTCTTAAATTTAAGATTTCCTTCCGACAATGTAGCTGTCTGGCTTCCATCAGAATTAGCACATACATATCTACCTTTCGCATACACACCATCTTTATCAAGCCGCACAATCTCGTTTCCACTTGCATCCATGACTCTCGCTACACCATTGCCATTATCCGCGCCACCAAGTTCCAGCGTTCCACCTCTTATGCGGTCCGCCAGCATTGTTCCTGCAACGATAAAATCTGCAAAGAACCCAGCTCCTGTTCCGAATGTGCTCCACTTCCAATCATTTCCATCCGCAGTACGTTCGGATGCAATCTCGAATCCGAGTGTTCCAAGGCACATAGCTCCAAACGTGGGTGATTCCGGATCCAGATCTTCAAACAGCACAGCTCTTACCGTCTGCTTTTTCGCGATCGTGGATTGTGCTTTCAGTTGCGCTTTTACACCGTTAATAATTCCGCGCACTTGCTGTCCGACAAGTGTACCATCATTTCTGATAGCTTGCTCTACTCTATTCATTACGGAAGATGCATTGTTTAAAAAATTGTATTGGAATTCTCCGAGTGTTACGGATGTGAGTTTTTTCCTCACAGCATCCCATTCCAGTTCAATCACTCTGGCATCAGACACGATTCCAAGTTTAGAGTGCTTGCAATGGACAGTATCTCCAAGAGATACAGATTCCAATCCTTTTACATCTTCATACAGCTCTGTGTTCTGTAACAGCTCCATATTTGCCTTTATGGTAATCTTTGGTTTGTCGGCATCTGCTGCATACTGTTCTTCGCATCTTTTTCTCAATGCTTTTTCAAGTTGTTCCTGCGTATCACATATGATCACGCCATTTTCTTCATCATCTTCAGATGCATCTGCACGCATTTTCACGTCCTCGAATGACATTACTTTGTAATGCGCTGTTGGATATTTTTCTATAATCGGCGAGTCAACCCACGGCGTTTCTCCTGCAATCATATATCCGTTGTATGATTTCGGAATAATTCTCGTTGCAACTTCCGTCATGTCAATCGTTTCAGAAAACCCATTTTTTACAATGTTTTTTCCGTAAAGAACCTGCACTCCATGATCGCCACCGACGCGCTCATCTACTGTAATATTATAGTTATCATAGAGGATTTCTCCGCCCCAGCGATTTATAAAAGAATTCTCATCATTGCCGTTTATTGCTTCGATCAAATTTTTTGTCTGGTAATATGCCGTAGACAGCTTCTTAATGTCTGACTTTGCTGTGTACATCTTATTCGGTGCAGTCATGATATCAAGCGTATCCTGTCCATTCTTTTCAGTTGGTCTTACATCCAGCAAAAAGCAATCCTCTTTTGCATCCAAAAAGATAGGAGTAAGTTCTGCGCTCACTCCCGAATCCTGTTTTTCTTTGTTTTTTATACGAAACAACTGTTCTCCGTTAAACGATGGCAGTTTAACAACCGCATTATCGTTAATATACTTCCATCTGCCTTCATCGTCGATCTGGTGCTCCAGCGTTGCTGTCCATTCTCCATTCAATACCACATGAACGGTAAGTTCTTCCGGAAGAAGTGTCATGTCTCCATTGTGATCATAATCTTTATTTTCAACATTATAAATCTGTATCATTATAAACATCTCCAATTCGGAATAACTTTCAATTCGAATCCGTCTGTAATTTTAATCTTGTTTCTGCCCTCGATTAAAATCAAATCATCATAATCGCCGGCCACGGATGTATTGCTTAGTGTTCCATCCTCTCTATAAGCAAGCTTTCGTCCTGTGTCAATGGTTAGGTTTTGCCCTACATTTGCCACCATTTTTCCGCCATTGACAGCAAGAGTGCATTCGCCCTCGCCAGTAATCTTATAGATTGGATAGGCAATCTCATAAGGATTGTCTACCACATCACTCGCAGACATTTCTCCGAGTCCGCTCTCAAGGTATCGGAGTCCATCCTTTGTTAGGAAAGTAGCTGTGAAATTACCAACTCTTTCCGTGATACGCTTCCCGTCATCCACTTTGACTTTTAAAATCTTGTAGTAATGTTCCGGATCACAGCCAAGCCGGAGCAATCCGCCTCTTTTTGACAGCCATTTTTTTGCAAGTCCGAAACGTTCATCCCATCGGTCGGAATCTCCAATAAAGTTAAAATCCACCTTAATTTCTGTGGATTCGTAACCTCCTTCTAGCAAAATCAGCGTTCCGTCCACGCCAGGAATATCCACTGTCTTTTCTTTCCGGACAGCTGCCGGAATGTCAGGAATATCTTTCGCATAGATTCCTAAGCTTGATGCAAGGATTCCATTGTATTCTACGTCCATCATGCTCCGACAGCTCCTTTCTTCCATTTAACGCTAGAGGACATCTTTTTAATGATGGCATCTACTAATACATCAGCAAGCTTTCTGTCTCCCAATGAAATGTTATTCTCAATGACGAATGTCAATTCTGACAAAGCTTCAGTAATCAACTGAGCAAGTACAGCATTATTGGATTGCATCTCATCGCGGATATAAGTCTTTAGCAAGTCGATTGGGAGAACTGCTTCCGCTCCTGCTTCGCCGCCGCCCATCATCTTATTTCCATTCATCCCGAAAATAGTAGGACTGTTTAAGATACCACCGTTTGCATACCAATCGACAGAAAATTTCGGCACTTTTGGCGGAACAAGTGACCATGTTCCACTTGCTTTAAAATGTGGTAGCTTTATTTGGGGCAATTCCCATTCAAAATTCATGAATCCCTTAATCTTATCAATAACTCCTTTTATAAAATCTCGGATTCCGCCAAAGACAGCATTTACACCGTCACGGAACCATTCGCATTTGTTGTAGAGAGTGACAAAAATTGCAATTAGTGCAACAACTGCTGCTATTACTATGATAATCGGATTAGCTGCAAGAACAGCGTTGAATGCTGCGAATCCTGTTTTCGCTTTCGCAATAACCGGAGCTACTTTCGTTCCGACATCGATCACACCAGAGATTCCACCAGATACTTTGCTTATAATGCTAAATACCGGTCCGAGTGCAGCTGCCAATAATAAGCACTTTAAAATCATCTCCTGTGTTCCTGGAGACAAAGAGTTCCATGCAGCAATAATATCTTTCAGAATCGGAGTGACCATCTGTAAACATTCAGCAAGCACCGGTCCCAGTGCATTTCCGACATCAAATCCAGCATCTTTCAGCTGATTCAGTGTCAATTTAAACTGATCAGCCGGATCCAGTGTAGCTTCAAAGGTGTCATTTACGCTTCCCAGATTATCATTAAGAGATGCGCCAAGTTCGTCAAAATTCAGTTTTCCGCTTTGACAAAACTCTGCTAGTGCAGGACCAGCTTTCGCACCGAACAGCTCAACCGCAGCATTGTAAGCTTCGGAAGAACTTCCTGCGTTGACCATCGTGTCTTGAAGTTCTGACAGCGCATTTTTCATGCTTTTGCCCTCTTTCGATGCATTGACCAATGCTTTTTTGAGTCCGGCCATTACTGCGCTTGTATCAACTCCAGATGTCTCGCATTGTCCTAAAAATGTAGCAGCATCGGCAGCGGACATTCCCAATTCTTTCAGGGCTGCAGCATTCGACACCATAGATGATGCCAGTGTATCCATTGAGATTCCTGTGTCCTGCCCAACCTTATTCATTGTGTCAAGGAGTGCTCCGGCATCTTCTGCGCTCAAATTAAACGCTTCAATAACCTTTTGCGTGCTGTCGATGGATGAGTTGACATCTGTTCCGTTTAGCTCGGCAAATTTGATAAACTTCGCAGACAAGTCTTCCAACTCTTCGCCGGTCAAATGGAATCGTGTATTTACTTCTCCGACTGCAGTTCCGGCTGTCTCAAAGTCAGTCGGAATCGTCTTTGCAATATTCCTTGCAGAGTTCTGCATTTCTTCCAGTGCATCACCCGTGGCACCGGTCTTTTGGACGATGATATCCATTCCCTCATCGACTTGTGCCCATGCTGCCATGACTCCGGCACCAGCTGCAGTAATCGGTGCGGTAACATTTTTTGTCAGAGAGCTTCCAATCTTTCCAGTGCTATCACTAAAATCTTTTACTTTTTTTGAATAATCTTCCAATGTGGCAACTCCACTTTTCAGCTTTTCGTTCACATCTTCAAGACCACTTTTATAATTGTTTAGAGATGCTTTGGCATTATCCAACTGCTGCCTTGTCTTCGAGATAGCTGCTTCGTCTCTTACTTCCGCACTTTCCTGTGCTTTCAGGATCTCCGTCAATCTATCGACTTTCTGCGTATATGTTTCTGTCTGATTCTGCAGATATTCCTGTGTCGCTCTCAATTTTTCCGCGGACGATGTACTACTATCCCATTCAGATTTTGCAAGCTTAAAAGCTGATCTGTTCTCGTTGACTGCATTATTAACATCAGTCAATGACTTCCGGAAGTCAACCGCACCGTCAGCTTTAAACGATAGCCCTACGGTCTTTAAATCACTATTAGCCAATCAAAGCACCTCCCTTCGCTTTTTCTACTTCCATAAATACTTCCAGGCATTCGTTAAAAAAGATGGGATCAGAGTTCCAAAATTCTTCTTCGCTCATTCCCATCTTACGCGCAGCAACCATATACTCCGCCCAGTTGATATTTATCTCTTCCTCGGAGTATTCGACTTCTTCGCCTGTTCTTTTTTTTTATATTCATTGAGTCTCTTCTCGAACTCATCGAAAATGTCCTGAATACTTGATGCATCCATTGGAGTAAGCATCATGGCTTCCTCTTCGTTAACCTTTAATCCATTTGACCTGAGGATAATGTAGATCAGCTTGCCCGCAAGTTCCATATTTTCATCATCGGTCAGTTCACTTTTTCCATCAATCTTCTTGTCAATTCCGTTCATCTTCACAAGGTAAAGAGTATAGAAATTAACCTTTACTTCCAGTTTGGATTCATCTGTTAATTCAATCAGCTTGGATTTCATTTAATCACGCTCCTACCGCTGTAGTAAGGTCTGCATCCGTCAGAATCGGCTTCGCAAAGAACTTATCTTCTGTAAGTCCTTCTGGCGCCGTGGACTCTGTAACTTTCGATACTATATTTCCAGCAGAATCAAATGGATACGCTCTAACTTTGATTGTATCTGTCTGCTCGCTTGCCTTTTCCTCTGACGTAGAGATATCATCGGAATTTTCCACGAGCTTACATTTCGGATACCATTCAAAGCGAGATTTTCCATTTTTCAGCTTAACAACCTTACCATAAGCAAAGATTGGTCTTTCGCTCTTTCCACCAGCGAGGATAAGTCCGCCTGTCCCTTTTGTCTCTCCACGCATTTTTGAGATTGTATCGTCCGGAAACGCAATCACGGAGATCTCGATATCGATGCTAGACATCGGTGTATCGGAATCGTAAATCTTTCCTGATGCGTAAACATCACTGGTCTCTGAATTTTCTGTCACTTTTACGCTTTTGACAACTTCCGTCTTTTCAACGTCGGCTTCATAAGTTCCGTCATAATCTCCGGCTTCTGTGGTATTTGCAAAGCAAGTGTACTGTGCGCCTACCGTCTGCTTCATAGCCGGCTTTTTTGTGTTAATAGCCATATATCCTCCTAACCAAAGATGCACTCAGTCATCTTCTTATAGTATTTTTCTTTGTTCTGTTCAAATAGTGGCTTCAGATGCGCTCTTGCAGCCATCTTTCTCGTTCCATGTTCCAACATTGGCCCGTAATATTTACCCCATCCAACTTTAATATTGCTTTCGGTTCTTTCCAAGGCGAATGTACCGATGATGTGTGTGTATCCAGCTTTAGTGATTCGGCTACGAGGTCTCGGAAGTCGTAATAGGTCGTTTACAAACTCCTGCGCTCCTACCTCAATTGCATCTAGTGCTTTTTCTTCCGATACTTTCTCAGCGTATTCTTTCATCATCTTCTCAAATTCGCCAAATCCGGAATCATAAAAATCTACTTCTTTGCTCATAAGCTTTCCGCATCCGTAGTGATTGAGAAATAAGAATGCCATACTCTTTCTTCAATCACGTATTCGTGAGCAATAGTCGGATGGTAGCCAAGCTCATTTAACAGCTCTTTCAGTTCCATTAGCTTCGGATCACGAGGATGTTTCGCATAAAAACTAATCTGCCATGTGATTTCCTGCGAGTAATCATCTCCTGATGCCATCACATCTTCCCACAGCATTTCCCAGTAGTCGATGCGAGGAAAAACTTTTTCATTTTTGATACTGCTGACTCCCTCACTAACCGGACAGTCGATGTCATGTAAGAGCTTACTCAATTCTTTTTGTGTCATGCGATCACCTCACGATCATGCGCTGGTGTTTTTAAAGTCAGTTCCGACTCTCTAAATCCATATTTTGTAGTGACGTGCGCCACATTGTAGATCTCGTGTTGTTCTCCATCAATAATACAGACACATTTACTGTTAATCTGCTTATACTGTGGAATAGCGAGTTTTAGCGTCACTTCAATGCTGTCAGCGGATAGCTTTGCTCTGGTGGTGTCATATACCGCAAGCTCACGATACCAAAAGCGCATTCCGGTATCACGGAGCTTTTCTTCCGGATAATCTTCCGACTCATCATTTTCGATGCGATACAGTTCAAATACTCCGTCAGTGTATTCAGGCAGTGCCATTTACGTCCACCTCCGTCTCCATCTGCCAAGTCAGGATCACACTTGCATAATTCTCAAAAAACTCACTTACTCGATGGTGATAAGAATAATACATATAATTCTTCATTAGCATTCGATACGTCAAATCTTTGGTGATGCTACAGCCAGGATTCAATCTCCCGACTGCATGTTCACCTTCTTTTGCAAGATTTCTCAGCTGTCTGTCATCGTAGTATGGAGGAATCTGGAACTCTTCTCTCATCTCATCAACAAGAATGGATAGTTCATTTTCGTTCATACTCTGCCCTCACTCTTACTAAACGGATGCAGTAGATGTCTGATGTACGTTAATCACATACTCTTCAAGTTTTGTGACGTCGAAGATAACTGCAACATTATCATCAACAGCTCGTCCATTCGCAAAGCAGTTCGCAATGATCAGATCCGCATTTTCCATCGCTTTTGTCTGATCATATTCTGTTACTCTCACACCCGTCGCGCCCATTGTGTAATATCCATCAATGGTAAATGCTGCTTTACCCTGCGGGCAGTTAGCATCCGGGATCTTTTCAATATCAATGAATGTTTTATTGACATATCCACCAGTAAGTGCTTCTCCAAACATGCACGGATCTACATATTCCGCTTCATCCGCCGGGTTACAAATCAGATACAGTTTGGTAACAACACGTTTTCCGTTATTTGTAAGAGTTTTTCTTACATTTGCAAGTCCCTTCGGGCTGAATTTGGTGATGTTATTTAAAACGGTCTTCGCTTTATTTGTTCCATCGTCATTTGTGGTTCCGATCTGACGGAAAATACCGATCGGCCCAGTCTTTCCATCTCCATCCAGATAACCTTTTACAAGACCATCCTGCATTGCTTCCGAAAGGATTGCCATAAAATACCGATCTACAAACTCCATGGAAAGTTCACGGATTGCTTTCGGGATCACCAGATATGCGGACAGCATATGGAGTTCGATATTTAGTGCTGAAATAGTTCCAGATAATTCGCCCTTGATTTCATCCGTAAGATCCCCCCACACCGCTGCACCTGAATGTGATGCTACTATCCATTTCTTTACATTTGCCGGTGCCATGTTTACCAGTTTTAAAATTGGAGATGCTTTTCTTACATCATCGAGTGTGCGATCGATAATTTCTGTCGGGATGATATCAATCTGATTTGCTGTTACAGACTGCTTAATATCCTTGAATCCCTCATAAAATTTCTTTTCTTCCTGTGAGAGATTGCGGAGTCCAAGCTGTTTCTTAAATTCAGCATCATGGCTCGCTCTTTCTGCTTCTGCCACTACCTGGTTGATCAGATCTGCATGTGCTGCTTCCTCGATCATTTCGATCGACTGCATAATCGCATCCGCTTTCTGATCTGCCGGAGCGCTCTCTAACAGCTGCTTAACTTTTTCTTTTAATTCCTGTGATAAATTTTCAATCTTCATTTTATCTTTTCCTTTCTACTCAAAAAATGCACTCCATCCAGTGCTGCTATTTGCTGGTTCCTTCGGTTCTGACGGAACTTCTTTTTTCTGTAAAAGATTCACTACTCTTTCCGCAATGACCTCTGCGATTGCTTCATCATCCAGCTGCATTGCAATTTCTACTGGCTTTACATTTGCCGTTTTTTCAAGAATGGCACTGCGAATATTCGCAAATGCTGATTGTTTAATTCCGCCATCATCGGACTTTTCGGTTTTTGTGGCAAAGCCATATTCTACAGCTTCCTGAGCTGTGATCCACGTTTCATTATCCATGAGATTTTTGATCTCATCTTCCGAAATCGTTGCTCTGCTTACATAAGCATTGACGGAAGCCCGTGTAATCTTATCAAGGTCTTCCGCTGCCTTTCTAAGCTCTGTAGCGTTTCCATTCGCATATGTCCATGCATTGTGGATCATGAGCAGTGATGCTTCATTGATGATTCTTTCATCGCCTGCCATAAAAATGACTGATGCTGCGGAACAAGCGAATCCATCACAGATTGTAGTGACTTTCATGTCACTATTCTTGAGCGTATTGTAAATCGCCAATCCCTCTGCGACCTCACCGCCATAGCTGTTGATATGCACATTGATTTCTTTTGCATCCAAGGACTGTAGTTCGTTCACAATTCCGCTTGCTGACACGTCACTTTCTAACCACGGCCATGATGTGATGTCACCGAAGATGTAGAGGTTCGCCACATCATTCTTAGATTCCAAGGAATAATACTTTTTTGCGTCCATGTTCTCTTTCCTTTCTTTCGGATTTACTGTTTAACGGACAGCTCCGAGATAATTGGATCACCTCCTACTGATCGCGTTTTCTATGCTGCATTACCATTTCCCTCCTCTCCATAGTTCTTTGTCAGAGCTCTTGCCTGGCTGAATTCTGTATTCAGCACTGTGTAGCCTACCATTTCACGGAGTTCATCGTAATTAAATCCAATTCCTCGCAGTTTATCCAGATTAGTTGCACTGTCTACCACGTCCACATGTTTGAAACGTGCCAGCCATACCATAACTTTTTCATTCTTTGTGCAATAATCATTTTCGCCAACTATGTAAGCAGTCAACGTATCATTGATCACTTCCGCTACCGGACTAACAGCATAGGTTATGAATTCATTTGTGGCGTCAGATTTTTCTGTAATATTTCCGTTAAATACAGCTTCAGGAATATCAAATGCATTCGCTACCTCATTGTTGATTTGCTGAGCCATCTTTGACAGTTCCTCAGCTTTGATGGAAGTGTTGATCTGCATCTGATCCACGGATACATTATCTGATTCTGTCAGAACACTAAGTTCATCGGCTTCCAGTAAGTTTTTGATTTTCGCAACATACTGATCCTTTGTCATTACTTTATCTGTTCCGTCCGCTCGCTTTTCCCGGAATGACAGCGCACTGGTGCCAAGCTTCAGTTTATATCGTGGCTGTGCCGACATACGCATCATTGCATTGACGGAATCTAGTGTCTTATCGTATTGACTGACTACATTCTGCAGATACAGCTTGATTTTTGCATTGTCATACTTCTGCTGGAAGTATTTCTTGTTTCTATTGGACACAATCTTTATAAATATCACAACAAACAGAAAAAAGTTGCAACTGCCGCATAGGATTCCATAATAGCTTTCTTATGGGGAAAGGGGAGTTATACACTTTTTTATGAACTATAACTACTGTTGTATTCATAAGCAAAGGACGCATGAAAAAACTTTCGTTTTTTCACACGCCCTTTTTTCTTTTATATTTCTTTATTTTTACAGAACCTTTGACAGGAATTCCTTTAAACGCTCATCCTTAGGATTTGCAAAGAACTCTTCCGGAGTTCCCTGCTCTTTTACTCTTCCTTCATCCACAAACATGACACGGTCAGCAACCTCTCTTGCAAATCCCATTTCATGTGTAACAACAACCATGGTCATGCCCTCCTGGGCAAGCTGTTTCATCAGCTCCAGAACCTCTCCAACCATCTCCGGGTCCAGTGCGGATGTCGGCTCATCAAAGAGCATTACATCCGGGTTCATGGCAAGGGAACGCACGATCGCGATCCGCTGCTTCTGTCCACCGGAAAGCTGTGACGGATAAGACTCTGCCTTCTCTTCCAGTCCAACCCTCTTAAGAAGTACTCTTGCTTCTTTTTCTGCCTCTGCTTTATCCTTTTTCAGGAGCTTGATCGGAGCCAGTGTGATATTTTCAAGAATCGTCTTATGTGGGAAAAGATTAAAGTGCTGGAACACCATTCCCATCTTCTGACGATGTTTGTCGATATCTACCTTTGCATCTGTAATGTCCACACCTTCAAAATAAATATGACCTCCGGTCGGCACCTCCAGAAGGTTCAGGGAACGGAGGAATGTAGATTTTCCGGATCCTGACGGTCCGATGATTACCACAACTTCTCCTTTGTGGATCTCTTCTGTAATTCCATTCAGTGCATGAAAATCGCCAAATGCTTTCTGCAGATTTTCTACACGGATCAATACATCTCCATTAGTGGTCACTATTCCTTAACCTCCTTTCCAGCATACTTACCAGTTTACTGAAGATCATAACCATAATCAGGTAAATGATCGCAACTGCCATCAGCGGCATAAGCGCATCGTAGGTTCTGCTTCGGATGATATCTCCGCCCTTTGTCAGATCCTGAAGGGCAATATATCCGGCAACAGAAGTCTCTTTTAAGAGAACGATAAATTCGTTTCCAAGTGCCGGAAGGACATTTTTAAACGCCTGCGGCATGATAATATAGATCATTGTCTGACGATAATTAAATCCAAGGCTTCGTCCTGCCTCAAACTGTCCGTTATCAACTGCCATAATACCGGAACGGAAAATCTCAGCAACATAAGCACTGGAGTTCATACCAAATGCCAGAATCGCTACGATCGTCTTACTGATATCCACACTTGCAAAAATTACAAAGTAAATGATAAGCAGCTGTACAACAACCGGTGTACCACGGATGACAGTGATGTAAATCTGGCAGATCAGATTCAGGAGCTTCAGCTTGCCGGTCTTATCGTATGTGGAACGGACAATTGCCAGAAGGAATCCGAGAACTACACCGATCAGGACAGCACAAAAGGTTACAATTAATGTAACCTTAAGTCCGTCTGCAATGTAGTGCCATCTGTCATCTTTTATAAAATTCATTATAAATCTTGCTTTAAAATCACTCATAAGACACCACCAGTCTGTACCCGATTAGTCTGTAATATATTTTGCAACGATTTTATCAAATGTTCCATCTTCTTTTAACTCTTTGATCGCATCATTGACTTTCTTAACCAGATCATCATTACCTTTTTTGATTGCCAGTGCATAATCTTCTTCTACATAAGAAGTCTCCAGGATCTTCAGACCTTCATTTTCTTCTACGAATGTCTTAGCCGGCTGGTTATCAATGATCACTGCATCGATCTTGCCCTGCTGCAGAGCCTGTACAGCTTCCATACCTTTGTTGAAACGCTCTACATTATCATCACCGAAATCATCTGTAGAATAAATATCCCCTGTTGTTCCCTGCTGAACACCAATCTTCTTTCCTTTCAGATCATCCGGTTCTGTAATATCACTGTCATCTGTTACAATGATAACCTGAACTCCTGTATAATAGCTGTCAGAAAAATCAACCTGTGTAGCACGGTCTTCTGTTACAGTCATACCTGCTGCTCCGATATCTGCTTTTCCGCTCTGAACAGCCGGGATAATAGAGTCAATCCGAAAGTACCCTCGGGAGCAGAGGAGCGTTCTCTCCTACGGCATCATCTGTTCCAACTCCAGCTTTGTGGGGTTGCCGGTGGCCCGCCTGCTGTTTGGGGATCTGGGCGTGATCTACACGTCCATGTTCCAGATCCCGCTCCGCTTCACCATGTGGACGGCGGGGCTGTCCCTCTTCACCAGCGTCAGCAGGAAGGACGCCTTCCGCAAGCTGGTCCGCCACCCCTGCATCATCGCCGTTTTCGCGGGGCTGCTCCTGATGGCCGCTCCGGTGTCCCTGCCGGGCTTCCTGGACAGCGCCGTCGCCTCGGTCAGCAGCTGCACCGTCCCGGTCTCCATGTTCGTCATCGGGACAATCCTGGCGGACGCCCCCATCCGCACCGTGTACGGCCTGGGCTATCAGTGGGCGGTGGACTGAGATGGACTGGAAGCTGATCCTCTGCATGGGGCTGGCGGCGGCCGGCCTGCTCTTTGGTCTGTCCCAGTGGCTGCGCGCCCGGCGTCAGTTGGAACGCATGGACCGGATGCTGGACCGGGCCATCGATGGGAGCTTTTTGGAGAGCTCCTTCGATGAGTCCGTCCCCTCCGCCCTGGAGTCCAAGATGTCCCGGTTCCTCAACGGCTCCGCCTCCTCCGCCCGGAATCTGGCGGAGGAAAAGAGCAAGATCGCGGCTCTGATCGCCGACGTGTCCCACCAGACCAAGACCCCCATCGCCAATCTGCTGCTGTACGCCTCCCTCCAGTCCGTGTCGGAGAACCAGTATGAGGCCGCCCGCATCGACGGCGCCGGCTTCTTCCAGCAGTTCTGGTACATCACCCTGCCCAACATCAAGGGCAGCCTGGCCCTGTGCGCCCTGCTGCGGACCATCGACACCTTCCGCCTGTTCGAGAAGGTGAACGTCCTCACCGGCGGTGGCCCGGCGGGCACCACCACGACCATCACTCAGTTCTTGTATACATACGGTATCAAGTCTCTGGACTTCGGCTTCGGCAGCGCCGGCGCCATCGTGATGACATTGCTGGTGCTGATCCTGTCCAGCTTCTACATCAAGCGGGCCATGGGTTGAGCGCCTATGGAAGAACTGAAGCTGACATTCGTCAACGTGGGCTATGGGGAGGCCGCCCTGCTGGAATGTCCCGACCCGGCCTTCCCCGGCGGTACCTTTGTCATGGTGATCGACGGCGGCAGCGCCGAAGCAGAAGAGAACCGGGACAGCGCCACCGGCCGTATCCCCTTGGACCAGTATCTCTCCCTGCGGGGCGTGGACCACATCGACCTGATGGCAGCCACCCATGTCCATGAGGACCACCTGTGCGGCCTGCTGCCCGCGGCGGAGAAGCTGCCTCCCGCGGCCCTCTGGCAGACGCTGCCCCCGGAGTTTTGCCGCTCCATGCGGACGCTGGACATTCCGGCGGAGGGCCTGACGCCCTCCCGAAGCAAGTTTCTCCGGGCCCTGAACGACTACCGCCGCCTCTGCCTGGGGCAGAGCTGCCCGCGCCACCGGCCTCTGGCCGGAATGGAGCTCCGGCTGTGCCGGGATCTCTTGGTTCGGGTGCTGGGCCCCTCCCGTGCACAGGCGGAGAAGCTGGCGTCCTCGTGCCGGGCACTGTATGAGGAGGCGGACCCGTCCGCTTTCTGGCAGCGCCTGGACCAGCTGGACGTGGCCATGAACAATTACAGCCTGATCCTCCTGCTGGAGTACCGGGGGACCCGGATCCTACTCCCCGGCGACACCAACTACATGGGCTATGGAGGGCTGGACCCCGCCTCCCTGCGGGCCGACCTCTTCAAGGTGGGCCACCACGGCCAGCGGGACGGTATTTCTGCAGAACAGATCCAGGCCATCGCTCCCCGGGCGGTGGTGTGCTGCGCATCCAGCGACCGCCGCTACAACAGCGCCGATCCGGCCATCCTGCAGATGATGGCGGACAGCGGCGCACGGCTGTACTTTTCCGACTGCCCGCCCGGTCCGGACGGCGCAGTCCCGCCCCCCCATCAGGCCCTGACGTTCACAGTAGGCGCCGGCGGCGCAATGGAGGGCACATACCTGTCCATCCCGGATTGAATCCCCGGTCAAATACGACATATCCGTCCGCTCCGGCACTCCACATTCTGCCGGGAGCGGGACGAAAAAAGGAGGAGAACCCCGCCTGGCTCGCGGTGCGGCAGTGTG
>ENA-ORSY01001540-ORSY01001540.1-human-gut-metagenome-genome-assembly--contig:-NODE-1540-length-15799-cov-3.084032_pt1 | contig 15799 bp, 8 predicted proteins | sample MGYA00242193_ERZ509160 | MGnify/ENA primary metagenome ERZ509160 (study PRJEB26280, sample SAMEA2338670) | human gut metagenome | biome: human gut; feature: human-associated habitat; material: faeces...
TGCGGAAAGCCACTGGATGGATTGTGTTATTGATTGTTGCAGCGCTTGTCGGATTGTTTTTTGTGCTTAAATATCTTGTAAATTAATCGGGAGGTGCAATATGGCACTTGAAAACAAATTAGGGCTGACAAACGCTGCCGACCTTGCCCGCGAGGAAGAACGCATCAGCAAGAAAAAAGCGCTTGTGCTTTTTGAAAACGGAGTGTTCGATAAATTAGAAGCAGGAAAATTCTCTGCGCTGAAAGCAATTCATAAGTATCCCTTTGATGAAATCTTCGATTTTGCCGGAGAACTGAGAACCGTAAACATTTCCAAGGGCAACTTCCGTTTTGCTCCGTTAATGTACCTCGAAGCGGCACTTGGTAACATTGATAAAATGCCGCAATCCACTTTTGATGAAATCGTTGAGAAGTATGTGGAAATGAATATTGCCCACCCGTTCCGAGAAGGAAACGGGCGCAGCACCCGCATTTGGCTTGACCTTATTTTCAAATCTGAGCTTCACAAAGTTGTTGATTGGAGCCGGGTTGATAAAGAAGATTATCTTCTTGCCATGGAGCGCAGCCCGATAAAAGATATTGAAATTAAACATCTTTTGAAAAACGCACTCACCGATGATGTAGATAGCCGTGAGGTCTATATGAAAGGCATCGACCACAGCTATTATTACGAGGGTTACACAACCTTCAAGACGGAAGATTTAAGCAAGGAATGAGGTGCAAATATGCCGGATAAGAATTGGCAATTTGAACTTGAAGAATATATAAAGCAGGGCGAACCCAACAGAGCCGAAAAAAGCGAGGCGTGGCAGACCGCCATCGGCTTGCAGGCAGTTGACGGGCTGAATACTTCTGCCTATTTGCTGGATACCGCAAAAGATCACATCGAGGGCAAAATCACCATTGATGAAGCGCAGAAGCGGATTCACAGTTATTATGAGCAGCGCTCTGTCCGTACCGAAACGGAAAACGAAACCAAAGAAGCAGATATCGTTTCGGCAAGAATAACGAAGCTGCTGGGAGAAAAAGCGTTTCAGTTTTCTCCTGCCGAGTGGCTTACCATTCACCGCAGATTGTTTGAGGGCGTATTTGACCACGCCGGCCAAATCAGGCAATATAACATCACCAAGAAAGAGTGGGTGCTGAACGGCGATACCGTAATTTATGCGGATTGGAACAGCATTAAAGAAACTTTGGACTATGATTTTGCCACCGAAAAGCAGTTTTCTTATGAGGGGCTGTCGGTTGAAGCAGCGGTAAAGCACCTCGCAAAGTTTGCATCGGATATTTGGCAAATTCATCCTTTCGGTGAGGGAAACACCCGTGCCACCGCCGTATTTATGATTAAATATATGAAAACCTTCGGATTCCGCGTCAATAACGATGCGTTCCGCGAAAACTCCTGGTATTTCCGCAATGCACTGGTTCGGGCAAACTATAATAATTTGCAAAAAGGCATTCATTCCACCACAAAGTTTTTGGAATTGTTTTTCTCAAATCTCCTGCTCGGCACAAACCACGAACTCAAAAACCGTTATATGCACATTGATTTTGCGGATGAAAGCGCTCTCCAAAGTACCAATTCCAAAGTTTCAAAGTGTCAATTTGATACTTTGGACTGTACTTTAGAAGAATTGGCGGTTTTAGAATTGGTCACGAAGAACCCGGCGATAAAACAGCAAGAAATTGCAGCACAAACCGGAAAATCCATTGCAACGATCAAGCGAATTATGAAATCGCTGCAAGAGAAAAACTATATCCGCCGTGAAAGCGGCAAACGGTACGGCAAGTGGGAAGTGTTGGTTTGAGGCACAGGCGGAACGCCATATCTCGCTGCAGGAAAACACTGCTTTCAGATTGTTTGCCTTGCGGAATTTGATGTTAAGTGCGCTTATACACAGTGAAGTGTTGAAATCATTGAAAGTATGACCGAGACTTTTACTCATGAGAGATTTTACGCCATCTATCCAAAATTACCCCACGATAATAAATGTAACGCAAAATTAAGACCGCTGTTTTTTACTCGCCGCACAAGCATAGATTGTGGGTTTTACAGAGTACGAATTGATTCAGGCAGCACAAACGATGTAATAAGGTAAAAATACATACTGAGACTCCCATTAGTTTTCGCCGCAGGGAATCCCAGTATGTACTATTTTCATGGGATCTTTATTATACGATCAATCCAAGAAGTCCGTATTTTGATTCCCACAAAAGCATAAGCTATTCTATATTTCGCAAAAGTCCTTAGTAAATATCAATTTTGTAAATATATCATCTATCTGCTTTGCAATTTGTTTAGATTCTATCAGTGTCCCCAGCTCTATGTTGCCTTGTTGTCCGTGGTAGGAAAGGTTCGCAGAAGTAATCAGCGTTTGCTGCTGGTCAACTGATATAACCTTCGCGTGAAGCGCAGCCATCTTGTCGTCATCTTGGCGATAATTGTAGATTTTAAGAAAGCGACCTTTGTATCGGAGAATTTTATCAAAACTCGGCTGTTTATCTATATCGTTGACAAAGAACTTTACAAAAACTCCTCGCTGGCTTTTTTGAATGATAGTATCAACCAATTCCGAAAAATATGAGGATAAGGAATAGCCCGTAATCAGAATATTCCTGTCCGCTCCGTTAATCATCGACTGCACAACATTCATGGTCGTCCTTGCTTTTATAGCGAAAGATGGAGGAGCCGTAACAACGAGAGACACTTTGTCAGAATCGGACATTGTCATTGCACCAAGAATTGATGCTACTATATCTTCACAGTGAGCATCCGATAATTCCGAGCAGCTACGCTTGAGCATAGCTTTAGCATTTGATGTGCCGTTTGACGCATCGCTCTTAACTGTGTTCAAGAATATTTCTTTGTTTAGATTTCCACCTGACATAACTCACTCACCAATTCTTTGAAATACGAGCATTCCTCGCGCTCTGGAATAGGAACAACAAGACCACGGTCGAGCATTCTATTTCCGTTTTCACACGCTGTTTCTGAAATCATGCAACAGGAGTGGCAGGCAGCACCATTGGAGTTCTTACCCGCAGGCAAATTACTCATGCACTCTGGATCGTTTGTGCAGACAAGAGCCTCTTGGAAGGCATCCCTCATGAGGTTTGTCATCTGATCAATATTTCCAAGTTCCACCAATCCCCCGAGCGATCCTTCTTTGTCAGAGCTACCTGTGTATAAAAGTATCCCGGACATTTTGTCGCCAAAATATATCCTTTCCCTAATAGCAGATGAAGAGTACCCAGATGACATAGACATTTGCTTTATCATCAGATGGGCAAATGTGTGCATAAGAACATATACCGCGTTCCTCACGACCGTGATTGTCCATCCCTTGGATTCACAAAATTCTCTATAGGAATCGGAGTATTTTTGAGATAACCCATTTACCGCAGGGGAATTAAGCCATGCGGCCAGAGTATCCTTGTTGAATTCAATAAAGATACCTTCACCATTGACCTCTGCGGCAGGGAGCCATCGTTCCTGTTTTCCTTTGCTTAATGCGACCACATTCGGCTGCTCGTCTGCATCAGGATCGGGAGCCTCCACACGGGTAAATCCAAGAAGCACACGAACCTCTCGAAGCCTGGTTACACGGATGATGCGACTGAAATATTTCTGCAGGTATCCAGGCAAAGCATCTTCTTCGGCTTTGAAATGTTTTTTATTAGATTCATATGCCGGATCGTTGTGATGGGTGATGGCATTGTACTCCATCTGCTTAATTTCAGTAAACTCTTTGATATTGCTCATTCGACATTCAAGAGCTTCATCAAATTCATTCCTTGTGTATGCAGAAAAGTACATCTCGTATATTTTCGTTATGCCTTCATCGCCCATGAGCTGTTTTGCCAGTTCGATATCGCGCAGATGCTCATCAATCAAGTTGTAGAGGGGATTAATCCACGGCGGTATGGATATAGCACTTCTGCTCACCGCGAAGTAAACATTAGAAGCACCTCTCTGCGATGGGATAACAGGCTTATTGCATCTTTGATTCTTTACGCTCGGTCTGAAGGGATGATGTCCATGGCAGGCTATGTCTTCAAAATTCTCCCGCTGTGTCGCTCCGTTCATGCTGCGTTTTGCGCCGCACGAACATTCCACCCACATATCTGCAAGAGTCGAGGTATTACCTGTTGAGTACATTTTCAATGTTCCATTGCAATCCGAGTCGCCTTTATGAACCCACCATTTCCAAGGAAAGTCGGACATATGGCCATCTTCGCAAATAGTAATAAAACGAGACGGATAAGCAGGGCGATGGCACTCCGGGCAGGTGACGCCATATTTCAGATACTTATCCAAGTCAAAGTTCTTTCTTGCGTCAAAGAGTCTGCCACATTTCAGATTAGAGCAGACGTGCCAATATGGAAAGGTTACGACAGGAATATCTCCAGAAAAACTTGTGCGTGGCATATAGAAGCAGTCGACACCAAGATATGACGCAAGTCTGCCGTCTATAATTTTCTGCCCTTTCTGTTTCCAATAGGAAATATCAAGGATTGTAACCGAGTCCTTTACCGCATCCACAACAGAGCCGGGACCGAATGTAGTTATAATCTGATTGGGACGCAGTTCGCCTAATTTGTTATTATCAAAAGCCATATCATTCCTCCGTGTAATAGAACATATTCGCAGAGCTTTCAACCTCACGCATGGAACGGAGAGTCGCTTTCTCGTTTTCATCATGCGGCTGGTCATACGGATTCATTAGTCTGTTGTATCTTTCTGTGCCGACAACATAATAGCGAAGAGGTTTTGTCTGCGCTGCCTGCAATTTCCACCAATCAATAAACCTGTCTATTTCTTCTTCGGCATCAGCGCGTGCAGAAGGCTTGATAATGTTAAGGCGGTCAATGATCAGGCTCTTTACAGAATCAAGCTGTTCTTTTGTCAGCGAACCTATGGCCGCCGCATCAGGATTGTTTGCCATGTTGGGGAAATTCAGCCTGATTGCGGAAATAACCAAGGCGTGCATCACGCGATCCCTTGCTCTTGCGGAGAATGGCGTAGCTGTTGTTCCCTCGACAAACCTATACAGTTGAGAGTGGTATCCTGTGAAATTCTCGTAATGCGACAAGTCACGAGGCCGATACGCATTATACAGAGTGACAACCAAGCCGGGGAAAGCACGACCAATACGGCTTGTAGCCTGAATGTACTCTGAGTTCTGTTTTGGCTGACCGGTCACAACCATCAATCCAAGTCGGTCGACATCCATACCCACAGCAATCATATTAGTGGCTATGGCAGTATCCAAGCATTCTTTTGAGTCACAGGTGGTTTCAAGCTGATTCAGTTTCTCCGGTATCTTATAAGAGGACATTCGAGATGTTATCTCCACATTGTGATTAAGATACCGCTGCTTATCCAAACCGTATTTATTCTTGATGCGATAGATTCTTTTAGGAATGTCGTCCTGCAGAAGTCTGACGGCACCGCCAAGCTCTCGAATACTGTTGAAGTACCCGACCAAAGAATAATATGGATCGATAACCTCCTTATATTCGTCTTGGAGCGAGTAAGTATAAGCTGCCTGAAGGATGATAGCGTACACACGAAGTAATGCTGTCTTTACGGATTGCCCCGGAGCGCAAACGCCCACATACTTTCGGAACGGATCATTCTCCACGGGAATTTCCCTGATAAAGAAACTGTCGCCAATTTCAAAGCCGTTCGGCGGGAACTGCGTCGTATTCTTTCTTGCGTAAAGGCATCTGGTCTGTGCCTCCGCATTTTTGATTGTTGCCGTTGAAACGACGTACTTCGGCTTGATGCCATCGTGGATGCACATATCCTCGATAATCGTTTCATAGGCTCCGTAAACCGTACCAAGAGGTCCCGTGATAAGATGTAACTCGTCTTGAATAATCAATTCCGGCGGCAGGAACGGTCTGATGTTATCAATCGTGGATGCTGGCAAAGAAGCCGTTTTATTATGGCGTCCATGTTCCGCTCCAATCGCTACATAACCATCGCGGCTACATTTTCTGTCCACTCTGCCGAACAGCGCATTGGTATTCACATCCCAAGGGAGCCGCGCAAACTTATCTACGGTAGATAAGATAATGGTCGGACACTTGGCATATATTTCTTCATCAACAAGATAAACCGGGATAGGAATCCTGTCGTTTTTGTATCTGTAAAATTGGCAGTCGCGGTCAGAGCAGAAAATCTCGATAGACTTCCTGTCCGTATTTATGTTGAAATTTTCCTCTTTAAGCGGCTTGCCACAGAATGGGCAGGTAAGGAGCTGCTTATAAACATGGTTCCTTGCGCTCCTTGCAGCCTGCGGATTGTCTGGCTTTTCAACGAACTCTTCAAATTTATTCGGAGTCACTCCGCCTCCAACCCAGAATCCAATGCTAATCGGTTCTTTACCGAATTGCGGATATGCCTGTCGTCTAATCATTTCAGCAGCAAGAACCATCTTTGTAATACGGTCTCTCTGCTGTGTAGTAAGCAAACGAAGTGTATATCGAAGCATGACTGTCACGCCGCCGTCAAGATTATATTCTCCTCCATCGGTGGCGCGGAGTCTTCTGTTGGCGATAACAAAAGCCATAAGGCCAAGATACGCCTCTGTTTTTCCTCCGCCTGTAGGAAAGTATAACAAGTCGACAATCTCGCGGTCTTTATGCTGTGGATCAACTATGCCAGCAAGATTCATAAGAATAAAGGCAATCTGGAAAGGTCTCCATCCGAAGTTGTTATCTGGATTCTTTGGATTGATAAAATCTTGAAAATTACACTCCGTGCCTGTTCCGTGCTTCTTCGCATAGCCTTTGATGCTGTTCTGCAAAAAAATTACACGATTCATAAAGCAGAAAGCCTCAAATGAGGTGTCGTCCGTTTCAATGATACGGATTCCTTCGCGGATTCGGCTTAGAGCATCTTGACACCGTTCAATGACTTTATTTCCGATTTTATCTTTGAAATCGGGATTGCTCATTCTGTCGTTACCAAGCAGAGTGTTATTTATCCAGTTCTCATATGAATCCGCAAGGGTATTAAGTTTTCCTATTGTTTCCGCTTTTTTCGACTTTACCGACATGGTAAATGTCGAGAAGAAATATCTGTCAAAGCCGTCTAATGCCGCACTAACCCCAGGAAATTCATATTCAGGTATAAACGCCGATTTCACACAAGTAGTTCTGCCGTCAACCGGCGTTTCCCACATAGCCGCGCAACCACGACCTCGTCCCATAATAGGACGCTGTTCAAAATAGAACTCATCCGATGCGAGTATTTTCCTACAGATATGCTCGGCAATAAATACCGCCGAACCATCCTCCGCATACGCCTTGAGTTCAACCTGGAACATTATAGCTTCCGCGCTGTTTGCAGGATTCTTTCTCTTGTTGATGACATATGCGGTAACAAGGGAATACCCTCCCTTAAGAGGAATACGGGACACATGGACGTGAACATTAGAGTCGCATACAAGCTGGTAGTCCTTTGTGCGGCCAAAGTCGCTGAAATTTACACGGACGGTCTCCTCCATCGGCTGACGGGTATATATGGCTCGACTGTGTTCCTTTTCATCCTTGCCTGTGTATTTTTCAGAAGACCGTACATAATCTCCCCAAGTCACATCCAAGTTGATGCTCTCGGTGTCGCTTTGAATATAGAAGCTGATGCCGATGGAAGACGGCAACTGAAAATGCGTCGTGGAAATAGGCTCATTATCATCATCTTCACCGGCAGTAAAATCTTCGCCATCTTCAAATGCCATGTCAGCATCAACTTCCTGCTCACCGGCGCCTGAATAATCCTCATCATCGCTCTGTATGTCGAGCATTCCCACGAGATATGCATAGCGAGGATTCTCTTCAAGCACTTCTTCCTTGTCTCTGGGACCGATGAGATCAGTCCTTATGGCATCAATGATTTTCTGCCTGACTTCTGAATATTTAAATCTGTCAGCCATTATGCCTCCTCCTTCACGGCGTGAGCCGTACCGAGTATATACCTACAAGTATTACCAAGTTGAATGTTATCATCGGAAATGAGTTTATACTCCCATTTTTTATGGTCCGGGTCTGCCGTAGTTGCAAACTGACACCACTTAATGCCTTCTCGCGCCTTGGATACGACTTCATCCGAGGTGACCTCATTCAATGCTTTAACCTCGACCATGTACTTTCCTGTGGTGGTTTCCACAAGGAAGTCCGGGTTATACTGCTGCCCAGCTTTCCAGAAAAGGCCAAGCTGATTCAAAGGCGGTTTAATCCAACGGATAACATCCGGGTCTTCTTCCAAAATGATCGAGAAGAGTCGTTCGGTATCACTGTCAAAAGCGTTCGCAGGATAATATGACTTCTTATACCCGGTAAACAGATACTTCTTTATATTGCTCTTGTCTGTGAACGGCTTATCGTATCTAACCCGTCCGTCCTCTTTGACATTCTTTACGAACTTGCGGAACAGAATAAGGTCTTTCTGAATGATATGGACATCCTGCGTCTTTCTATCCATATGTTCATAAATCTGCTTGCGAATGTCAGACACTATCAGCGATGCATAACGGCGGACAATTCTTCTCTTATTTTCTTCATCGCCCGGAATCTGACTGAGATATTGCTCAACCACGTCAATAACAAAGTCAGCATCGTCATAGGATAACTCGCTGATGGAATCCAACAGCATACAAGCCAGCGTATTCATGGCGTCATTTACTTCAAGAATCTGCGCATCCACGACAGAAAGAAGCTGCTGATTGATAGCGTCAAAACGCTCAATCTTTGCCATCGCAACCTCAAAATCAGCGATGGTACGCTTTACCTCGAAACGGTTAAACTTCACCTCGGATGTGGTCTGGACAAGGATTTTCGGAACAGAGATAGCCTTTGCGGAATACTCTGTTACGGCTTTTACAAACTCATCTTTACTCAGAGGCTGTTTTCCAGATTTTGAAGCTGTCGGTGTTTGCGGCTGCTCCTGCGCAGTTACAGATGGCTCAGTAGTATCCTCGGAAAGCATTTCAGGATGAAAATCAAATAATGTCATCTGACCTGGGTCTTCACCTTTATCCTTCTTTTGTGCAGCCATAAAGTTCTTCACATATTCCTGGTAGATTTCGAGCTGTGTTTTCGGATTGCTGACCTCGGCAAAGGACTTCACGCCGGATGCAGTAATTGCAAAATCAAGCAGAGAAAGTTGCCCGTCATCTACGGTAGCGGAAACACCAACGGATTCAGACGGCTCAACCGTTGTTTTATCAAGGTCGCGGTAACGGAAGATGTCGCTGCTCTTAATCTCATCAACAAGTTCTCTATAGTGGTCGTGAGCAACGATATCAAGAGAGTCTAAATCCTCATTTCCTGTCTGTTCTCCGAACGGAAGTCTTAAACCACGACCAATAGTCTGCATAGCGAGGATATCACTCTTTGCTGCATTGAGCGGAATGATCGTAAAGAGGTTATTGACGTCCCAGCCTTCCTTCAACTTATAAACGTGCAAAACAATCTCGACCGGGTTAGAAGCACTCTCTATAGAGAGCAAAAGACGGATGTTTTCTTCCGACTCCTCGCCGGTCTGCTTTGAATGTATTTCGATAACCTTGCCCTTATACTTTCCGCCCTGGAAATCATCGCTGTCTATCAACGCACGGATTTTCTTGGCGTGATCCGTATCTTTGCAGGCAACAAGAACAATCGGTTTTACATAGTCAAGGTCGTTTTCGCTGCAGTACTCGCGCAGCACAGCCTTGCGATGCTCATGGAGCGTAAGACCGTCTCGGATTTTCATCTCCTCGATATCGTCCTGGTTATATCCCGCCATGTTGGAGCGTCCCATAACGACAGGAATCTTCAGATATCCCTCGACAGCGCCACGGGCAAGATCATAGGCATAAATTACATTCGATGTGGTCTTCGGCGTGGCGGTAAACTCAAGTCCGAGAACCGGCTTCAGATAATTGATTGCCTTCATTGAAGCCGGGGCATAATAACGGTGCGCTTCATCCATGCAGATAACGAGATCGTCAAACTGCGCCAATACATCGGCAAAGGAGGCACCCAGCGTTTCCTTGAACTTATGGAAATTGAACTGCGTGTCTGTCTTGCTGTTAAAGATTTTCCCGATGTTGAAAATGAAAAGCTGAATATCAGAAGTCTTTTCAACAATCAGAGTCATCTGGTCATACTTTATGGGATAGGTATCATAATTCTCACCATCGTAAACCTTCGGCCTTCCCATTTCTGCCTCGAGCCCTTTGAAGATATACTTCGGATGGTTCGGATTAGACTCCTTGCGCAGCTTGTCATAAATCGTATTTCCGGGCGCAAGGATAAAGAAGTGCTTGTAGCCCTTCGTTTTATACAGGTAATAGATACTGGCGCCCATCAGACGGGTCTTTCCGATACCGGTAGCCATAGCATAGCAGAAAGACGGGAAATCAAACTCGGCTTTGACTTTGCGCTGCTTCTCGCAGTATTCCGATGCGGCTGCCTCGACAACATCTTTGCTGTCTTTCTTGTAATCACAATGCGAGCTGATGGCATCGAGGTATGAGAGAGCCTCCTCCTGCGGAGTTCTCAGGCTCATTGCATATTTGATTTTGTTTACTATCTCAGACATTTACTGCACCTCGCTTTCAAAATCGCATTTTTCCAGAAGGTCTTTCGGAATCTTCTTGACCTCGATGTTGTCAGGCAAGACCATATCCGACTGTATCTTCGTGCCGTAAATCAGGAGAGACTGACCTTCGGCAAGCCGCGCGGAAAGCGATTTTATATATCCGGCGTTTACGAACTCCGTGGTGATGTGAATAAACCGTTTCTCCGAAGAATGACCGTGGAACACGTCCTGCGGTTTGTATCGGAATCCCTCAATCTTACAAATTGCTTCGCAGAGCATTTCGAAGGTATAGGAAGGATTGATCTGATAAATCGGCAGCTTATCATTCTTCACAAGAAGGCTCGGTGCCAACTCATAGAAGTGATATCCGCAACCGCCTTGCCAATTAACAGACTTGGTAATTCCTCCGGAATCCTCACCATTTATCACACGGTCAAGTCTAACTTTACAATGAGTATAGGCGTGTTCTCCAAGTTCAATGCAAACCCATTTTCTGTTCATTTTAGTAGCTACTGCTGCAGTCGTTCCTGAACCCAGGAATGAATCAAGAACCCAATCACCTGGTGACGTTGTCATCTCTAATATCTGTCGCACTAATTGCTCTGGCTTTTTGCCATTGCCAAACTCCACAGATCCTTCTTTAGTAAGGTTTTTCATCCATGCATTCATATCCCAGTAGGTACCTTGCAAATCTTTTTTGTACAGTTCTCCATCAATGACTTCCGAAGTATCTCTAAGCCAAACAAAAAGATTGCAGACATCATCCTTGTAAAACTGCTCATAAACCTTGCCTCGGTTTTTTCCTGTCCTTGGAACGTACTCGATGGAAAGCACCTGATCCGTTATAGCGTTTTCTCTACGATAATCTATAATTCTTGTCCTTATCGAGGTTTGCGCATTCGTGGTACGAAACACATTTATTCCATATTTCTGATAAGCCTCTTTTAGTGTCAATCCTTCTCTTTTTGCCAGCTGATTGACTGATAGTGTCTCCACCCCGATTCTTCTAAAAACTTTTATTTCATTCCCGTCCCCATCAACGGTTGAACCAATATACTCTTTCTCTCCAGGATTAACCAGAACAGATGTATATTTCCAGCTTTTCCCTTCATCAAAATACTGCTGAATCAGTTCTGACATCTCAGTGTAAACATATGGGCCATTGAAAAGCGGAAGAAGCGAATAGTCCTTGGCGTATATTAGGATGTATTCACAATTCTTCTTTAATCTTTTATCTTCGCCTCCTCCAGAAGCGCCAGCAATATTCTTCATATTTACGGAAATCATATTTACAAAGTTTCCGCGACCGAAAACCTCGTCACAAAGAACTTTTAGATATGCCTGTTCTTCGTCATCTATCTGAATCCATATCGTTCCTTCTTCAGATAATAGTTCTCGAAGAAGAATAAGCCTTTCTCTCATAAGGCTAAGCCATATGCTATGCTCCAAGTTATCATCGTAATGCTCAAAAGCACTTCCAGTATTATATGGGGGATCAATATATATACATTTTATTTCTCCAGAAAAATCCTGTTGCAAAGCTTGCAATGCAATTAGGTTATCTCCGTGGATTAACATATTTTCACTTGATGGGTCTCCGTAAGATTTACTTGTATCCTCAAGAAGTATTCTCGGTTCTACAACCTTATCCTCATATTTGCCCACCCAAGTCAGTTCCAGTCTTCCTGTCTTCTGCATAATAATCTCTCCTAAAACTTCAGCACGATGTTAACCAACAGAATCGGGTTAATATCAAACTGTTTTTCAAACTCTGCGATTTCCCGTTCTCCCTCAGCTTTGAAACCGGTGCCTTTCTCATGAAAAGACTCCTGCAGCTTTTCAAGCGCCTTGGACTTCTCGGTTATCTTTTTTCGTATGTCTATCTTCTCATAGAAGTTGTCAGAGGCTCGTTCCTCATCCTTCAGAACATCGATCTCGGTATTCATGTCCTGGTATGTCGCTATCAGCTGCTCCATCTGAATGCGTTCCCAGTTTTCAATCTTTCTGCGGTTATAAGCCTTGATTGGCTCCGATTGTTCCTGATAGCGTTTTACCATCTCTGCGGTTAGATTGTCGTAGACACGCTGGTAGAGCTTCACCTCGGATTCTGTAGGTGTGAAATACCGCACATCCATATCGTCAATCTGTTCAAGTTCGGGAACGAGGTCTGCCTCGTCAAAATCTATATAGGCTCCTTTTTCGTCACAAAGCAACAATACCGGAAAGAGAAGTTTTGAGGAATCGCAGAAGGCTCCTATAAACAGGGTTCCATGCGAACCGAGGACTTTTTCTCCCCAATTATCAACCTTCCAGTAGTGGAGTCCGCCGTCAACCTCCGGCTCATCAAAAGCACTCCAGTATTCCACATCGTGCAGATACCTTGCGATATCGGACTTTGTGGCGTCAAGCGCCTGTTCCTTCGCGCCGCTGCTTTCGGTAAGCAGAAGGGAACGGAGTTCTCTTGCTTTCTTATCCCGTTTTGCGTTCAGCTTGCGATCCAACTTATCAAAGGCTTTCTTAAACTCCGCCGTGGTGTCGCAGGTCTGATAAATCTGCAATACCATTTTTTCAAAACTTGTGCCTGACTCTAATGCGCCAAGTGCGATATCCGATGCGCCGAACACGCCCTCAAAGAGTTCAAACTTCTTCGAGAGGATATCGTAAACACGCTGGTCGGCAGCATTCTGTGTGTTCAGCAGATTGATTGCCACAACGTCATGTTCCTGCCCGTAACGATGGCAACGGCCGATACGCTGTTCAATCTTCATCGGATTCCACGGCAGGTCATAGTTGATGACCGTGTTGCAGAACTGCAGGTTCAGACCTTCGGAACCTGCATCCGTGCAGATCAGTATCTTTGCGTTATGGCGGAAGTAATCCACGATGGCGTGTTTATATTCCACGCTGCGACCGTAGTTTGCCTTGCCGAAGTTCTTGACCTGCCATGCCTTGTATATTTCCTTCGTCATGGTGTCATCGAAGTCACCATTAAACAGAAGAATATCCTCGTCATCGAATCCCGTCTTACGAAGTTCTGCGGCTATGTACTTCTGAGTACGCTTGGACTCCGTGAAGATAACGACCTTCTGTGGAATTCCTTGTTCCTGCTGGCAATCAAAAGCTATCTGTATGGCAGTCTTCAGGGCATTGACCTTAGCGTTTGTCTTGATGCGCTTAGCCACATCGATGATGATGTTTACCTCTTCGAGTTCAGCCTGGATGAACTGCTTCTGAACAATGGTATCCTCATCCTCGGTCTCCTCAAAGCCCGACTCATCGATCTCATCCTCAACATAGCTCCAGAAAAGGTCGAAGCCCTCCTGTGCGTTTGCGGACTTGCTGCCCTCGTATAGCTTTTCGAGCCTGTTCTTCAGAATTTCAAATGTTTCTATCAAAGCGAAACTCGAAGAAGCAAGCAGCTTTCTGATAACAAGGATGATCAGCCCGCGGTTTGATGTTGGTATGGAGTACAGCAGCTCACGCTTCAAGAAGTCGTTTACCCGCTGATATAATTCAATCTCATCCTGCGACAGGGTAAAGTCCACCGTCTTGCAGGTTCTCTTTTTGAAATTCATGTACTTCGCCACATCTTTACGAAGTGTACGATACAGTACCGGCGAAAGCTCACGCTTAAGGTCGGAGTAATCCTGTCCTTCAATGTAGCGTTTGTTAAAGACTTTCTCACTGCCGAATATACGCTGGTCGATAAAAGAAACCAGCCCGTGAAGGTCTGTCAGCGAATTCTGAAGAGGTGTAGCGGTCAGCAGAATCTTCGGTATGCCCTTTGACAGTTCATACAGATTCTTTGCGCGTTTAGTACCATGAAATACATTTCTCAGGTTATGCGCCTCATCGATTATGATAAAATCCCACTTCACCTCCGGGAACCGTTTCATCAGCTTGGATGAATAGTCGTAGGAGGTAAGAACGATTCGGACAGATTTATTGTCGGTAAGTCTCTTGCGCCAGTCTGAACTGTCTTTTTCCACCGTCAGCCTGTCAAGTATCACCGACTCCAAGCCAAACTTATCCTCAAGTTCCAGTTCCCACTGTTTTCTCAAGGATGCCGGAAGAGCAATCAAGACTCGCTTTGCGCCTGACTCAAGAACATATTTCAGCACAAGTCCGGCCTCGATGGTCTTTCCGAGTCCAACCTCGTCCGCAAGAACAATGCCGCCTGTTTTCAACGCCTGGATAGCAGCGCAGAAGGCATTGATCTGGTGGGGATTCAATTCAATATTCGCATCCAAAAGGAAGTGGAACGGAGAAGCCTCAAGTTCCAGCTTTTTATATCTGCTGAATTGTTCAAGCAGCAGGTTACCTTCCATCTGAATCTCCTTTATACAGTTGCTCAAAAATACCAATTGCTATCCCTTTGGCCATCATCGGAGGCACCGCATTTCCAATCTGGACAAATTGTGATGTGCGTGGTCCCTCAAAGAAATAGCTGTCCGGGAAGGACTGTATTCTTGCCGCCTCGCGGACGGTAATTGATCTGTTCTGTTCAATATCAGGATGAATAAAATAATGACCGTCCTTTGAAAGGTGCGCCAAAATAGTGTGACAGTACGATTCATCTCCCTCAACCACCTTAAACCTATCCGTAAATGAATGTCTGTTTTTATGCGTCTTCAATTCATCGGGGAGGTCGTTGTAATTAAGGCGCTTATGACCGTCGTTCCACAGTTCAATTGCCCGCCTGTAAATGTTGATATCCCGTTCTATATTCGGGCGACAGTTGTGAAGCGTCAGCACATCATCCTTTGCGCGTATGCCGGAATCTATAACATAACTGCTTGCTTTTGTTCTTGCGTATTTGTCGCTACTCTCGCCTGGATGCAATTTCGGCAGGTCAGCCAAAAGATCATTGACGATAGCATCAGTTTTGATTTCAAGAAAGTCCGGATATTTCAATCCGCTCTGCTTTAACCACCCGACAATAATCATCCTGCGGCGATTTTGAAGTACACCGAAGGTGCGAGCATTCTGCTCTCTACACTCAATTTCATAACCGACTCGCTTCAGATACTTCTGAATGTTTTTCCATGTTGCTCCGTTGTTAGCAGATTCGATGCCCGTAACATTTTCAAAGACAAACATTCGAGGCTGATAGCGTTTTAGAAAACGTGCGTACAGTTTGTACAGATAATTACGCGGGTCATCCGCCATTGGGACTTCCATATGGCTGCTTTGCGCCCTTCCGACA
>ENA-ORSY01001546-ORSY01001546.1-human-gut-metagenome-genome-assembly--contig:-NODE-1546-length-15748-cov-3.893073_pt1 | contig 15748 bp, 14 predicted proteins | sample MGYA00242193_ERZ509160 | MGnify/ENA primary metagenome ERZ509160 (study PRJEB26280, sample SAMEA2338670) | human gut metagenome | biome: human gut; feature: human-associated habitat; material: faeces...
TCTTCCAGCCGCATGGCCCGCAGCATTTCGGCGCAGCGGGCTTTGCGGGCGGCTCTGTCTTTTTCTGCGTTCAGGCCGCAGAGGATGTTCTGCTCCACGGTCATATTCGGGAAGAGGGCGTAGTTCTGGAAGAGCAGGCCCACGCCCCGCTGCTGGGGCGGCAGGTCGATGTGCTGCCCGCTGTCGAACAGCACCCGCCCGTCCAGCACGATGCGGCCCTTGTCGGGCTTCACGATGCCCGCGATGCAGCGCAGTGTCATGCTTTTGCCGCAGCCCGACGCGCCCAGAATGGCCGTGGCAGTGTTCCCGGCGGCGAAGTCGGAGCGGAGGGTGAAGCCGTTCAGCTTTTTCTCGATATGTACTTCCAGGCTCATGCGCGGCCACCTGCTTTCTGCTTTTTCTCCAGGAGGTTCACAGCCAGCAGCACCACGGCAGAGATGACGATGTCCACCAGCACCCACCGCATGGCACCGGCCTCATCGTTGGTGCGCCAGAGCTGGTACACCGTGGTGGCGATGGTGGCCGTCCTGCCCGGGGTGTAGCCCGCGATCATGCTGGTAGCACCGTACTCGCCCAAGGCCCGGGCAAAGGCCAGCACCGTACCGGCCAGAATGCCCTGACGGCAGCAGGGCATCCGCACCCGCCAGAATATCCACGCATTGGACTGTCCCAGCGTCTGGGCCGACCAGGCCAGCGTCTCGTCAAAGCTCTCGAAGGCACCCCGGGCGGTGCGGTACATCAGCGGGAAGGCCACCACGATGGACGCAAAGATGGCGCTGTACCAGTTCATGACCAGCTTGACGCCGAAATGCTCCATGAAAAAGATGCCCAGCGGCCGCTTTGCGCCGAAGAGCAGCAGCAGAAAATAGCCCACCACCGTGGGCGGCAGCACCATGGGCAGGGTGAGCACCACGTCCAGCACGCCCTTGACGGCGCGGGGCAGCTTTGCGATATAATAGGCGGCAAAAATGCCGAGGAAGAACACCGCTGTGCAGCTGATGAGCGCGATGCGCAGGCTGTTCCATAAGGGATACCAGTCCATACCATCCCCCCCAGCGGATGCTTACAGTGCGGTGAAGCCGACGCTCTCGAACACGGTCGCAGCCTTGTCGGTGCGCAGGTAAGCCAGGAACTCCTTGGCAGCCTCGGCATGGAGGGCGTTCTTCATCACAGCAGCGGGGTAGATGACCTGACCGCACATTTCCTTGGTGGCCTCGTCCACGGGGGTCAGACCGGCGCTGTAAGCGTCGGTGCAGTAGACGACACCGGCGTCCACACTGCCCTCGCTGATCTGGGTGGTGACTTCCTTGACGTTGGAGCCGTAGGTGATGACACCGGCAGCAGCCAGAGCCTCTTCGTCGAGGTCATAGTAAGCCAGGATCTTCTGGGTGTACTGGCCCACAGGCACATCGCTGTTGCCCATGCAGAACAGGATGTCCTGAGCCTTCAGGTGCTCGGCCAGAGCATCAAAGCTGTCGATGCCCTTGTCGCTGCCCTCGGGCACACAGAGGACGACCTTGTTTTCCAGCAGGTCCACACGGGTGGAGGGGTCCACGAAGTCCAGACCGTCGGTATTCACGTCGGCAGAAGCGGTGATGTCCAGCTGGTTCATCTGCTTCTGACCGGCGGAGAGGAAGAGGTCGCAGTCAGCGCCCTCCTGAATCTGGGTCTTGAGGGTGCCGGAGGAATCAAAGTTGAAGCGGAAGGTGACGCCCGGGTTCTCGGCAGAGTAGTCTTGGGCGATGGCGTTCAGGGTCTCGGTCAAGGAGGCAGCGGCGAAGACGATGAGCTCGACGCTCTCGCCGGCAGCCTCGGAAGCAGCTGCGGAAGAGGCAGTGCTGGAAACCGCGCCGCCGCAGGCGGTCAGGGCAGCAGCAGCGCCGACTGCGCCGACCACGGACAGAAAGCTGCGGCGGGAAATGAGATCGGTTTTCATGAATTTTCTCCTTCTATAGTGGTTAAAATTCCCTCATATATGTTCACGTCCCGAAACCGGAGCGGGACAGCAATTTACTTGCGGGCGCACTCGCCGTCCAGACCGGCGGCGATGCGGACGCCGTGCCCGAGGCTGGGCAGGATGTACTCGAGGTTCTCCTTCACGGCTTTCGGACTGCCCGGCAGGTTGACGATGAGCGTCTTGCCGCGCAATACACTGGCGGCGCGGCTCAGCATCCCGCGGGGGGTGATGGAAAGGCTGTGGTACCGCATGGCCTCGGCGATGCCGGGGGCGTTGCGATCGGCCACGGCATAGGTGGCCTCGGGGGTAATATCCCGGGGCGAGAAGCCGGTGCCGCCGGTGGTCAGGATAAGGTTCACCTGACGGCCATCGGCCAGACGGATGAGCTGTGCTTTCAGCGCCTTGGCCTCGTCGGGCAGGAGCATCGTCTCTTCCACCACATAGCCTGCGGCGGTGAGCATCTCCACGATGAGGGGGCCGCTCTTGTCCTCCCGCTCGCCCCGGCTGCCCTTGTCGGACAGGGTGATGACTGCAGCGCGCAGCGGCGGATCTTCCGGCGGCGGCAGAAGGGTCACTTCGTCGCCGACATGAATCTCGCCGCCCTTCAGCACCCGGGCAAATACGCCCTCCCGGGGCATGATGCACTCGCCGGTCTGCTGCTTGATGACGCAGTCGTTGTGGCACTCCTTGCCGATCTGGGTCATCTCCAGCACCACGTCGCCGATGGCGAAGCGGCTGGTGACGGGCAGGTTGCGGAAGTCGAAGCCCTCGATGACGAGGTTTTCGCCAAAGGCACCATAGTCCACCCAGATCTTCTTGCGGAACGCCTCGATTTTTTCGGCGCTGAGCAGGCTCACCTGCCGGTGCCAGTTTCCGCCGTGGGCGTCGCTCACGATGCCCCATTCCGGGGTCAGGACAGCACTTGGAACCTCGGTCTTGACGGTGCCGCGCTTGGGGCTGGTGCAGATCGCCAGAATTTTTCCCATAGTAATTTATCCTCCGATACGGTACATCCCGCGGGTGGCGGGCATGGAATTGTCTCCGAAATGATGTTCCCGGGGTTTCGACCAGATCGTCTCCCGGATGGCCTGTAAAAGCTCCTCGTCGGCTGCGCCGCCCCGCAGCAGGGTGCGCAGGTCGCAGCCCGTCTCGCTGGCAAGGCAGGGGCGCAGAAAGCCCTGACTGGTCAGCCGCACCCGGTTGCAGGAAGCACAGAACTTGCCGTGGACCGCCGCGATGAAGCCCACATCGCCCTTCCAGCCCGGGACGGTGTAGTAGACGGCAGGCCCGTCGCCGAACCCGGCGCTCTGGGCGGCGGGCAGGGGCGAAAACTCCGGCCAGCGGCGGGCAAACCGCTCCCGCAGCTCCGGCCCCGAGATGCAGGGCATGGCCGCGCCGTAGCCGATGGGCATCATCTCGATGAACCGCACCTGTAACGGGCGGCTCTCGGCGAGGGCGGCCAGGTCTTCCAATTCACCCTCGTTCACGCCCACCTGCGGCACACAGTTCAGTTTGACAGGGATGCCGCTGTCCAGTGCGGCGCGGATGCCCTCCATGACGTGCTCGAACTCGTCCCGGGCCGTGATGCTTTGGAACACCTCGGGGCGCAGGGTGTCGAGGCTGATGTTCACGCTGTCAAGGCCGGCCGCCAGCAGGGCGGACAGCTGCTGCGCCAGCAGGATGCCGTTTGTGGTCATGGTGACTTTGCGGATGCCGGGGATGGCTTTCAGCCCCGCCACCAGCTGGTCTACGCCCTTGCGCACCAGCGGTTCGCCGCCGGTGACGCGGACGGTGTCGATGCCGCACCGGGCAAACAGAGCCGCCAGACGCAGGAACTCTTCGTAGGTGAGCACGGCTTCCCGCTCCAGCTTTTCCACGCCGTCGGGCATACAGTAGCGGCAGCGCAGGTTGCAAAGATCGGTGACGGACAGGCGCAGATAGTGGATATTGCGCTGGGCAGAATCAAACATAGCCGCCCTCCGCCCGGATGTAGTGGCCGCTCTTGCCGCCGGTCTTCTCGACGAGATGGATCTCGCCCAGCTCCATGCCCTTATCGACGGCCTTACACATATCGTAGATGGTGAGCAGGGCGGTGGAAACGCCCGTCAGGGCCTCCATCTCCACGCCGGTGACGCCCGCCGTCTTGACGGTGCAGAGCGCCTCCACAGCCTGCCGCTCGGGCAGAAGCCTGAAGTCCACGCTCACTTTCGTCAGGGGCAGCGGATGGCACAGCGGGATGAGCTCGCTGGTGCGCTTGGTGGCCATGATGCCGGCAATGCGGGCCACGCCCAGCACATCGCCTTTCTTCACGGTGCCGCTCTCCACAGCGGCGAATGCCTCGGCGTTCATGGTGATGATGCCGTGGGCGGTGGCCTCCCGGAAGGTGACGGTCTTCTCGCTCACATCCACCATCACGGCGTTGCCGGAGGCGTCAAAGTGGGTCAGATTAGTTTCAGTCATGATCGTATCTTTCTGCTTAACAAAAATAAATCGTATAGGGAGCCGGGCTTGCCCTCTCAGTCTCGCTTCGCTCGCCAGCTCCCCCAAAGGGGGAGCCGTTGGCAGGCCGGGCAGCTCTGAGCGGGACGCCTGAGGCCGATATGGCGCAAAAGGGCGGGCCTTGCTACAGAGGCCGGCAGCTTCTGGACAAGCGTTCCTTGTCAAGCTGCTGTAAATCTCTGTCGCAGGGCACTATCGTTCCCGACAGGAAGAGCTTTTCTCGCCCAGCGCGGGCCTTACCGTCACGCCAGAGGCTCTCCCTTTGGGAGAGCTGGCGCGTGAGCGCCTGAGAGGGCGAGGATGCTGACGGCGAATCCCAGACATGGCGATAGTATCGCTCAGACAAAGGGTCTGCTTATCGCTGTGTGGCGGCTTTAATGCGCCGGGCTTGCCCTCTCCGTCACCTTCGGTGACACCTCTCCCAAAGGGAGAGGCATTCGCTCTGCTTAAAGCAAAAGCATCCGCAGCACCCTCGCCGGGTGTCTGCCGATGCTTTCTTTCTATATTATTCTTATTATTTTACCGCCAGCGGCGACGGCCTTATACTCACTTCTCCGTGGCAGAGCGCCTCGGTGCGGCCTCCTTCCCGCTGCACGATGAGCCGCCCGGCGTCGTCGATGGCCACCGCCTTTGCGGCGTAGCTCTCCGTCCCGGTGCAGACCGTGACCCAGTGGCCCGGCACAAAGCACCGGGCGCGGTACTCGTCCAGACAGTCGAAGGCCGGGCAGAGACCCAGCAGCTCCCGGGCGATGGCCCCGGCCAGTGCCGCCCGGCTCACCGGTGCAGGCCCGCCGGGGTAGAGACTGCCCGCGATGGGCCGCAGCTCCTCGGGCCAGTCCTCCGGGCGGGAGGTCAGGTTCAGGCCGATGCCCACCACCAGCCATTCCAGCTGGCCGCTCTCGATGTCGGCCCCGGCTTCCGTCAGGATGCCGCAGACCTTCTTGCCGTTATAATAGAGGTCGTTGACCCACTTGATGCCCAAGTCCAGCCCGCAGAGCCGCTTCACAGCCCGGCAGACGGCCACCGCCGCGCTGACGGTGACGGCCTGCGCCTCGGTCATGGGCAGGCCGGGCCGCAGCACCAGCGAGAGATAAATGCCTTTCCCCGCCGGGCTCTCGAACCGCCGCCCCAGCCGGCCCCGGCCCGCCGTTTGCTGACTTGTCAGCACCATCGTGCCGTGGGGCGCACCCTCGAGGGCCAGCGTCTTGGCCGTGCGGTTGGAGCTTTCCAGCTTGTCGTAGAGGTAGATGGGGGCGTCGTACTCCCCCACCGCCTCGGCACAGAAGGGGTCGCCGCCCGCCAGCCGATAGCCCCGCCGGGGGGCGGCTTCCAGCGCATAGCCCTGAGCCGCCAGCGCGGCCGCAGCCTTATGGACAGCAGCGCGGCTCACACCCAGCTGCTGCGCCAGCTGCTGGCCGGAGATGCATTCGCCCTGGGCGGCGGAGAGCGCCGCCAGAAGTGCCTGTTTTGTGGCAGAGGCCATCGTGTTTTCTCCTTTGTGAGGTTTGATAAGGCCATTCTACCACATTTTCAAAGTTTTTCCCATGATTTTGCAGGTTTTGGCCCCACTGATTCGTATAGATAGACAGAGCGCTTGAAATGCCGGGCAGAAAGGAGGCGGAGCGCAGCCATTGAATGCACTGGAATTTGACAGGCTGGTACAGAAGTACCAGTCCCTCGTCTACACCATCTGCCGTCAGCTGGTGGCAGATGAGGGCTATGCGCAGGATCTGACGCAGGAAACTTTTCTCTCTGCATGGCGGAGCATGGACCGCTGTCCTGCCGGATACGAAAAGCAATGGCTGGCCCGCATCGCCTCCAACAAAGCCAAGGATTACTTACGCAGCGCCTGGGCGCGCCGGGTGAACACCCCCGGCGACGATGTACTTGCACTTGAGGGCGCACCGCCCGGCAGCGAGCCGGAAGCGCAGGTGCTGGAAGCTCTGGGCGAAGAGGAGCTGACACAGCGCATCCTCGCTCTGCGGGAGCCCTACAAGACGCCCTGCCGCCTCATGCTGCTGGAACAGCACACCGCCGCCGAAGCCGCCCGGCTCTGCGGCAGGCCCCAGAAAACAGTGGAGGCGCAGGTCTTCCGGGCAAAAAAGATGCTGGCCGCGCAGCTGAGCGCCGCCGGAAAGGAGGGCTTTTGAGATGGAATTGTTCCGTGAAGACGGCTGTCTGAGCGACGAAGGGCTGCACGCCCTCACCGCCGGGCAGCTGGACGAGCTGGGACGGCTGGAAGCCGCCGAGCATCTTGCCTACTGCGACAAATGCACCGACCGTTACACCGCACTTCTGACCGCCGACGCCCTCGCTGACCCGCCCCGGGATGTCCGCCGTACCGTGATGAGCACCATCTGGGTGCGGCTGATGCAGAGCACCTATGGCCGGGCTGCGGTGGCGGGCGTCGCCGCCGTGCTGGCGCTGACCATGTGGCGTACCGGAGCGCTGGCCTTCGTCACCGACCACAGCAGCGACCTGCAGGCTCTCCTGCCCACAGTCCAGGTCACCCTGCCGGAAAAACAGCCCCCGAAGCTTCTGCCCGAAAAGCTGGGCAGGCCCGTGACTTCCCGCCCCGGCGAGAACATCTATACCCGCGTTTCCTCTGTGCTGGAAAGCCTGCTGAACGCGGCAGAAAACATAAAATCATAAAACAAGGAGATCGTTATGCTGAAAAACGGATTTTTGACCTTCTGCTGCGCGTTTATCCCCGGCGCAGGCCAGATGTATCAGGGTTACATGAAGCGGGGCCTCTCCCTCATCCTCACGGCCTGCCTCATCGGGATGGTGGGCTCACTGCTCAACCCGGTGCTGCTCCTGCTGGTGGTGCTGTGGATGTACAGCTTCTTTGACACCTTCAACCTCCGGGCGCAGATCATCGCGGACACCGCGCCGGAGGACGACTACCTCGTCCACTTCGACCCCCGCGACAGGCGGCTGGCCCGGGCTCTGCTGGACAGCCACAAGCTGGTGGGCTGGCTGCTCATCGCCTTCGGTGCGCTCATCGCCTACCAGAACCTCATCATGAACACTCTCGGCGACCTCGTCTACCGCTGGGGCCACTCCTCCCCCGTTTTCCGCGCCCTCTATCTCGTCATGGCCAGCCTGCCGGATGTGGTGGTCTGTGTGGTCCTCATCGTTTGCGGCGTCTGGCTGGTGAAAGGCCCCCATCCGGCTAAAAAGCCGGATGCTTCCAAGGACGCCCCCGAGGATGCCGATTTCTGCGAGTATCACGCCGACGAGGCCGCGCAGCCGGAGAACGCTCCTCTGCTCTCCGGCCCGGTGGTGAACGAAAACGAGGTGACGGATGATGGAACAGAACACGACGAATAAACCCCTGCGTCGGGTGGGCACCCTGACGCTGGGCGTCTGCCTCATCGCGGCGGGCACGCTCTTCCTGCTGGCCCGCTTCCTGCCCGGCCTGCCGTGGCTGGTCATCTGGCAGGTGCTGCCGGCGGCGGGGCTCATCCTGCTGGGGTGCGAGGTACTCTACTACTCGGCCCGGCCCGGCGCATGCCGGTGCGACTTCGGCTCGGTGGTGCTCTGCCTGCTGATGATGGGTGGGTGCTTCGGCGTCTCGACCCTTATGCTGCTGGCCCAGATGCTGGGCCGCGGCTGCACCATCCACCTGTGAACACAAGAAAGCCTGTGCAGCCTCCCGCCCCGGGAGGGTCTGCACAGGCTTTTTCGTTTGAAGAGAGAGGCTTACTGTACGCCGGTCAGCTCAGCCAGCTTGTGGTAGATCTCGGTGTTGTCGAAGACGCCGCGGAACTTCTCCGCGCCGACGCCCAGCGCATAGATGTTGACCATCGCGCCGGTGTGGGCGTAGGTGGTGTGGTCCATGCCGGACTTGTGGTTGATGGTGTGGCAGATGGCCATGCTGAAGGGGATGTAGGTGCCGTACAGCTCATAATCCTGCTGGCTCATCTCCTTCTGGGAGGCAGCGCCGACTTCCAGCGTCCGCTCGTAAGCCTTGCGCAGATTCTCCACCTCGTAGTCGGTCAGCAGCAACTTGCCTGCACTGGCAGCATCGGGGTCGGTGGGCAGGGTCAGGCCGAAGTTTGCCTTCACGTCGGCCATGGCGGCCTCGAAGGGAGTCTTGTTGGCGATGTAGCCCTTCACATAGGTGGAGTCGAACTTGGCGTAAGACATCTTCTGGTGGGTGAGGTTGGTCAGGAAGGTGTCGTAGTTGGTGGTCTTGTAGCCGATGGCCATGCCGCCGGTCTCGTGGTCGGCGGTGACAAGGATCAAAGTCTCGTTGGGGTGGGCATTGTAGAAGTCCACCGCAGCCTGCACCGCGTTGCTCATCTCCAGCACATCGTGGATGGAAGCAGCGGCATCGTTGGCGTGGCAGGCCCAGTCGATCTTGCCGGACTCGGTCATCAGGAAGAAGCCCTTCTTGTTGTCCAGCAGCTCGATGCCCTTCCTGACGTAGTCGGTCAGCTGCCACTCTCCTGCGGCGGCGTCCATGGCGTAGTTCATGGCCTTGCCGTCGGCCAGTGCCTCGGCGATGATGAGGGTCTTGCCTGCACCAGCCTTGAGGGTGGCAGCGTCTGCCTGACGGGTGACGACGTTGTAGCCGTTCTGGGCAGCGATCTCGTGGTTGTTGGGGCCGGTGCCGTCGCCGTTCACCTTCTGGAACTCGCCGCCTGCGAAGTACTCGAAGCCGGAGACCGCCAGCTCCTTGCCGATGGCGTAGTAGTTCTTGCGGGTCTTCTGATGTGCATAGAAGGCGGCGGGGGTGGCGTGGTCGATGTTGACGGTGGAGACGACGCCCACCTTGTAGTTCTTCTGGGCGTGGAGCTTCTCGGCGATGGTCTCATAGGGCACATCGCGGGTCCACGGACACATATTGATGACGCCGCTCTCGGTCTTGTGGCCGGTGGCGATGGAAGTGGCAGTGGAAGCGGAGTCGGGGCAGAAAGAAGTGCTGTCGTAGGTGGTCACGCTGCCCACCTCGGGGAACTGGGTGAAGCTCAGCTCGCCCTCGACGACAGCGCCGTTGTTCTCCACCGTACCCTTATAGAATCGGGCGGACTGTATCTGGGCCGTACCCATGCCGTCGCCGATGAAGAGGAAAACATACTTGGGTTTTCCGCCGAACACACCCAGCAGTCCGTTCTCTTCCTCTGCTGCGTTGGCGGCATTGGGGGCAGCGGCGTTGGCAGCGGCAGGCGCTGCGGCCAGCATACCGGCGGCGGATGCAACGGCACCGGCCTTCAAAAAGCTGCGGCGGGACATTTTATTCTCTTTCATGCGAAAGTCCTCTCTTTCCATGAGCCTCATGGCTCCTTCTCTCTTTTTCGATTTATCGGGAACGGCCTTATTCTACCGCCGCAGCCGCCCGCCCCGAAACCATGCGGGCGCAAAATCGGCGTAAAACCCCGGCGGTGGCTTTGGGCCGTCTGTAAAAAAGAAGACTTCTGCTGCGCAAAAAGCGCCCCTCCGGTAAAACGGAGGAGCGCTTTTGTATGTTGCAGGTCAATTATGCGTTGAACTTTTCCTCGTCCAGCAGGCCCTCGCTCTTGGCCACGCAGATGCTGGCGACAGCGTCGCCCACCACGTTCAGGGAGGTGACGAGCATCTCGATGGGGCGGTTGATGGCGAGGATGAGGGAGTAGGCCAGCAGGGCGCTGTCATTCACGAAGCCCACGCCGGACAGGATGGTGAAGAGGATGACGGCCCCTGCGCCGGGGGCGGCAGGCGTACCCACCGAGGCCAGCAGAGCCAGCAGAGCGACCACGACCAGCTGGGCGGGAGTAACGGTGTAACCGGCGCAGCCTGCGATGAAGACGGTGGCCACCACCTGCATGATGGCGGTGCCGTCCATGTTGATGGTCATGCCCAGAGGCAGGACGAAGGAGGCGATGGACTCATCGACGCCGAAATCCTCGGTGCAGACCCTGATGTTCAGGGGGAGAGTGGCTGCGCTGGAAGAGGTGGAGAAGCCGAAGACGGCCACGTTGGCGATCTTCTTAATAAAGGTGATGGGGTTCTGCTTTGCGCCCAGCGCCACCACCAGAGGATAGGCCACCAGCAGGAAGACGAAGAGCAGGACCACCGTGACCACCACATACACCAGAGCGGGCTTGAGGTAATCAATGCCATAGATGGCGAAGGTGCGGGTCAGCAGCACGAAGACTGCAAAGGGTGCGAAGTTTGTGACGACGAAGTTCAGGAAGACCACCACCACGTCGTTCACCTCGCCCAGCAGGCGGCGGAGGGTGGCAGTACGGCTCTCACCCAGCACATTCATGCTCAGGCCCACAGCCACCGCGAGGAAGACAGAGGAAAGGACAGCGTTGTTGCTGCCGAAAGCCGTGACGATGTTGGAGGGGATGACATTCAGCACCACGTTCAGGGGGTTGGAACCGGTGGAGCCGGCGGCTTCCGTCAGGCCCTCGATGTGAGCGTTGAAGAGACCCATGGAATAGGTGGCGTAGCCCACGCATCCGGCCAGTGCCAGCGCCATAAAGGAGCAGAGCAGGAACCAGAAGAGGGTCTTGGCCGAGATGCGGCCCATGGTGCGGGTATCGGCGATGCTGCCGATGGCCAGCGCGATGGAGGTGAAGACCATCGGGATGATGACCAGCTGCAGTGCTTTGATGAAGAGCTGGCCGATGATGTAGAAGAGGCCGAACGCACGCTCTGCACCCTCTGCGGTGATGTCCTGGAAGAGCAGGTCGTTGATGGTCTGCCAGATGCCGCTGTTGCCGGAAGCCACAAGCTTTTCGCGCAGCATCATAAAGGCAAAGCCTGCCGCCAGACCGCAAACCAGAGACACCGCCATCTTTCTTGCCAGTGCCGAGCCGCTGTTCTTATTTTTTTCCATACGATTTTCCTCACTTTTGTCCATTTCCCAGTGTGTTTCGGTCACATTCGACCTATCCTACCACGGCAAACTGTTGGACGCAAGGGAAAAATCGGCTTTTCAGGCGATTTTTTCGCAAAAGTATGACGCATGAAAATTCGATGTAAAAATTACGTTTTGGATAAAAAGAAACCTCTCCGTCACGCCGTAGGCGTGACGGAGAGGTTTGATCTTATGTATTGTCTGCGCCCAGCTCTGCGGCTTCCAGCACCTTGATGCCTTCGGCCTCGAACGCAGCGCGCAGAGTCTCGGCAAAGCCGGGGCGCGGCACCTTGTTCTTGACGCAGAGGGTGATGATGCCATGCAGGCTGGTGCATTCCAGACCGATGGAAGCGCCGTCTGCCGGAACCCAGGTCTGGAAGTCCTCGATGTACCGGGTCAGCTCCGGGCTGGACGGAGCGAAGGGGTCGCCCAGATAGCTCACCCAGAAGTCCGCCGGGAAGCCGCTGATGTACTCGCCCATCTGGAAGATGCGCTTTTTGATGCTGAGGCTGGCTTTCTGCTGGTAGACCCGGTAGACCCAGCCCATCTGCTCCGCAATACGGAACAGTTTTCGCTCAGCGGAAAGGTTCTCTTTCAGGTCAGCGTCCACGCCCACGGCCACCTCGGCCAGCGGGGCATCTGCCGTCAGCGGCAGCTTGCGCTGGAAGGATGCCACGCAGTTGTAGAGGGCGTTCGGCGCACCCAGCGCGTCGCGGGCGTCTGTCGAGTAGCTGTAGAGCACCTCGTCCTTGTCCAGATACGCCCGCACCGCCTTACAGAGCAGGGCCGTAAGGGTGCTGAAAGGCTTGACGCCGCAGCGGAGGGCGGCGTCCACAAGCCCGGCCTTTTCCAGCCGGACGCGGCAGCAGGTTGGCGTCTCTTCAAAGGTCTGCACCACGGGGCGCTGCATATCGTTGGCCACCTGACTCTCGGGGTACTTTGCAAGGATGTCCTCGATGTCGTAGGCAGGGTCCGTCTCAAGGGTCTGGCCCTCGAAAGCTGTGCCGTACCGCAGGTTGCAGTAGAACTGCAGCACCATGGTCATGAAGGGTGCTATGCCCCGGCCATCGGCCAGGAAGTGGAACCAGTCGAAGCAGACGACTTTCCCCTCATAGCTCAGGGCAACCGTAAAGCCGTTCTCGTCCGGAAATTCGGGCTTTGCGCTGCCCTGCCGCACCGGGCAGGGGGCGTCCGACGACTCGAGGTGGAGCAGCTTTTTCTCCCACACCGGCTTCTGGAAATAGTAGGGTGCCTTTGCCCGGGCCGCATCCAGAGCCTGCTGCAAAAGCGCACCGTCCACGGCATCCTTCAGCGTGACCTGATAGCGGCAGTTGACCATGTTTTCGCGGTAATAGTAAACGATACCCTGAAAAACAGAGCGCTGTTCGGCATCCATTCCTTATTCCCCCGCGTGTGCGGCCAGATAGTCGGCCAAATCGCTGACGGTGACGAAGTTGCGCAGCTCCTTTTCGGGGATGCGCAGTCCGAAAGTCTCCTCCAGGTCGGCGACGACGGTCAGGATCTCCATGGACGACAGGTCCAGATCGTCCATCAAGACGCTGTTCTCGTTGACATCTTCGGGGGAAATTTCTGCAACATCTTCCAGAATTGCAAGGATCTGGGACACGATCTCGGTTCTTTCCATAGTTTGAATCTTCCTTTCGTAGTTCCATTAAAGGCGGCTGCGGCTCTTTTCCAGTATTCCGCAGCCTGCCCGGTTTATTCTTACTTGCGCAGCAGCTTGCCGGTGCCGGTGCGGGGCAGAGGCTCGGTGCTGAACTCCACGGCGCTCATCCGCTTATAGAGCGGCAGGGTGCGGTTGGTCTCGGTGATGAAGTCGCGGACGGTCTGCTGGTCGGCCTCGCTGCAGTAGATGACGGCACAGATCTTCTTGCCCTTCTCCCTGACGATGCATTCCTTGACGGCCTCGCACTTGGACAGCAGATTTTCCAGTTCTTCGGGGCTGACGTTCTCACCGTTGTCGAGGATGATGATATTCTTCTTGCGTCCGGTGATGTAATAGAAGCCGTCCTCGTCCACACGGGCCAGGTCTCCGGTGTGGAACCAGCCGTCGGCGTCGAGGACTTCTGCGGTGGCCTCGGGGTCCTTGTAATAGCCCAGCATGACGCAGCCGCCGCGGATGCAGATTTCGCCCGTCTCGTCCAGCTTATACTCGGCGTGGTCGTCGGGCCTGCCCACGGCGCGGATGTGCTTTTCGTCCTGCTCGTAGTTGATGATGCCGTCGCCGCAGGTCTCGGTCATGCCGTACACCTGAGTGATCATCATGCCCTGCTGTGCCAGCTCGGCCAGCATGGCGCCGTCAAACATGGCAGAGGAGCCGCAGGGGTTCCAGATGCCGTTCAGGCGGGCGCGGCGGCCCCGCTTGACGTCTTTGTAGATGGCCTCCATCAGCATGGGAGCCACAGCGATGGCATCGCTGTGCATCAGGCCGAGGTCGCGGTAGAAGTCGCGGATGTCGGCGGAGAGGTTCAGCGCCCAGCCCTTGCAGGCCCAAACGAAGAGGCAGATGAACGTACCCAGATGGAACAGGGGCAGGATGGCGAAGTTGCTCAGGACGTCGTTTTTGTCCTCGGGCATATGCTCGTGCTTATAGTCCAGCATGGCGTCGCCGAATTTGACCTGGCACTCCACCGTGGTAAAAAAGTTGCGCTCCGAGAGCATGACGGCCTTGCTGCGGCCGGTGGTGCCGGAAGTGAACATCAGCACGATCAAATCATCATGGCCCACGCAGTCAACAAGCTCTGCAGGCGCGCTGTCCTTGAAGGCGTCCATCGGGCGGAGTTTATCGCCGTAGGCGGCCTCGATGTCGGGGCGGCAGCCATAGTCGATGCCGTCGTTGACGATGAGGGAAGGCTCGACCAGGCCCAGCTCATATTCCAGCTCGGGCCAGGTCTTTTTCTGGTTGATGGTCACGACGACGGCCCCGGCGAGGATCGCGCCGAAGCTGTTGACACCGTACTCATAGCAGTTGCGGCTCATGATGCCGACACGCTTGCCCTTAATGTCGGGGATATTCTCCTTAAAATAAGTAACGGCCCTGCGGATGTCCTGCACATACTGGGCGTAGGTCTTTTCCACCACAGTCTTGCCATCGGCGGCCACATAGCGGAAAGCCACCCGGTCGGGGTACTGCTTCGCCATGATGTCCGTGATGAGCTCATATACAGTATTTATCATTTTTGTCGCTCCTTGCTGTTTTTCTTTCTTGCAGCGAAACGCCGGCAGCTGACATTTTCTGCCTCAACGTAATAATACCTGTTTCGACAGAGAAATGCAACCACGCGGCGTATCCTTTTTCGCTGTTTTATTGTTTATTTGCGCAGCAGCTTCCCCAGAGCGTTGCGGGGCAGGGGCTCAGCGGTGAACTCCACAGCACTGATGCGCTTATACAGCGGCAGGCTGCGGTTGGCCTCGGTGACGAAGGCTCTGACCTCTTCCTGCTTATCCTCAGGGCAGTAGATGACGGCACAAATTTTCTGGCTTTTCTCCTTCACGATGCACTCGGTGATGGCCGGGCAGAGGGCCAGCTTCTTTTCCAGCTCTTCAGGGCTGACGTTCTCGCCGCTGGCGAGGATGATGAGGTTCTTCTTGCGGCCGGTGATGTAATAGAAGCCTTCCTCATCCATCCGGGCAAGGTCGCCGGTGTGGAACCAGCCGTCGGCGTCGATGACCTCTGCCGTGGCCTCGGGGTCCTTGTAGTAGCCCAGCATCACGCAGTCGCCCTTGATGCAGATCTCGCCGGTCTCGTCCAGCTTATACTGAACGTGGTCGTCGGGCTTGCCCACGGCACTCATGTGCTTTTCGACCTGCGTAAAGTTCAGGATGCCGTCGCCGAAGGTCTCGGTCATTCCGTAGCACTGGTTGACGACGAAGCCGTTCTGGGCCAGCTCCAGCAGCATCCTGGGGTCGAGGGCAGCGGAAGAGCAGCACAGGTCCCACAGGCCGTTCAGACGGCTGACGCGGCCACGCTTCATGTCGTTGTAGACGGTCTCCACCAGCATGGGGGCCGAGGCCATGACATCGCTGTGCATCAGGCCCAGGTCGCGGTAGAAGTCGCGGATGTCGCCGCAGAGGTTCAGGGCCCAGCCGGCAGGCGGGTAGGACATGACGCAGACGAAGCAGGCCATGTGAAAGAGGGGCAGCAGAGTCATATGGCTCAGCGGCAGCTTCTGGCCTGCCGGGAGGCGGTCGGTGATCCAGTTCTCTGCCACCTCCGAATAGGTGTGCAGGCTGGCGCACATATTCCGCTCCGAGAGCATGACGCCCTTGCTGCGGCCGGTGGTGCCGGAGGTGAACATCAGCATCATCAAATCATCGTGGCCCACGCAGTTGGTCAGCTCGCCGGGGGCAGTATCCTTATAGCAGTCCATGGGGCGGAGCTTCGGGCCGTAGGCGGCTTCCAGCTCGGCGCGGCAGCC
>ENA-ORSY01001561-ORSY01001561.1-human-gut-metagenome-genome-assembly--contig:-NODE-1561-length-15608-cov-3.490323_pt1 | contig 15608 bp, 7 predicted proteins | sample MGYA00242193_ERZ509160 | MGnify/ENA primary metagenome ERZ509160 (study PRJEB26280, sample SAMEA2338670) | human gut metagenome | biome: human gut; feature: human-associated habitat; material: faeces...
AACAGATGCCGCATATGGCTTGGCAAAGCGAATTTGTGCATCACTAAGGTAGACTATATCCGGTGCAGTCGAGCAAGCCCACATCGCAGGATATACAACAAGTTGCTTTTCATGATTTTTCTTTCGAATACGAAGCATACCGCCATCTACGAGCAGTTCAATTCCCGCGTGCAGTAGGACTTTTTCAAGTGGTCGGACATATTCCACCTGTTTTTCCGTCGACACTGGCGGCGCAAGGACACCGTTTTTTCCCCAATGCAGCAATTCCAGCGCCGCAAATCGATCGAGTTGACCATGTACCATTTGATTACGATAATGCTTCAGGCAATTGTAACATGCACTTGCACATGTACAACGTTGAAGCTGCATCTGTGTTTTTTGTAGCACAGCTTCAATTTGCGCCCCAATTGCAGCAGCATACCCTGCACCACTCGACAGACTGTCGTACAGATAGACGTCAATAAAGTCCTCAGTCTCGCCGTGCCTTACCCGGTAGCCAGTTACAAGCTCTGTAAACTCAATATCGAGTTCCTTGCTGGCCGTCAGGCGTAAAGCTTCCGCTAACGACTGCGCAGCTCTAGCTATCCACATACTTTCTGTGAAGCTGCTGATTTTCGTCCGATCTACAGCGAATTCCAAAACAAGCATATCTGTCAGAAAATCGTATCCTAAGTCCACTTGTAAGGTATTCATATGCCGGCATTTGCTTTTTACAAAACCAAGGCGGTAGGGTCTATCCACATTCTTCAGCACATCTTGTCCCTCTCCGGGCATGGCTGCGCCGCAGTCTGAGCAAATAGTAAAACCCAAATCACCCGGTCCGTCGTTTCGCATAATCAGCTGCTGATTAGTTCTCTGTGCCATCCGAAGGTGTTTCCAGTCGGGCACCGACTTTGTGGACTGCGCGTCCGCAACAGTTGCGTACTGTGGAGGCTTTGAGAAACTGTACGCTTCTTCCAACTGTGCCTGCTGAATCTGCTGACCATCTTTGGGTGCGAAGCCCCACGGTTTTATCATCTGCCGTGCGCGGCGTCGTAGTTTACTACCACATGATGGGCATAGCGTCATTCCATCCCGTTCCACTCCAAACCACTGGCAGCTATCGCACTGAAGAAGCGTCTTGCAGTAGTTGGGATCCTCAAGATAAGCTCTGGCAGGTGCAACTGCTTTTCCCCGCCGTCGGACACTATCAGGTGAAAACAGTCCACCGATCTGATAAGTTTGCTTATCCACAACAATTGCCCTTCCGGGCGCGTACTCACTAATCGCCACATCAAGCCCCCGGCTGACCTCGAAGCGTACAATGCCGTTTGTGTCGGTAATATAAGTACTGACCACGTTCTTTGGGAATGAATAAGTTGGAATCAGCCCTTCTTCATACAGCGCATCCAGAAGCGTCTTTGCGTTTTTGTTTTCCGCCCCCTCTTCCCATCCGAATAGTTCAGGGTGCATCACGCGCTTTTGTCTCAGCTTTTCCATTCCTTGCGCCTGTGCAGCAAGAAACCGCGCAGTGTCAGTGTCCGTCTCTTTCGGCAAAAGCATCTGATACCAACTGCTGGGCTTCTTTTGCAGAAATTGCAGATAAGGTTCAATACAGCGATCCAAAAACATAGCCGCTGCAATATGATCCATGCTTTCGCCTTGCGTCGCCAGAAATTCCTGCATTGCCACAATGCCGAGGTGACGCTGCAGCAGCTTTTCACTTGCAATATCAATCCACGGTCTGCGCGCATCTCCCCGGAACATAGGAACAGGCTCATTGTAGTAGAGCATATCATGTGGTCCGTCTTCACAAAAGGTCACAATCGTAGAAAGTGCAGCACCCCTCCGTCCGGCACGTCCGGCACGCTGCTGATAGTTTTCCCGCATGGGAGGAATATTGCGCATCCCAACAGCCACAAGCGATCCAATATCGATGCCAACCTCCATGGTCGTAGTACTGCTGAGAATATCCACTGGTGTCTGTCCTTCTTGAATCAAATCCTGAAACCGTAACTCATACTGTTCTGTTTTGCTCCACAGATCATCACGCTGATCTTTATGCGACAGCTGTGCCGTATGCTCCTGCGTATCAATGATGCGAACAGGCTCGCCTCGCAGGGCTTCTTCAATCGGCTTACGCCAGAATTCCAGTGCTTCAAAATCCCCTGATCGCATTGCGCTGATTTTCTGCGCACCGCAGCTGGGGCAACGCCCACGAAGCAGATACGGCGTTATTTCCGCGCATTGTCCGCATCGATACCATGTATGATTCGGATCATACCGGGGGCGTAGACGCGATAGATCCGTGTACAGCCGTCCGTTGTCTGGCTGTGCACTGTCCAAAAAATTTTCTCGTAGCACTCTGCGCCAGATGGTTATGGTTTTCTCGTCCGCTCCTTCCTTCAGAATATCCAATATACTTCTTGAGAAGTTCCAATCTGGATCCAAACCGTACCCACCATAGCTTGCGCGGACATTCTGTCGAATAGCATCCGGAACCGTGTGCCCCAGCGCAGCGGCGCTGTCGCAAATGGAAAGCAGCCACGCGTTGAAAACCTCCATAAATTCTTCGTCCGACGCACTGATCCCTGCATCCTCCAGAGAGTCGACTGCATCAAACAGGGCCTGATCGGTCGGTTCGATCCAGCAGATGGCTGTATCGGTCAATGTATTGTATCCGCCAGCAAACAACCGCAATAAAAGTTCCTGCATTGCCGCTGGCGCGTTCGAGACAGAAAAGCGCGGAACGTACTCCCGTTTCCGCTTTTGGGCTCGCTGATTGCTTTGGAGCGCCGCACTGCAATCGCCAACGAATTTTTCCCGCTGTGCATCATGGAACATTTGAACATGCCGCTGTGCAGCAGCCAGACAGAAAAAATCATAGAGTTCGTTCATAGAATACTGCACTGTCTGATTTTCCATCATCTGAATAGCCAATACAAACAGCTGTCTTGCTGCCGCCAAATCCGCGCTCTGTGACATATCTCGTGCAAGCTTAGCTGCACGTTGACGGCTGTCTGAAAACAGAAGCACCTTTCGCCCGGCGTTAGGAAGCCGTTCGGGATCGTTGTCTTTCCCGGGAACCGGGTTTTGCAGGCGAAACTGTGTCTGAATGAGGCTTCCAAACGATTGATTGCCCCTCGTAGCGAAAGACGTAAGCTGTTTCGATGACATTTGATGTCGGCAGTGTGGGCAGGTTGTGAACGTGAGCGTCTGCGGTCTGCCCTTGGCCTGATAACGGCTGTAATACAGCTTGCGGACATTCGGCTGATTTTCCCATAAATCATCACGGAAGTTGATAAAGCCGCTTTTAACATCCAGATAGCACGGCAAAAGTGCAAACTTCCCCTGTTTCAGCGGAAACCGGTAGTCCTCCTCTGGAAGAAACAGGTGAATTTCCTTCATACCATCCAACGTCTGACCTGGGTAGCGCCACAAATACGCTCCCGACGCAGCGCCCATATCCCGTTCATGAATAAAGCCCCGGAAAAACAGTGCGCCGCAACGTCGGTCATTGTATAGCTCATATACGGCGCTCCCACAGTGCGGACATGTCAGATAACTGTCATTCAAAAAAATATCTCCAAGTTTAAGCGCACCGTCTGTATGTGCGCAGCTACATTGTTCATTGCAGCAGGCATATACGCCTTTAACGCCACGGAACAGCATATGCATCCGTGCTGGAAACAACACAGCGCCCTTTTCACTTCTAGCCAGCGGAGCAAGCGCCAGTAACACACTGACGGCATCCATCGCCTCCTTTTCCACTTGCCCAGGGAAAATGCCGGATGCCAGTTCGTCTATTGAAATGGCGCGACCGCGGCAAAGTCTGAATAATTCTCGAAACGGTGCGTAACGAACCAGATTCTCATGCATCCAACTCTGCGCCTGTTGCACAGTCTCAAACAGATAACCGCCAAACGGCATCCAAAACTGTCGAAGCATCTCCAGTTGCCCTTCGTCCCCCTGCTCAAAGCCTGCATCTGAAAAAGCCTGAAAATGCGAAAATGGGATTTCGTAAGCAGGTGCAGAAGGAATATCTTCCCTCGTTCCGGTCAGATAGAAGAAATCCTTTTCTAACGGAGTCCCTGTAAGCTCTGCCGCAAATTTCATAACTGCTGCGCGGTCTTCTTCCGTACTGTCCGGCATACTGGCTGTTGTCAAAACAAACTGAACCTTTTCCCGCCCGATGCCGAGCTTGTGAAGAAGTCTCTTAATCAGAAGCGCCACTTCTCCGCCACTCGAGCCGCGGTACATGTGAGCCTCATCAATGACAAACAATAGTCTATTTTCCGCATTTTCATTCAGCCATGCCTTCGTACTATCCCAGATGCCCTGCTCGATTGGGCGTAACAACATATATTCCAGCATGGAATAATTGGTAATTAGAATATCTGGACAGACCTGCTGCATTTCAAAGCGGGTAATCAGTTCTGCGTCCTCTTCATCCGGGGTATGGATGCTTTCGTGCAGTCTCGCAAGATATGCAGTCATATCTGCTTTTGCCGGCAGTTTCCCCTCATGAGAAAGTTTCCGCAAATATTCTTGTTCCTGCTGCGTCTGTGGGAACGAAATATTCCGTAGTGTCTGCTCCAGTTTGCGATCCTGTGCTTTCTCTGGGTACGCGCCCGGATATGGCGTTCTGCCAGTATACATACCGAACTGTGGTCTTCTCGCTGCATATCCGCTGGTTTCCCGGAAAATATTCACAAACCGACCTTCTCTGTCTCCAATCAACCGGCGAAGACGGCTGATCTGATCGGAGACAAGCGCATTCATGGGATACAGGATCATTGTACGTACGCCGCGAACGCGCCAACTCTGTGGACGGTTTCTTGCCTCTCCCGCCATCTTTGCAAGAATCGGCCACAAAAAGCACTCGGTTTTTCCAGATCCCGTTCCCGTCGCGACAAAAATATCCTTCCCAGCGCAGGCGGCCTCAAGCGCTTGAATCTGATGGCAGAAAGGTGCGGGATACACGCCGAGCGCCGCTTCTTCCAACCGGGCAAAAAATTTTTTCATCCAATCTGGAATCTCAGCAGTACTCATGCCGGAAGGCCGCGTCTGATAGGCAGGCGATGACTCCAGAAACGGCTTTCGGTACAGTACGCCTTCTTGATCCAGCTGCGCACTCAATGCCTGCAAAAGAATTGGTGTTTTTCCAAAATACTGTGAACAAATATAATTCTTCAGTTCTGTGCGCAGTTGCTTATGAACATAATACGCACCATGTTCCATAGTCTACTCCTCCGTAAATAGGTAACCTCTTTGCTCCAATATAATTCGCAGAGCGTCAAAGACATCCGCATTTATAGCCCTTGAAAAATCGTGAGGCAAATCGGTAACACTGAGCGGCCAGCTGTAAAGCTTCAAGAAATTCAACTCTTGCCGAGCGTAAAGATAACCGAGTTTCAAAAAAACAACATGTCCGTCGCGGCGGTAAACAGTAGCCGGAAGGCACCCGCCGTGAGCAAGAATCGCACACGCCAGCACACGCCACCCCATTTCATCTGTCAACCACTGCGGAATCACAGAGATTTCCCCTCTCCCGGTACCAGCGCGGAACAGATAATACTGCCGCTTCCCCGGTTGACCGCAACGCAGCAGGGTAATGCCTTCCTTTCGTTCCGGTTCCCTACGCCAATAGCTATAAGAAAAAGGCGGACAAGTACGCAGGTACTCGCGCATTTCCGGAAGATTATCGGCAGACCATGAAGCACTCCTTATCCATTGGTTCCAAATCTCTCTAAGCGGAGGATTTAAGGCAAACATTTCTGTCACGCTGTAGTTTGTCTTCTCTTCGGAGTTTTTGCGATACGTCCCCAGTCCGCTAACGTTTCCGATGTCCGACAGTCCCATTCCACGTGTAAAAACAATGGCACCCTCCGCCGCAGCTGAAGCCGCAGGTGGGGCAATGCGATACGGTGTGTGATACAAGCAGCCCGTCAAACGAAACACCTGATAGATTTCCTCATACAGCGTATCATCCGTCACATTAAAAGTACTCTGCAATTCCGGATATACTGCCAAATAACTCTCAAGTGTCCGGTGTATCCGCTGCTTGAAATGCGTGATGGAAATATCGGTGCCATCTTCCGGCATATCCCATAAGGACGCATAACCCATCAGCCCTGTTATGGTATAAACAAGGCGCTGCAAAAATGCAGTTCTGTTTTCCGTTTTCCCAGGCTGTACGCCAAGCATTTCAGACGCCCTAGCGACAAGCTCACCGCTTGATCTCATATATTTTCCCCCAGCATCTGCCGCAGAAGCATGTTCGTCTGATTTGAAATCAGGCGTCCCTTCTCAGAAATCATACTTTCCAGCATTGTTTCCCTTCCTGTCTGGAACGCCAGTATATAACCGAATGTCAAAAGCTCTACATCTAGTTTTTCTGACTGCGCCAGCTGGTGAAAGTCCGCACTGAGTCCCGCCAGATTCCGAAGCGCCGTGGGCGGCAACCCCTTCAAAACTTCTGACCCTTTCCAACGGAACGGAGACGGTTTTCTCTGTGGAAATCCGAAATACTGCGACAGCTTTCCGCCCACGTACTGTCTCGGTGCTGGATGGTCGACCAGAAGCTCTGTTGCCGCCACAACTGCATAATTCCAAATTCCCTTCGGTTGCAGAAGCAAATCCTCTGTGTAAGGCGTAGTAAGGATCCAAAATGTCTCCCTGTTTGTCGAAAGCATCGGCAAAAGCTGCTCCCAGTGCGTATGGAAGGGGCTGTCCAGAACGGTCACTCCGCCTTTAACCTCCAGAATTGTATTCTGTGATGCTATACACTCTGATTCTCCACAACAAATACGATTTGCGGTACTTGCAAACAATGTTGCGCAAAGCGCGTCAGCAATATCCGCACCGTTCGGCCCCGCCAAAATCAGCGGCTGTTTTCTCCAATATGCTGCAAGCAGAAATGCTGCAAAATCTCCGCACAGTTCCCGAATGACGCCTGCCTCTGGAAGTTCGTCCGTCAGAATGTCATGTGCATCCTGCCATGTAACACATTCCTGCAATCCTGCTTCTGGTAAGCGTTTTCCCGCAACAAAAGCCCGGCTTTCACACTCACTCTGCGGTGCTGATTCAGACGAAAGATACGGCAAATCCGCAATAAATCGCGCCATATTTTCTCGTGCCGCACGGATTCTGTCAGCTACCTCCTGCTCAACTGCATCTGCAAGCACCTGCTTCTTTTCCGTTTCCGTTGTCAAACGATCTATTTGCGCCAGAAGATCATCCAGCTCTTTCTTCGCATTGGACAGCTCCTGTTCGCGACCAGTTTTCTCCTGTTCCAGCTGCTGCAAAATTTTCTCAGCCATCTGAAGCTTTTCCGCGTTTTCCTGTTTCCACTGTCCGGCGATCGCTTTTTGAATCTGCTGCATCAGCTCTGGAGTCCGCTGCACCGTTTGAGCGAGTACTGCACCCGCTTGCGATGCACCCCTTAGATATTGCAGCGCATTGTCAGAGAATTTTTGCACCGCTGCCTGTGCCTGCTGCAAAGAACACGCACACGATGCAGCAATTTCCTCTGTCAGCTCATCTGTCGGAACCTCACCCAGAAACTCCTGCACAAACTGGAATTCTTTTTTTGTAAGTCCCTTTTGTTTGCAATATTGCCATGATGCACGCTGCAGTATCACATCACGCGCCGTGTTTGTAGGATCCTGCAGCGGAAGATTTTCTTCCAAATACACAGGGCTTACACTCTTGTAAAACATATGTCCGGCATCTCGAATGATATCTTCTGCCGTCAAGCGCACAAGCGGCAGTGAATAAACCTGCTTTTTGACACTTCCTCTGCCGTTCTGCATTTGCAGGCATCGTGCTTCACAATAAGTTGCAAAGTAATCGCTGCCGTTTTTAAAGGCAAAGATTGTATCAAAGGAAGGCTCAAATGCTTCAATACCGCCACGGATTCTGAGTGCCAGCTCCGATGGAGAATGTGCTGAAACTAAGACAATCTCAATAATGTGCGATTCCGGCAGGTATTCCGAATCGATATAAATTTTATTTGGATCGTTTTTGTTTGGTCCGGCTTTCCATTTCCAGACGCCATAGAAACCTTCTTCCACAAACGATTCACGGCAAAACAGATGCGTCAGCCACTGTGTTTCATCCGAAAAATTGCTTGTCAGAACGCCATCCTTTAAATCAGCAACGCGAAGTAGCCGCATACTGCCGTCCGGTCTTCTAAATCCGCGGCATAGCGAGATAATTGGCTCCATGTCAAACAGCATCGGGCGAATCTCTGCCTGTCTTACGCCTTGTGCCATGTTATCTCGGCCCAGATTATCCATTTGTATTCCTCCTGCTATCGTTGTGATATAATCTCGCATATTTTTCGGTATGCTTCCTCCGGGATGCTTCCGGCACATGCTACATACCGCAGCCACGCCTTCGTTTTAGGATAGTCATGCAGTTTTCCGGCAATAACTCCGGCTTCCGCACCGAACGGTACGGCTTTACCCCAACAGCGCTTAAGCTCCGCTAGAAACATTTCGTCCGAAGCCGAATCAGATGTTACTCTCGTCTTTTCATAAGGCTGTTTCCAAATGATATCGAGTCCCTGGCGAATCAGAATCGTTTTTCCCCAACCAATCTGCGTGAGTTGCACCGTTCTTCCTGCTAAAAGGTTCATTTTTTCTGCAATCACGCCGCGACTCCAGACCTCCAAACTCCCGTCAAACGGCAGTTGAAACTGAAGAATTCCCTTTTCCGGAAGCGCTGTACCATCTGGAAAAACAGGTTTCCCCTTCCAGTCCATAATTTCAACTTCCGTAGGCTTTGCCGCATTTTGCAGCGATTCCCTCCAGAAGTACAGGAAATCCAGCGTTCGCCCAGCGCGACACGCCGAGATCATCTGCCATCTTCCTGCGGGAGTAACTCGAACAATGGTGCTTCCATCATTTCCAGAACTTGTGTCCATTTTTGATACTGGAAACACCGAGCTTGTGATTCCATCCCCACCCTGAATCCGGAAAAAGAGTTCCCCGCCTCCATACTTCATAACATAGGATGATGCAGCAAACAGCGGCCACAGTGCCGTCATACAGACTGGTCGGTCTGTAAGCCTGTAGCGCCGCTCCAGGAAAAAGCGGGCAGCATCCTGCGTCATCATAGTTGGTTTCAATTCATACAGTCGCCACGTCCGATATCTAATACTCTTTTCCGCAATCAGTCTGTATGAAAGACCTGGCACCCGGCGATACATCCGAGTCGCGCTGAGATAGTAGTACTGTTTTCCGATCTGGACATCTGCATCTTCCGGGAGCATCTTCCGATTCGCACTGTCAAACAGCCTGCCACAAGTGGCAGAAATGCCTGCAACAGCAGCAGGCCAGTACGGTCGTAGCTCCGGTGCACAGTCAATCCGATAGCTTTCTGCTGGCTCATCACCGATTGAAACGTATGTAACACCATTTTCAAGCAAACGCTCAAAGGAATACCGCCAACTTTCACCCACTGATCCCTGCGGATGCACACTGAATGTTCTCTGCGTCTGTCGTTCGAGAATCTCTGCTGGAATCAGCAGCATTCCTATTTCCAATGAGAAATCATCACACTTTGTCAGTCGGATAGGTAGCGTGTGCGCACCCGGTTCTATTTTGGGAGTATAGCCGGAACCGAACGTTCGCTCAGGGCAATTTTTGCTGATTTCATAGGCGCTGTGGCGAAAATATCTGCCCCGCTGTTCTCCGTCTGTCAATGTAACATACTGATTGCACAGATCACACATGAACAGGCCACTATTCGCTGATATCGTTCCGCTGGGGAATCTCTGTGCAGCCTCTTCTGCGGTAATATGCGTCCAGCCATGTTCCGCCCAAATGCACACATGTGTCAAAGATGCCAACGCCGCAACACCCTCTTCCATATATGATTTACCTTACTTTTTTGTTTCAACTCAGATCAGGCCGTATTGGGAAGCTTCTTGTAAGATCTCGTCTGGACTCATTGATTTAATCCGTACCAGATCCGCTCGTGCAGCCGGACAAAAATGACTCGCAGTCCCATAATAATCATAAAGCTGGCTTTTTGCGTATCTGACCATGTCCCAATATGCCTGCCGCTGTCGGCGCGTTTCTTCACGCCGAGCAGCTTCTTCCTGTACGTCAGAGGTTTCTGTACAGTCTGTTGCCTCTGTCATTGTCAGCGAATCCTGCCGATTCCTGTGCAGATCCTCTTTATCGATGTGCAGGCTGGCTGATGCAGCCGCCTCCACAACAAAGCGGGAAACTGGCTGCGTAGAGAGCTCATAGGTCAGATACAGCCGCCGCTTTGCACGTGTAAGCGCCACATAGAAGAGTTTGCGTTCATCATCTATGGCTGTCTGGTATTTTTCTTTATTTTCCTCAAACCGACCGCCTAAAACATGCCAGTATTTTCTGCCGCCGACATTGGATGCCGGGAATTCCCGCTCCATCAGCTCCGGCAGAAATACCGCGTCAAATTCCAGTCCTTTCGCCTTGTGGACCGTCATAAGCTGCACAGCGTCGGTCCGTTTTTTATTCGTCTCAAAGCTGTGATAGCGATACTCTTCCGCCGCCCGCATGGCAATAAAACGCTGCGCCCCGCTGCATCGGGCGCTGAGTTTCCAGTCGCCGTATATCTCTTCATAATCCGATAGGATTCTCATAAAGCCATTCAGACTTTCCCGGCGCTGCTCCAAATCCTCTGCATCCCGCAGAAACCCCGTCTTTTCGCAAAACTCGAGGAAGATCGAATCGAGTCTTCTCGGGCCGCCGAACATGCAGCCGCGCAGATACCGGAATCCCGCCGTGATGGCCGCACGGTCCAGCACATCCTGCCAGAGACCGGCCAGCTTTGCGTGATCCGGCTGTATGAGCACCTCCAACGTACCGGAAAAGCTTGAAAAGTAGTTTCCCGCGAAAAAGCGCTCCGCGCTGTCCGTTTCCACCGGGATCTGTGCCTCGGCAAGCGCATGTGCGATCGGCGCGATGATTTTTCCCTTCCGGGCAAGAATTGCGATCTGCCGGAAGGGCAGACCCTTGTCATGCAGGCGAACGATCTCTTCTGCGATCACGCGGTATTCTTCCGGCTTATTTTCAAAGCAGTGCGCACAAACCTCCGCGTCCGCGCTCTCGCCTTCCGCCTGCATGCTCTTTGGAATTCTTCTGCTATTGTTGGAAATCACCGTGCGAGCCACATCCACGATCTGCGGCGCGCTGCGGAAATTCTTCTCCAGCTTCACCTGATGTACGTCCGCATAACGTTCGGAAAATGTGATCATATTCTCCGCGCTGCTGCCGCGGAACTGATAAATGGTCTGGTCGTCGTCGCCGACCACACAGATATTCGCGCCCGCTTCGCTGATCTTCCGGATCAGCTGCTCCTGCAGATCGTCGACATCCTGATACTCGTCGACCACCAGATAGCGGATCCTGCGCAGATAGTCCTGTACTGCCGGGTTTTCTTCCGTCTGGCGCAGCGCCTCATAGAGCAAAAACGAATAGTCCAAATATCCGTGGCTGTACAGACACGATCTGTACTGTTCAAATGCTTCGCGCTGCTCCCGCGTCCATGCATCCGCGTGGCCGGCATCTGCGATCATCTTCTCGATACATGACAAAAACAGCAGAACATTACGCGGATATGCTTCCAATCCCAGTGTTTTCATGCCGCATTCGCTGCAATAGCGCGTAATGAAGAGATGACTTTTGACACTGTCCAGCACCCGGAAGGTCCGGAACTGCTCGCAATGGGTTTGCAGAAGTCTCCAGCAAAAGCTGTGTATGGTCCCAATATCCATCCGCGCCGCATCCTGCGCTCCGTTTTCCCCGAGCGCGGCGGAAATTCTGCACCGCAGCGCGTCTGCTGCCTTGTTGGTAAACGTAAAGGCCACGATCGATGCGGGATCAGTCCGCGGCTCGTTTTTCAGTATTTCCGCGATCCTGCGGCTGATAGTCTCTGTTTTTCCGGATCCGGCGCAGGCGATGATCTGTAGATTGCGCTTTGTTTCATGAACCGCTTCAAGCTGCTTGTCTGTTAATTGCATTCTGGTTCTCCTATTTCTTGCAGTTTCTCAGAGCGTCAAAAAGCAGCCTGTTGTTCCGTGCTTTTTCCAGTGCCGTTTTCCCCTCCGGGATCGCAAAGAAGTCCAGCAGCTTCGCTCTGCTGCCGCATTCCATATTAGGCTTCTCCGGCAAATCTGCCGCAAAGTCCAGCAGATCAAACAGTTCATTCCCGATCTCGCGCATTCCGGCGTACCGCGCCGCGCGGGAAAGAAGCCTTGCCTGCATTCCCGCTGCATCTGTCGAGACAAGCACGTCCTTGCCGGCGAATGCAAAAAATTCCGGCATCACCTGCGCAACACGCGGCGCGTTTTCGATTTCCTCCAGCGATATACCAAGTGCCTTTGCCGCGTTCTGTCGCGCGCTCGTGCCATCCCACGGGTAAACAAGGCTCTCAAATATATCTGCTTCCTTTCCGTTCCGGACGCGCACGGCCGCGATCTGACAAATCGGCTTTGAGGCCGCAAGAGAGAATGCCTCAGCGCACCAGAATGCACAGTAATCTCCGTCTGGCGCGTCATAACGCTCATGAATGACAAATTCACCTTCTGCGACCTTCACATGTTTACCTTTACCGGTGCTCGTCCCGGTCGCTGTTTTCAGCCAGGGGTACGGGATTCCCCTTTTGTCATAGAATGGGGCAAGGGCCCGCTGGCGCTCTTCGCCTCTGGGGCAGTACGGCTTTTTTGTGCGATACCGGACCGTATCCTCCGCCTGTTTCTGAAGCCGGTTCCGGAGGTCATCCGGCGAACTCCACAGCAGGAGGGCTCCTTTGCCATTTTCAAGCAGTTGAAGACCGCGCGCTGTCAGCGCATCCGCCTTGTCGTATTCCGCGATCAGAGAAAAATACTTTGCCGCCGTCAGATAAAGTTCCTCGCACAGACTTTCATGCTTCAGGATCTGTTCGCACCAGCACTGTGGTTTGGCAAAATCGTTCGGGAGATAGCTGTTCAATAGCCTTTCCAGCACCTCCTGCGTCCGCCGATCTTCAAAAGGATGTGTGTCCAGATATGACACGGCAGCCTGCTCAAAACGAGAGTCACGCCGCATCCAGTAATACAGGCAGGTGTAAAACTCCGATATCTCAGGGGCAAACAGCTCCAAGATTTTCGGAATAACATCTCGCTCAGCATAAGGCTCCGTCAGTCCCGCAGCAAGCTCTTCCAGATACGGGTTTTGACAGGTTTCCGGCTTAAAAAAGCGAATTTCCCCAAAAACTTTATCCAGAATTTCCGGTGTTGTGCACGCAGCGCAAAGATAGTGCGCCGATTCCCGACCGCAGTTCAAACATTTCATTGTACTCAGGTTCCCTTCTGCAGTTTTTTCTTCCATAATACATCAAATGGTCAGTTTTTACAATTTCTTTTTTATTTTTAGAAATTCACTGTCGATTTTGCCCACATGCACCACAAGAAAAACATTCCAAACCAAGGCAGTCGCAAATCAGGCAGTCCTTCACTTTTCAATTCCAATACATTCAAAATTACAGGCTTTGCTCATAACTCTGCGCCTGCGTATGGTCGTCCTGTTTATGCCCCATTGCCAGCCGTTTCTGCATGAGCTTTTTTCGCCGTTTGGAGTCGATGCGGATGCCCATTGGATTGCTGGGCGGCGAGGCGTTGTCGCGGAAAATTCTCCCTATTTGGTGAAACAATCTGACAGTCGAATTCAGGAGATACTCAGATGGAGGCCGCACAGAATGAGAGGTTGGGGACGAAGTATTTTCATCTGCAAGCGTCGGATTTGTAGAAGCGTCTCTAGAAGTTTCTTCCGCAGACGGTTCTTCACCCTGTGAAGATTCCTGCTCCATCTGCTGCCGCAGACGCTCCGCTTCCTGAATGATTGCGTTCTTGATGGCTCGGAATTCTTTCTGCTGTGAGAGTGGGTTGTGCTGCCTAGGACGGTTTTTGTAGTAGCCCTCCAGTGTGTCGCGCAGACCATTCCAGACGGAATAGTACGCTGCCACCTCCGGCAGATTTTCGAGTTCGTCCACGATGGAATCCACCATATCCTTGAGTGGCTTTTTGAGATATCCATACTGCTTTTTACCGTTGACCGTGTGCAGCTCCAGCGCAAGCTCCAGCAGCTTTTTCTGAATCGACTCCGGCGGATTTTCAACAGATTCTAGCCGGTCAACAATTCTGCGCATGGTTTCCCGCGCCGCTCCGGTCACGTCTTTGTAGGCAACATCTTTCTGAACATAGACCTCTTTCAACTCATCCGCATAGATCATGTTCGTCAAAACAGACTGCAAATGTAGTAGCTTGTCTTTGCGCAGAAATCCGTATTTCGGGTCATCTGACCAGAGCATCATGTGGATATGCGGATGCTCACCCTCGTCGTGAAATGCTGCATACCAGCGAAGCTGCGACGGTGGAATCTGCATGGCTTCCGCAAAGTCTGCCTGTTTGGAGCGCAGAAGCGCCCGCCAGCTTGCGGCGTTATCGTAGCCAAGCCGCGCGGCATCCTCGCGACGCAGCGAGTAAATAATCGTCCAGACGTTGCCCTCATGCGCTTTCAACTCGCCCAACGTCTTTTCCAGATCAACAGCATCTTCGGCTCCAAACAAGCCGTGTTCGCCGTGCTTTTCCGCGCGAGGCCGTGTGGCAATATAGCGCATATAAATGCTGTCCGCGTTTTCATCCAAAAGCTCCACGCCGTCGCGGGTGGCGATATAATTCATATAACGACCGGCACGTTTTGGATTCAGAAAGCCTGCTTTCTGAATCAGCTTTGACATTTTCACACGCCCCTTTCACTCAACAGCGCATCTTCAAAATCAATTCTCCCGTTCGTTCTTTTGACTTCCTCCATGCTGAGTCCGCGCATTTTCTGATAGCTCCGAGCGTCAATGTCCGTGTCCGAAGCAAGGATATGATTACTGACATTCTGCTCAACTGCCAGCTTGAAAAGCTGCCGTCCAATGCGCTCTGCAAATCGATCCAGCGTTCCAGATAAGATTTGCTGCAAGACTTTTGGAAGGTAACGATCTGCTTTTTCGGCGTATAAGAAGCCGGTATAAAATAAGATTGCCTTTTCAATGTACTCGCTGCAGCTCTGGCATTGATCGTCCGCATAACAGTCATCGACGAGCTGCTTACACTCCGGCGTGATCCAGAGTGCAAATTTTTCTTTTCCTTTTACCATTTTTCTGTATTCACCTCGTATTTTTCGTCGGAACCCCGCCGTTTTCCTTGAAACAGCGTGATTATTTGCGCTTCCGACCCCAATGGAGCTGTTTTTGCCCTCTCAACAACCCCTACCCGAAATCCCCAAACTGCCCGCACTGCGGGCAGATGTGTCTGCCAAGGGGCGCGCACGACCCCGCGGCTTTGTCCTGCTTTCTCGCCGCTTTCTCGCCGCGGCGTCCAAAATCCCTCGATTTTGACAATTTTCAGCGTTTTCCCGCATTTGCTGCAAGCGGCTTTTCCCGCGGCCATCTCGTCCTGTTCCGATGTTTTCTGCCAACGCTCCCGCACGGCGGTGCAACGTCCGGTCTTCGGGCTTCCGGTGGCTACGCGCCCGGCTGTGTCCGGAAAATCGGACACAGCCGCGACACGCGGCTCACGCGGGCAGACAGGCGGTTTTCTGCTG
>ENA-ORSY01001602-ORSY01001602.1-human-gut-metagenome-genome-assembly--contig:-NODE-1602-length-15275-cov-12.815572_pt1 | contig 15275 bp, 16 predicted proteins | sample MGYA00242193_ERZ509160 | MGnify/ENA primary metagenome ERZ509160 (study PRJEB26280, sample SAMEA2338670) | human gut metagenome | biome: human gut; feature: human-associated habitat; material: faeces...
CCGCCGCTTTGCGGCGAAAGGAGTGTTGATTTGAAAAGAACGATTAGCGCCATGGTGGGGCAGGGTTCGGTGAAACACAACAGCAGGGCGTTCAACGCCAAGAACACCGACCCGGAACGCTCCCATCTGAATATAACCTACTGCCACGAAAATATCAAGGCAGTTTTCCATGAGCTGTTTGACGAGGCCCTCAAGCGGTACAACGACAAGCAGACCAGGGCAGACCGCAGGATTGAGGACTACTATGAGAAGATACGTTCCAGTAAGCAGGAAAAGCCGTTCCATGAAATCATCCTGCAAGTGGGCAACAAGGACGACATGAGCGCCGAGGGCGAGGACGGCCGGCTTGCGGCGGCGGTGCTGGACGAGTACATGAGAGGGTTCCAGGAGCGCAACCCCCAGCTTCGGGTGTTCTCCGCTCACCTCCACATGGACGAGGCCACGCCCCATCTGCACATCGACTTTGTGCCATTCACTACCGGGAGCAAGCGGGGTCTGGATACAAGGGTATCGCTGAAACAGGCGTTAGCGGCCCAGGGCTTCAAGGGCGGCACCAGGGGCGACACAGAGTGGAACCAGTGGGTGCGCTCTGAAAAGGAACAGCTTGCCGCCGTGATGGAGCGCCACGGGATAGAGTGGGAGGACAAGGGCACCCATGACAAGCACCTGTCTGTGCTGGACTTCAAAAAGGAGCAGAGGGCGAAAGAGATTGCCAAGCTGGAGGCAGTCAAGGCCAAGAAGCAGGGACAGGTGGAACAGCAGGAGCAACGTCTAAAGGAGCTGGCCCCGGCTGTGAGGAACATGGAACAGTTGGCGGCGCAGTTCTCCGACGACCCGGAGCGGATATTGCCGGAGGCAGGGCCGTTGGAGAGCGCCAAGTCCTACCGGGAGAAGAAAGCCAAGCCCCTGTTGGCGCAGATCGTCAAGGTGCTGCGCTCTTTGTATCGGGCCTATGTCGACTTAAAAGGGAAGTATGAGCGTTTGCAGGGGGACTATGGCCGGGCGAGAGAGGGCAACGAGCGGTTGTCTGACCGCTTGCAGGAGGTAAAGATGGAGAACAAGGCCCTGCGGGGGACAGTTGCCGACTTTGAGCGGGTAAAGCGAGCTTTCGGCCCGGAGGAAGTAGAGCGGGCCGTGGAGGACGCCAGACGGCGAGAGGCGCAAGAACGAGAGCAGAAGAAGGCAAAGCGGAAGTTCAGCCGAGGGGCAAGGTAATGGATAACAGGAGGGCACTTCAAGGAGCGCCCTCCTGATTTATACTTGTCAGCGGGTGATTTTACTGCTATAATTGAGAGCGATAAAAAGGAATTTGAAACGGAGTTTTTATCATGCTACAGGTTGTTTTTTCTGAAAGTGAATGGGGAACATTGAAGATGGCCACGCATTGCAGGCCGTCCAGTTGGGATGATGGGGTGATTGGATTTATTTTCGGTGACGGAGAGAAAGAACCCACTCAGGAAGAGAAAGACCAAGTTATGGCCCGGTTCAAGGCCAAACGGGAGAAGGAGAACCGCCGGGCGCAGCCTGTGGGCGGCAATCCTGGAGATGTACTATGCCCATGCGTGGGATTGGACATCGGCCCCCTCAGCGGCCCTGATGCGGAGAAGGCCCGGTTTGATTTGCTCACAGCTTGGCTGGGGGGCGACTTTCCCCTCCCGGACTGCGACCCGGATGACCATACCCAGCGGGATATGCTCTGGGAACAACGCAAGCGAGACAGGGAGCGGCTTTTAGAGGGTGGAAAACACGGCGAGGCTGTGCGAATTTGGTACAGCAGCGCGCCCTACTCCCTGTGTGGGTTTTATGATGTGCTTTGGCAACTGAGGGACTTTGACTGTCCCGTGACTGCTTTAGAGATGCCCCGGTGGATGCCACTGGGAGATGATACGGTGCAGTCCTGTTTGAACTGGGGGGAACTGTCTCCGGGGGACTGGGCGGCGTATCTGCCTCTGGAGCGGGAAATCCCTAAAAATGTCCGCAGAGCCATCGCTATGGAGTGGTCACAGCTTCGAGAGGAAAATTCACCCTTGCGTGCTGTTGTCAATGGCCGTTTGCACAGTGTAGGGGAGGATTTCTACGATCCATTCATTCGTGCCCAAATCCCTGATGGAATTTTCCGAGTGGCTCATCTCATCGGTGATGTATTGGGGCGGTATCAATTGGGTATCGGCGACTGGTGGATTGCCAAGCGTATTCAAGCTATGGAAACCCAAGGGGAATTGATTACAGTGTCCAAGGGTAACGGCTTCTACCGGAACGAAATGCGTCGAGCGCAATAAAAGAGAACTTACGCTATATCAGGGTGTTTTCTATTGCTGAATACCCTGGGAAACGGTGTAAAAGGTAGTTGTATTCTCCTGCTTTTTGTGATACTATTTTGATACTAAAAAAATTAGCGGCCAAAAATAGCGGGTAAAATATTAACAAATTTGCGAATGTTATGACTGTGAAAGTATAGGAAATACAGCCCCATATAATAGGATTTGTCGAGTGGGAGTAATACCCGAAGGGCTGAAAAGCCTTGAAAATGCTGGACTTTTGCGCCCGGGAGTTGCCCCGTGGCAACAAAATGACAACATTTTAGATTATCCAAGAATAAAGAGCTATCTGATTTCTGTTAGAGATGTCAGTTAGCTCTTTTTTTGTTTTCTGTATTTTTTATGTTGCCTACCTTGCAAAAATACTTCCCGCGATGGGGCATATGAATGCCTTTCTCAAAGCTTGTGCGCTTTCATGGAGGTGTAATCTTTTCTACCCCCAAAACCGATACAGCGGTGAGCGGCCAAAAGAGAAGCGGAAAATCTCCCGGTTCTTTGCTTTTAGGGGGAATTATGGTATAATCCGAAGGGAAAACTGCCCTCAAGGAAAGGAACATGACCATGAAACAGAACCGGAAAGTCCCCAAGCCTCCCCGCGATCTGCGTGCGGTGATCCACAAAAAACCCACCGTTTTCGCGGTGTATCTCATCCTGCGTATTGTCGTCTTATTGACCCTTGTTTCCTCCATTATCCGCGGGGAGTACGAAAACGCCTTTGTGTGTCTGCTGGTGCTGTTTTTATTTATGCTGCCGCTTTTTATTCAGCAGAACTTTGGCATAGAGCTGCCCAGCACGCTGGAGATCATCATCCTGCTGTTTATCTTCGCTTCCGAGATTCTGGGGGAACTGGGGTGCTTCTTTATTACCTACCCCAACTGGGATTCTATTCTGCACACCACCACCGGCTTTTTATGCGCGGCCACCGGCTTTGCGCTTATTGATATTCTGAACCGCAACAGCAAGATCAAGTTTGAGCTTTCGCCGGTGTATGTTTCGCTGGTGGCTTTCTGCTTTTCCATGACCATCGGTGTGCTGTGGGAGTTCTTTGAGTTCGGCATGGACCGGCTGTTCCTAATGGATATGCAGAAGGATACCATTATCCACAGCATCACCTCCGTGATGCTGGACCCCACCAATATGAACATCCCGGTGACCATTGGGGATATCACCAGTGTGGCGGTAAACGGGCAGGAGCTGGGCTTTGGCGGGTACCTGGATATCGGGCTGTACGATACCATGGAGGACCTGTTTGTCAATTTCATCGGGGCGCTGGTCTTTAGCTTTATCGGATATTTTTACATCAAGCGCCGCGGGGAGGGGAAGATTGCCAAGGCTTTTATCCCCACCATTACCGAGCCCAAACCGGAGGAAGGGCCTGCCGAAGCACCGGCTGTGCCCACGACGGAAGAATAAAGGAAGGCTTACTGCTGCTTTGCCTGGAAAAGGGCGGCATCATATTCGCCGCGGGTCTCATAGTTCGCGGGGTCGATGCCGTAGGCGGAGCCATCCTCGCAGGAAAGGCGCCAGGCATAGCAATTGCCCCTTAGCCCGCAGTGGAAGGGCTGTACCGAGGTTTGACGGCTGGGTGTGACGGAACCGCTTTGTATCCGGCTGGGGGGATCGTAGCTGCTCGGTGACTGATGGACGGGAGGATCAAAAGCGCCAAGAGAGCCCAGTATGCCGCCGAGACGCATGATATCATCGAAGCTATTCAGCCGGCCCATGCCCATGGCCGCGCCGGCCGCGGCGTAGGGATCGATCCGGAGGGGGTTCCCGGATGCTCTCCGCCTTTCGCGGTATCTGGCGGAGTAGCAATCCAAAATGAACGCTTCGCCCAAATCAAGCAGGTCTCCGAAGAAATTGGGACAGTGAGAAGGGGAAGAGCTGTGATATTTCCGCTTTGCCATAGTGTATTCCTCCTTGGCCGGTGAAAGAGACACCGGATGATAGCTTTCGCTTTGCGTATCTTCATATTATCAGCTTTTGTGTCCCATAATCCGGACTGAGAAATCATTTTATCGGAAAAAGGCCCGTACCGATGGCAGAACCACCGGTACGGGCTGATATTTTTCTGCGGGGGAAGGGGAGAGGATCACTCTAGCAGGCCGCTTTCACGCAGCAGCAGCTCCACATCGGTGCCCTTTACCTTCTTCAGCAGGATCTTGACCGCTTCCCGCTCGCCGAAGGAGAGCGGCAATTCGCTGATGGGCTTCTTATCGACGGCATAGTAGCAGGCACGCAGCAACTCACGCACATCGTACTTGCTGCCCCAGACCTCCGGCACGCCGCGGTCGATGTCCAGCAGGGTATAGACCGACTCCATACCCGTACGCATGGAATACTCGGTGGTGAAGATGGTGTCATGGGGCGTCTCGGCGAACTGACCGATGAAGGCAAAGTTCACGGCGCCGTCGGGCACGACCTTGGGACGGTCAGATTCCTTGCGGGGCTGGAAGAAGGCGTTGATATAGGGCATAAAGCAGGTGGTGGTATTGCAGGCATCGTGGGCCAGCGCATGGATCTTTTCGGTGGGCACGCCGATGTGATACAGCCACTCACGGCAGACCTCCTCGCCGGTGCAGTCCCGCATGGCCTTTTTCACATAGTTGCCCTCTCTGTTGGTATTCAGAGAATACAGCCACACAAGCACCATGTTCTTATCCTGGGACTTGAATTGGGGCTGGCGGTTGATGGTCCAGGAAAGATACCAGTTGTCGGTGCTGTCCTTGACGGTGACGATACCGCCGGTGGTCACCTTGCCGGAGCGGGGATCACGCTTGCAGATGCTCATAATATGCCGGATGATCTCCTCGTTGGAGGTGGCCACGGTAGCGCTCATCCAGTTGGTGGCGTCCACATCGGAGCAGAAGGCATCGGGGTTGCCGTACTCGCCGTGCTCTGCCTGCACGGCAATGGCCTTCCACATATCCCAGGACTCGCCTGCGCCGTTTTTCACGCCGGACAGGTCGGGGGCATGGGTCTGGTCGCCATAGCAGGAGGTGTCGGTGCAGCAGCCGTTGGTGATGAACACCAGATCGTCCTCGATGAGGTCGATGGTCTGCTCCCTGCCGTCCTTGACATACACGATCTGCCGGGCAAACTTCTTGTCGCCCTCAGTTTCGATGATGACATTCCTGACATCCATGCCATACTCGATATGCACACCGTGAGACTCCAGATATTTCACCAGCGGCAGGATCATGCTTTCATACTGATTATACTTGGTGAAGCGCAGGGCGCTGAAATCGGGCAGGCCGTCGATGTGATGGACATAGCGGCACAGATACCGTTTCATCTCCAGAGCACTGGACCAACGCTGGAAAGCGAACATGGTCTGCCAATACAGCCAGAAGTTTGTATTCCAGAAGGAATCGGGCAGAACATCGGATATCTTCTTGTCCTCCAGATCCTTTTCCGGGGTCATAAACAGCTTGGACAGGGCCATGGCGGAGTCCTTGTCCAGCTTGAACTGCTTATCCGTGTGGGCATCCTCACCGCGGTTCACGCTGGCGCGGCACAGAGAATAGTTGGGATCGTGCTTGTTGAGCCAATAATACTCATCCAGAACAGAGATGCCCGGCGTCTCGATGGACGGAACATCACGGAAGGTGTCCCACATGACCTCAAAATGGTTGTCCATCTCACGGCCGCCCCGCATAAAGAAGCCCTTGGTGATGTCCTTGCGGCCGTCGCAGCTGCCGCCTGCCAGGTCCAGCTTTTCAAATACATGGATGTGCTCGCCCTTCATCTGTCCATCGCGGACCAGATAGAAAGCGGCGGTCAGGCCGGCAAGGCCGGTGCCGATGATATAAGCCGATTTTTTGTCCACATCCTTGGGCTTTTCGGGATGAGCAAAGGACTCGTAAGTGCCAGCAGAGTAATACATAACAAAACCTCCTGTTATTTTTTTCTTTCGATGGTTTCATTATAGCGTTTCCCGTCCGGCTTACAATAAACAGAAAAAACTCCGTGATAAAAGTCTTATCACGGAGCCGCAAAGTGTAAAAATTATAATCAGATTCGCAAAAATGATAAAATCAGAATTGGAAACGGGAGAGCGCTGCTGACACAGAGCCTTTGATAAGCCTGGCAAGCCTGTCCACGATCTGCTGCGGGTCCTCCCGCATATCGTCTTTGATCCAGTCGAGCATCAGCCCGATAAAGATGTATGAATAGATCTGGGCGATGAATTGCTTGTCCTCGTCCCGGACCTTCATTTCGCCGACTTCTTCATCGATCACATCCAGCAAAAGCCGGTCTACCAGCGGCCGCAGATATTTTTCGACCTGTTCCCTGTGGACGCAGCGGTAAACATTCAGAATAAAGGGCTTGTTATCCTGTACCGCCTCGAAGATCTGCAAAAATCCCTGCTGCCACGTTTCATAAGTCTTTTTCTCATCCAGCGCTCTCTTGGCATCCTCCAGGCAAGACCATTCCACAAGATCGTAAATATCCTTGAAGTGGTAATAAAAGGTCATGCGGTTGATACCGCAGTCCTCGGCAATGTCATTGATGGTGATTTTGGTCAGCGGTTTTTTCAGCAGCAAATTCTTCAGTGACTGTTCCAAGGCTCGTTTTGTTACCTGTGACACAGCAGCTTGCTCCTTCCTTATATGATCGGCCTCGCAGCAGTTCTCTGCGAAGTATGGGGCCAGTTCGTTTTCATCCTGTATTTTACAGGATTTGAGGCAAAAACGCAAGCTCCGCCAGAATACCGGGTGGTCGTAAACAGAAAAAATCAAAAAATGAACACCGCACCATATTTCTCCGAACCTTGGTCCGACCCTTTTTGCAACAGCCTCCATGGGCTGTCCAATTACATATTCCCCTGCCTTTGAAATAAATTTTTGAAAAGCCCTTGACTTTGCCGCCTGTGTGTGGTACTATAATCCCTGCCGATATCCGCCGGTGTGGTGGAATGGTAGACACAGGAGACTTAAAATCTCCCGGTAGCAATACCGTACCGGTTCGAGTCCGGTCACCGGCACCAACCGGGTCCAATTCAATATCGCGGAGTAGAGCAGCTGGTAGCTCGTCGGGCTCATAACCCGGAGGTCGCAGGTTCGAGTCCTGTCTCCGCAACCAGAAAGTCCTGATTTCTTGCGAAATCAGGACTTTTTTCGCACTTTTGTGTCCAATATCTTACTTGCCGTTTTTTCTGACCCAAACGCTGACCCCAACGGGAGCGGATAGCGGAAAGCACTATACCGCGCCAGAGAGAAGGTTGCCCATTGTTTTTGCCGCTTCACGCTTGGCAGAGGTCGTTACATGAGCGTAGGTGTCCAGCGTGAAGCCTGCCGAAAAATGCCCCAGCATGCCAGATACGGTTTTGATGTCCACTCCGTTTTGCAGAGCCAGCGTTGCGAAGGTGTGGCGCAGGTCATGGAACCGCACCTTTGGCAGCCCTGCCCGCTTCAGGACGCGGTGCAGCATGTGCAGCACACTGTCCGGTGACATGGGGCCTCCGGTGGGTGACGGGAACACCCATTCGCTGTTACCCGTTTTTCTTCTTTGTTGCATCAGAACGCTTATCGCATCTGCCGACAGAGGCAGGGTGCGGTAGGCGTTTTTTGTTTTCAGCGGCATCTCAATGATCTTGCCGTCGATGCGCCCGATCTGCCGTTGAACCCGAAGGTCTCCTTTTTCCAAATCAATGTCCGACCATTTTAATCCGAGCAACTCGCCCCGCCGCAGGCCGGTGGTCAGGTCGATGTAGTACAGGGCGAACACGCCGCTGTCTTTTGCCTCGCGGAGGAAGGACGTCAGCTGCTCAACAGGAAGCGTCTTCATTTCCTTGTGCTCCGCCTTCGGCAACGCACAGCCGTCTGCCGGATTGTGGGCGATCAGCCGCTGCTCGACTGCCAGCTTCAGGGCAGAGGAAATGATTTGATGGATGTTGCGTACTGTTTTGGCGCTCAGTCCCTTGGGCTGCTTCTGTGCTTCGATTCGCTCTACCCGCCCTTCCGCCAACAATTTCTTGTAGAACTGTTGCAGATGCAGTGTCATCAGATCATTCAACGGGATCTGGCCAAGCTGCGGCTTGATGTGGTTTTCGATGTAGCCATGATAGGTCAGGTAGGTGGATGGGCGCATTTTGATTTTGGCATAGCTCTCGTACCACACTTCTAACCAGTTACCTACTGTGTAGTTCTTGGCCCGCCCGTAGTCGATGCCGACGTTTTCCTCGATGGCTTTTTTCAGTTTCTCCTTGACCTCGGCCTGCGTCTTGCCGAGGACGTTTTTAATGATGGCCTTTCCTGTCTCTGGATCGTGACCGACTGTGTAGCGCCCCTCCCAGCGGCCGTCTTTCCGCTTGCGGATGTTCCCCTCGCCGTTTGCTCGTCTTTTCGGCATGGTATCAGCCCCTTTCGCAACGAACAATACCGTAACCAAGGGAACAAAGCTACCCGAAAGTCGAACTGTTATCAGAAAGTTATCATTTGCGCTTAGACCACACCGCCTTATCTTTGCCTATTGCGGCGCAATTTTTGCGCTGCCGGGGGCGTTCTCTTTAGTTACAGCGGTGCGATTTTGGAACGGCCGAAAAGCCCTTTTTATTGACTACAGCGGCGCAAAATATGCGCGATCTGCGCCGAAAATTGCCGCTGCGCTGAAAGCACTTTTTCGTGTGGTTGAAAACGGCGGTTTTGCTGTTTGCCTGCGGAGCGTCCACCTTGAAAAGTTCGCTATCACGGGCCTTTTCCGTGCTTCACGTTCACCCACGACTGCGAAAACACCCGCCAAGGTACACCTTAGACTGCGGTTCCAAAACCTCGGAAAGCCCCGCACTGTGGGGCTTTGTGGATGGGCTGCGGGCGCTTGCGACTGCGGCCCTTTATCTAGTGCTTTTATCGAACAGCCGTCGCCGTCCAAAAATCCGGCTTAAAAGGTTCGTTTTTTCGTCCAAAACCGTTTCCGCAAATATCGCCCAAAAGTTACCGTCACAACGCTGTTCCCAACCGTTTCTCATCCCGCTTTTCAACTTCTCGCACAAACGGCCCACGTTTGCTTTCACAGGCGAAAGTGGGTACACGCTCGGCTTTCGGAGAAGGATCGCACACAAGGGCTTACACGCCGAAACACAGGGCGTTTCGGATGGGGCGCTATCACTACCCTCGGACTGTTTCACACGTTTCGGAAACCCTGCGTGGCCGGGTGTCAGAACGGCGTACTTTGCCGCTTTTGGGACTTGGTCGGGGGCGCTCCCGGAAAACGCAGAGAGCCTGCGGGACAGCGATGCGCATGATGCGCGTCGCTGTCCCGAGGCGTCGCGGCCCCGCTGGGCTGCGTGATCTTTTTCGCTTCTGCCGAAGTTGCGGCTTGTACACCCTGCGCTCGGTGCTTTCCGAATGTGCGAGACGAGGGGTGGTATCATTACCCTCGGCGTGCTCTGCGTGCTGTTGAAACGCCGGACGGCCGCTTGCCAAAAGGGCTCATTTGTCGCTTTCTGAGATTGCCGAGCAGCACTCCCTGCGCGGTCACTTTTTCTGCTAATACACAGATATCCCTGTCGGCAATTTCAGTAGCAAACACTTTTGCGTTATGGTACGATAAGTCCTAAATCCGGACCTTTCGGAGATGAGGGTGAGCCAGAATGACAGAAAAGGAAAAAATGCTGAAGCAAATGCTTCATGACGCGAATGATCTAAAGAGCTATCAGATGATCTGGCTCGGACAAAGGATCTTTGTTATGACTACAACCAACTTTGCCCATCTGATGAAGAAGGAAAGCAAAAACTGATGAAAAAGTTGCTGGTCGAAGTCAAAGGAGCATTGTGATGAGATTTGTCAAGGGTAAATTACACCAGTAATTTTTTGAAATCATTTGTTTTAGAAATTCAAGGGATATATTTTATTCCCCACTGCATAATGGCATAAAATACCGGCAACAAATCTTGCCCTTTCAGTGTTAGGGAGTATTCTACTCGCAACGGCATCTCATTGTACTGGATTCGTTGTATCAAATCATCGGCTTCCAACTCTTTGAGGGCATTTGTCAGCGCCGTATTTGTAATTGGCTTTAGCATCTTTTTCAGTTCCCCAAACCGCATGGGACACTTGATGCATAGTTCATAGAGAATTTGGAGTTTCCATTTGCCCTGCAGCATTTGAACCACCGGCGTGACCGGGCAGTTTCCATCATCGGTTAGAATGACACTGCCAACCTTTTCTTTGAATTCTTCATAAGTCATGATTGGATCTTTCCTCGTCTTTTGCAGTATACTTTTTGATACCAGGTACAAATAATTTGCGTACTTGAACAAAAATTGCTGCCAAGTATAATAAATATATCACTGGTTGGCCATGCAGTCAACGACTGAAATTTCTCAGAAAGGTCTGAATGACATGAAAGAACTGAACATTATGGAGGCTACTGTTCTGACCTCTCCCAATCCGCTGACACTGATCTGCTCTAAAAAGGAGGATGGTTCTACGAACCTGGCTCCCATTTGCTTTGTGTCTTACCTCTCCTTCAATCCGCCCATGGTGGGTTTCGCCACTGGCAAACAGTCCCACACCGGTAAGCAGGTACGGGAGACTGGCAAGGTGATTGTCACCGTTCCTGGCGAGAGTCTTGCTCAGGTGGTGATGGCCTGCGGCGGTTCTACCGGTGCACAGGTCAACAAGGTGGCCGCTAACAACATCGAGATGATGGCTGTGGAGGGCAGTGACATCCAGATTCCGGTGGATACTCGTCTGGCAATGGTGGCCACCCTGCAGCAGTCTGTGGAGGTGGGCGACCATATCCTGCACATCTGTCAGGTGGATAAGTTTCTGGGCGATGAGGACAAGAAGGGCCTGTATGCCTGGAACGGCTTCGGGAAAGTTGCACCTGCGGCAGAAGGCTAAATCTTAAAACGGTAAGGAGGTGTCAGCGGTGGCTGTTTGTATTAAAGACTGTATTCAGAACATGAATCTGGTGATCGGCTGTACAATCGGCTGCAGCTACTGCTACGCCAGAAATAATGTTCGCCGGTTTCACATGATCGACGACTTTGAAAAGCCGGAGTTTTTTCCCAATAAGCTGCGGCTGATGGAGAAAAAGCGCCCACAGAATTTTCTGCTCACCGGCATGAGCGATTTTTCTCACTGGAAGACAGAGTGGCGGGAACAGATATTTGACAAGATGACTGAAAATCCGCAGCACCAATATCTGTTTTTGACCAAGCGACCGGAGGATATTGTGTTTTCCACTACCCTGGAGAATGCTTGGTTTGGTGTAACTGTTACCTCCAGCAAGGAAAAGGACCGCATCCAGGCTTTACGGGAGCATATCCATGGCGGACACTATCATGTGACCTTTGAACCTATGTTTGATGATGTTGGCATGGTAGATCTTACCGGCATCGAATGGATCGTCATCGGTACTGAGACCGGACGCAGGAAGGGTAAAACCGTATCCAAACCGGAGTGGGTACGGAATTTGACCGATCAAGCTCACACACTGGGCATCCCTGTATTCATGAAGGAAGATCTACTTCCTATCATGGGAGAGGCACAAATGGTACAGGAATTTCCCCCGGCCTTTTACCGGGTATTGGAGGAACAGAAGACATGGCAGAAGTGAAAGAGAGCAGCATTCTGATTCAGGATGTCGAAACCAAAAATATTATGACAAAATCCACCCTGCCGGTGGGCGGCTATTCCGTCAATCCTTATGTAGGCTGTACCCATGTCTGCAAATACTGCTACGCTTCGTTCATGAAGCGGTTCACCGGCCATACTGAGCCTTGGGGTACTTTTCTGGATGTGAAATATTGGCCGGCAATCAAAAACCCCCGGAAGTACGCCGGACAGCGCGTAGTCATCGGCTCGGTGACCGATGGCTATCTGCCCCAGGAGGCTCAGTTTCAGAACACCCGAAAGCTTCTTGAGCAGCTTCGGGGCAGCGAGGCGGAAATTCTCATCTGTACCAAGTCAGACTTGGTGATCCGTGATATCGACCTTCTGAAAGAACTGGGAAAGGTCACGGTTTCCTGGTCGATCAATACGCTGGACGAGGATTTTAAAAACGATATGGACAATGCCGTCAGCATCAAGCGGCGGCTGGATGCCATGAAACAGGTTTATGACGCAGGTATCCGCACCGTGTGCTTTATCGCTCCGGTTTTTCCCGGTATCACGGATTTCGAGGCCATCTTCCACCGGGTGAAGGACCAGTGCGACCTGGTGTGGCTGGAAAATTTGAATCTGCGGGGCGGTTTCAAAAAAGACATCCTTGACTATATACGTAAAAAACATCCTGACTTGGTTCCGCTGTACGACGCTATCTACAACAAGAGAGACAAAAGCTACTTCCGTGGTTTGGAGGATCAAGCGGAACGGCTGGCGAAAGAATATAGATGTCCCTTTGTGGATAACGAGCTGCCCTACGGACGGGCAGAGCCGGGACATCCGGTCATTGTGGATTATTTTTACCACGAGGAAGTACGCGGCTCTGAGAACACCGGGAAGCGAACTCAAAAAGTATGATCTTAAAATGGCCCATTTGCTGTTTTCTTGCGGTCAGGTGATTATCTTTGCTTCCAGCGATGGAACAGGCTGTGAGCAAAAATGTCATGTCAGCCAACAAACAGAAAAACAAGGAATGTCTTATTTCAGATATTCCTCAAAGAACACTTTCAGCTTTTCAAACGGAATGACGTCCATCTGATCGTAAAGGTCGGTGTGGTTTGCACCAGGGATCATGAGCAATTCCTTGTTGTCCCCGGTCAGCTTGCTGTACGCCGTCTCACTGAAATAGCGGGAGTGCGCCTTTTCCCCGTGTACCAGCAGCACGGCGGAGCGGATCTCGCTGCTGTACTGCAGGATCGGCATATTCAGGAACGACAGCGAAGACGTCACATTCCAGCCGCCGTTGGAGTTCAGGCTGCGGGGATGGTAGCCTCGCGGAGTCTTGTAGTAGGCATAGTAGTCCTTCACAAACTGCGGCGCATCCTCTGGCAGCGGATCAACAACACCGCCTGCCAGCGCATAGCTGCCGTTTTTATAGTCCTCGGTGCGCTGCGTGTTCAGCGCTTTTCGCTTTTCAAAGCGTGCCTGCTCAGAATCCTCGCTGTCAAAGTAGCCGTTGGCAGTCACACGGGTCATGTCGTACATGGTCATGGCAGCGGTCGCTTTAATACGGGTGTCAATGGCTGCGGCGTTGATCGCCATGCCGCCCCAGCCGCAGATACCGATGATACCGATGCGCTCCGGGTCAACATTCTCCTGCACGGAGAGGAAGTCTACCGCTGCGCAGAAATCCTCGGTGTTGATGTCCGGCGATGCGACATAGCGGGGCGTGCCGCCGCTTTCGCCGGTATAGGACGGGTCGAAGGCAATCGTCAAGAAGCCAAACTCCGCCATTTTCTGCGCATACAGGCCGGAGGACTGCTCCTTTACCGCACCGAACGGACCGCTGACAGCAATGGCTGGCAGCTTGCCCACCACACTCTTTGGCGTGTACAGATCCGCCGCCAGTGTGATGCCGTAGCGGTTGTGAAAAGTTACTTTCTTGTGATCCACCTTGTCGCTTTTCGGGAACACCTTATCCCATTCCTGTGTTAGATTCAGTTTTTCCATATTCAGACCCCCTTGCCTGTTGCCTTAAAATATACTGTGTTGTCCACGGCTTCCAACCATTCATTGGATGTTTCGTCCCCCGGAACCTCTACCGCCAGATGAGAGAACCAGCTATCCGGCGCAGCACCGTGCCAGTGCTTGACGCCCACAGGGATATTTACTACATCGCCGGGGCGCAGCTCCTGTGCCGGTTTGCCCCATTCCTGATAGTAACCTCGTCCGGCCACACAGACGAGGATCTGTCCGCCGCCGCTTTTGGCGTGATGAATGTGCCAGTTGTTACGGCAGAAAACTGGACTACCCCTCCGCAATCCCTTATAGTTACGGGCTTTAACGGCATACACGTCTGTGTTTTGTGCGACCCTTTCATGACGAGCAGTTTCTGCCAGGTTATTTCTCTGCTTCGTCCTCATTCCAAACCTCTTTTGCAAGATTAAAGACTGCCCAGCCTTTTGGCCAGCCTGCATAGAATGCTACGTGAGTGATGATTGCTGCGATCTCTTTCTGTGTTACCCCATGATCCTTTGCATTCTGTAAATGGAATTTCAAAGAGGAATCTGTGATTCCCTGTGCCATCAGTGCTACGACTGTGATAATGCTTCTTGTCTTTAAATCAATATCTTCATTGTTCCAGTTCTCTCCGAACAGAACATCATCGTTGAAATGTGCAAACTCCGGTGCAAATGTTCCCAGAGCATTTCTTCCTGCTGTCTGTATAATCTTTGCCATGACATCAAACCTCCGTCTTTTTATTTATGGTAATTTGTTGTACTCTTCTTCTGGTAAGAACTCCAGCCACTCATTGGAAGCTCCTTCTGCCGGAACCTCAACTGCCAGATGCTGGAACCAGCTGTCTTTCGCTGCTCCATGCCAGTGTTTTACTTCCGGTGGAATGTTTACCACATCTCCAGCTTTCAGTTCACGAGCCGGTTTTCCTTCTTCCTGATACCATCCTCTTCCACCAGTAACCATAAGGATCTGGCCACCCTTGTGATGGACGTGGTATGCATTGATTGTTTTTGGAGCGAAAGTAACCAGACCAACAGGTACTCGCTCTGTTGTAAGCATATTCAGATAACATTCACCTGTAAAATACTTTGCAAATGCTACATTTTCCTCACCGATTGGAAATACGTTGCCACCGCCTAAGTCTTTTTTCATCTGTTCGATATCCATGAAAATCTCCTCCTTGCGTTTTTATTTTATGGTACAACCTGAAGCAAGCTTTAGGTCAATAGGTTTTGCAACTTTTTACATAAAGTTCACATTTTTCCTGTGACAGTTTGCATTTCAGATTCACTTTATTTCTTATCGTTTTTTATCATACACCCATATTACTTTCTATGTCCAATACCCATTATTATGGGTTGCTTAATGCCTTTTAAGCATAAT
>ENA-ORSY01001607-ORSY01001607.1-human-gut-metagenome-genome-assembly--contig:-NODE-1607-length-15255-cov-3.747697_pt1 | contig 15255 bp, 10 predicted proteins | sample MGYA00242193_ERZ509160 | MGnify/ENA primary metagenome ERZ509160 (study PRJEB26280, sample SAMEA2338670) | human gut metagenome | biome: human gut; feature: human-associated habitat; material: faeces...
CATGATACATTCCTGTGATAATGGTCGCGGTACAGCCGAGCGGCTGATTGCGGAAGTAGATCGGTCCGCTGGTCTCCACCGAGTCAATGCGGTGGTGATCGATGATCTCAACAATATTGGTCGAACGAATGCCTTCGGCGGCCTGATCGCGCTCGTTGTGATCGACCAGAATGACCGACGGACGCTCCAGATCCAGCAGGTTGCGCTGTGAGAACATTCCGACGTATCGTCCCTGTTCATCCATCAGCGGGTAATAGCGGATACGCTTTTTGGAAACCGTGCGCTTTACATCCTCAACCGTTTCCTCCGGCTCGAAGGTGATAAGACCCTTTTTCCGCATCACATGCCGCACCGGAACCGCCTGACCGATAACCTTGACACAGGTGTAGGTATCATACGGGGTGGCGATGATGGAAACGCCGTTTTCCGAGGCCAGCTTTCGGATGGTGCGCGAAACCTTGGAGCCGAGGCCGATGACTATACAGCCGGCGCTCATCTCAATGGCGCACAGCTGGCTTTCATAGCGGTTGCCGAGAATAACCATATCATTTTTGCCGATGTAGTCCTCGAGTACGTCCGGATTAGCCGCCGCAACGACCACACTGCCCTGCTCAAACCGCTGGTCAATATCGCCAACCTCGAGCGTGCCGTCAAGCACATCGACCAGATTCCGATAGCTGGTCTTGGCCTCCGCCAGCGCATTGGCGTCCTGATCCTCGATGTAAAAGCGCGCGATATCGCCCAGCGTCAGCAGACCCTTCAGGCGGCGATCCTCATCAACAACGGCCAGCGTCTGAATATCATTTTCGTTCATGTAATCCCATGCACGGTGCAGCGACAGCTCCTCGCTGATGCCCGGCACCTCGCGGTACTGCACATCGCTCAGGCGCGGCTCAAACGACTTGATGTAGCGCGGCGGCTCCACACCGAAGCGTTCGAGCACAAATTTGGTCTCCGCATTGACGTGACCCGCGCGGCAGGCTATGTATTCTCCGCCGGTCAGCCTGCGCTTGAGGTGCGCGTAGCAGATTGCAGAGCAAATGGAATCCGTATCCGGATTGCGGTGTCCGATAACAAAAACTGGGTTCATGCACTGATGCTCCTTTATGTGATAAGGGATGGCTCCCCTTCGGAATCCGTTTGATGGAATGAAACCTTGTGGTTTGATTGTATCATTTAACCGGGGAAATCGCAAGGTATGGAAGAGGAATCCGACTCGAAACCATCTGCGGGCGCACTGCGTAGGCGATGGAGCTGACAGCACGGATTCCGCCGCTGCACCGAAAATCCTGCCGAAGTCCGCTTCTCCGTCTGCTCACCTACCTTTTGAAAAACCGAAAATCGCAGCAGTCACCGCCGCAGCCCAGCGTTTTTGTGCGCGAAAAGCCGAGCTTACGCAGTCCGCCGTAGGTCATGTCATCCACGTCGCAAAACAGCGGACACAGCTCCGGACAGCCGTTTTCCCGGCACGCCGTGTGCCAGAGACACTTGGTAATTGACGCGGAAAAGTGCGTTTTGTCGTGTTCCTGTGTGCTCTCCCACAGGTCGGAGGTACGCATGATTTTGAGAAAACAATAGCTGTAAATCCGATAAAATCCCGGCACAGACTCCATTTTCGCCGTAAAAGCGTGCTTTTCTGCTGCCACCCAGTCCATCATGTACGTCCGCATGTGCGTAAAGGTTTCCTCCGCAGACAGCTCTGCCTGCAGCACCTTGTACAGCGCAATGCGCGGCAGAATGGTCTGCACCAGTGTTTTCATCTGGTTTTGGGACCTGTTTGCTGCGGTTTTGATTAACCTATCCAGTATTTTTTCCTGTCGTGAAAACAGCGAGCCGCCCCTGCTTCCGCCGAAGGTCTGTATCAGAAATACCTTGATTTGCTTTTGCTGTTTGCTTTGCATAATTCCTTCATCTCTTTGCTTTTATGGGATTCCAGTGTCAATCCATAGTTAGTTCACCCTAACTATACCACACTGACTTCCAATATACCATCCTGATACACAAAAATCCCTGCCGATAATCGACATAGTATTGCTTTTTCGGCATAGCCTGATCGAGCTTCACTTCCCATATCATTCCGTCAGATACTATGGCGCACATCAAAAACGGCTCTTTCCCGAAGGCAAGAACCGTTTTCCTTTGTCTTACATACCCAGAAACTGTACATACTCTGCGGCGGACATCAGCGGCGCATCCAGTTGTGTACGGGGCTCTGCTGTGACCTCGCCCTGTGCCGCAAACTCATAGCCGGCCTGCTCGGTCAGCAGCGGACTTTTGAGCGGGATCAGCCGGTCTGCAAAATTCTTGAGCAGCGCCGTCATGTTCCACGAGTACACTGGCGATCCCAAGCAGACCACATCCGCAGACTGATATGCGCGAAGCAGCTTCTCCATGTCATCGTGCTGCCCGCACTGTCCGATGCTGTAATCGCCAAGATGGTACAGCTCGGTTTCCGCTCCGGCACGAGCCGCGCCCGCCAGAAAGACCCCGAGCATGCGTCCAGCGGCACTCTTTTCGCCCACTGGACTGCCGTTGAATGCCGTAAATTTCATTGTTTTCTTTCCTCTTTCGTTTGCTGAAACCTATTGCAGCAAGCAAACGAGAGGGAAACAAGGAACGCTCCGTAGCGTCCAAAAAGCTCGCCGGTTTATCCCCTTCCCAAAATCGCATCCAGGTCCTGCTGCGGATTGGTGGTCGGGTGCAGATCGTAGGCCTCCACCAGTGTTTTCACCACGGTTTCGGACAAAAATGCGGGCAGTGTCGGCCCAAGATAGATGTTCTTCACGCCGAGGGCAAGCAGTGTCAGCAGGATGCACACGGCTTTCTGCTCGTACCACGAGAGCACGAGCGTGAGCGGCAGGTCGTTGACCGTACAGCCGAACGCATCCGCCAGCGCAAGCGCAACCTTGATGGCGCTGTACGCATCATTGCACTGGCCCATATCCAGAATGCGCGGAAGGCCGCCGATTTCGCCCAGATCGAGGTCATTGAAGCGGTATTTGCCGCACGCAAGCGTCAGAACCAGCGTATCCATCGGCGTGGATTTGACAAACTCGGTGTAGTAATTTCTGCCCGGATGCGCGCCGTCACAGCCGCCGACCAGAAAGATATGCCGCACCTTGCCGCTCTTGATGAGCGAGATGATCTCCTCCGCGTGAGCCAGCACCGCGCCGTGTGCAAAGCCCGTCATCAGCATATGCCCGCCGTTGATGCCGCTCATGCTGTGGTCGTGCTCGTACCCGCCGAGCGCGAGCGCCTGCTCGATGATGGGCGAAAAGTCCTTGCGGCCGCACGCATCCGCCTCGATATGGCGCAGACCCGCATAGCCCACCACCGAAGTCGTGTACACGCGGTCCTGATAGCTTGGGCGCTGCGGCATCAGACAGTTGGTGGTGAACAGCACCGGCGCGGGAATGTTCTCGAACTCCGTCTGCTGGCTCTGCCATGCCGTGCCGAAATTGCCCGCAAGGTGCGGATGTTTTTTCAGTCCCGGATAGCCGTGCGCGGGCAGCATTTCGCTGTGCGTGTAGATGTTGATGCCCTTTCCCGCCGTCTGCTCGAGCAGCTGCGCTAAGTCGCCCAGGTCGTGCCCGGAAACCACGATGAACGGGCCTTTTTTGATGTCGGTCGGCACTTTTGCGGGCTGCGGCGTGCCGAATGTGCCCGTATTGGCCTCATCGAGCAGCTCCATGCATCGGAAATTCACCTGCCCGAACTCGACGATCAGCGCCAGCCATTCCTCGACCGAATGCGGGCGATTGACCGCGCACAGGCCCTTGTAAAACCACGCGCTGACCGCGTCATCCGTGTAGCCAAGATTCATCGCGTGGTGTGCATAGGCGGCCATGCCTTTCATGCCGAACAGCAGCGTGGAACGCAGCGAAACCGTATCCGTGTCGCCCTTCCACAGCTCCACGACCGCACACGGTTTTACGCCGAATTTCTCTCGTTCCGCGCGTACCCGCTCGGTGAATTCCGCAATCGCCTGATTGTCAAAATTGACATTGGTCAAGGTGATGAACAGGCCGTCCATCAGCAGCCGGTCGACGATTTGTGTGCGTTGACCGGCCGCAGCTGCCGCCTCGGCCAAGCGAATGAGTTCGTACACCAGCTCATCCTGCAGCGCTGCCGTATCCGGCTGCTTGCCGCAGACACCCACGCTCACGCAGCACTTGTTGCCTGCGGTCTGCTGGCACTGAAAGCAAAACATATCTGACATGAAAACACACTCCTTTTACGAGTAGTGTTGCCAAATTTGTCAGAAGGTATGCGTTGTTTTTTGTTTCTTCAGCTGCTTCTGCGCCTCCAGATACATGGGTTCGGTATCGCACCGATCGTTGGTATCCTGCTCAGCGAGATTGCACTCGACGGCAAGACATCTACTCTGTCCACCGAAGCGTTTCGGTGGGATTGGTTTGGGTAATCTTCCAAAATCATTCGTGCACCAGGACAATCACATTCCTACATCGTCTACTGAGATAAAAAGGCTGACCGGATTTTGATATGTACCCCCAATACTGGACACCCAGTATTGGGGGTACATATCATTGCTGTGCTTCAGCAAGTGGGATGTTGTTATATACTCTTATTCTTCCTCGTCCGCCAGCTTTGCCACGCGGACAAATTCATCCATTTCGCGTGTGCGCCATTTCTCCTTGTGGCTGAAAATCTGGCGGTAGAGCGAAATATAGCAGTCCTCGACCGACAAACGGATCAGCCTTCCCTCTTTTACGCTGTTCTCGACTGCGTACCACGGCAGAAAGGATACACCGCGGTCAATCTCAAGCATGCGAATGAGCAGCGAGGTATCACCGCACTCGAGTGACGGCGTAAGGATGGTCCGCCGCGCGGCAAGACGGCGGTTGAGTACACGGCGATAGTTATCCTGCTCGGTAAGGAAAAAAGGCTGCGTGAGCAGTTCCTCAATCGTCAGCTCTCTTCCGCCCAACTCCTCGTGCAGCGATGCAGACGCCACAAATACGATTTCCTCGCGCTGCTCCATCAGCTTGTTCCAGTTGTTGCTGTACAGCGGCTCATCGAGCACATAGATCATGTCCAGCTCGCCGCGTTCCATGTGCTCGATCAAATCTTCCGGCTCACCGACCGTAATGCGGATAGACACTTTCGGGTTGAATTTGCGGTACAGATGCAGCACTGTCGGCAGTTTGAGACATGCAAGCGACTCAATCGTGCCGATATGCAGCGAACCGTGCAGCTCTGCCGTGGATGTGACTGACATGCGCGCCTGATTGACCTGATTCATCACGTCGCACGCATGGCTGAGAAAACGCTCGCCCGTGTCGGTCAGCGCGATACGCTTGCCCATACGGTCGAACAGACGCGTGTCCAGTTCCTCCTCCAGCTGGCGTATCTGCACCGTTACCGCCGACTGTGAGTAGCCGAGGCTCTCTGCTGCGCGTGAAAAACTCTTAAACTGTGCTACCCGAATAAAGGTTGCAAGCTGCCGAAGCTCCATGAATTTCCCTCTCTCCCCTATATTATCAATATTTTGAATCGAAATGATAAAATATATGAATTTGACTTAACCCATTAAACAGAATATACTAAATATGCAAAGAGGTCAAGAAAGAAATTGGAGGTTTACCACAGATTTTTTAATTATCCTTTTTACACAAAAACCGCGTCCTATTTTACAGCATTTCGCCTAAAATAAGCGGTTCTTTTTGTGTCCGGAGGCAAAAAAATCTCGGCAGACTTCCACGGCAGCAGACCAAAGAGGGGCAAACAAACGGTCTGCGCCGCAAAGGGTAACACCGCATAACCGAACTGTGTGGTGCTGCCCGCCAAAAAGGAGGAAAAAGAAATGGAAGAAAAGAAAAAATTCAAACTCGGATTACTGCCCAAGCTCATCATCGCCATCATTGTCGGCATCCTGTTCGGTCAGTTCCTGCCGGAAGGCTTCTGCCGCTTTGTGGTAACGCTCTCGTCGTTCTTCAGCCAGTTCCTGTCGTTTATCATCCCGCTGATGATCCTCGCGTATGTTACCATGGGCATTGCTAACCTCAAGAGCGGCGCGGGAAAGCTGCTGCTCATCACGGTTGCCATCGCCTACTGCTCGACCCTGATCGCAGGCTCGGCTTCGTTCTTTGTAGCCGACACCCTGTTCCCGCACTTCATGAGTGCGGACGCGCTCGACAAGATCGCCGCAACCGCAGGCAACTCGCTGGAGCCGTACTTCAGCCTGGAAATTCCAGCGCTGATGAACACGCTGTCCGCTGTTGTTATGGCGTTTGTGCTCGGTCTGTGCATGTCCAGCCTGCGCGGCAAGACCATCGGCGACACGCTGTACAACGGCGTTTCCGACTTCTCCGGCATCATTGACTGCGTACTGCACAAGGTCATCATTCCGCTGCTGCCGCTTTACATCTGCGGTACGTTCACCGATATGACCAAGTCCGGCAAGACCTTTGCCATCCTCGGTATTCTGTGGAAGGTATTCATCGTTGTTATCATCATGCACCTGATCTGCATCTGCATCCAGTTTGTAATTGCAGGTCTGGTCAGCCACAAGAACCCGTTCACGCTCATCCGCAACCAGATTCCGGGCTACGCAACCGCACTGGGCACCCAGTCCTCTGCAGCTACCATTCCGGTCAACCTGCAGTGCGCTGAGGCAGACGGCGTTTCCTCGGAAATCCGCAACTTTACGGTTCCGCTGTGCGCGAACATCCACATGGCAGGCTCGATGATCACCATCACAGCCTGCGCTACCGCAGTCTGCCTGATGAACCAGCTGCCCATCTCCATCGGCACCGTTATCCCGTTCATCATGACCCTCGGCATTGCCATGGTCGCTTCTCCCGGTGCGCCGGGCGGCTCCATTATGACCGCCCTGCCCTTCCTGTACATGATCTTCGGCACCGAGGCCGGCGACCCGAGCGGCCCGATCTGCGCCATCATGGTTGCACTGTACATCACGCAGGACTCGTTCGGCACCGCCTGCAATGTTTCCGGCGACAACGCGATCGGCGTGATCGTGGAGACCATCTACCGCCGGTTTATCTGCAAATCCTCCGCTCAGTAAGGAGAATCCCCTATGTCCTTTATCAGTGTTTTTGATGTGCTGGGGCCGAATATGATCGGTCCCTCCAGCTCCCATACCGCCGGTGCGGCCGTTATCGCGTATCTGGCGCACAAGATGATCGCGCCGCCGCTTAAAAAGGTGGATTTCACCCTGTACGGCTCGTTCGCCAAGACCTATCACGGCCACGGCACTGACCGCGCCCTGCTCGGCGGCATCATGGGCTTTTCGACCGACGACACCCGCATCCGCAATTCGTTTTCGATTGCGACCGAGCGCGGTCTGGCCTACTCATTCACGCCGTGTGAGACCGAGACCGATGTTCATCCGAACACGGTGGACATCCGCATGGAGAATGCCGCCGGTCAGGTGATGACCATCCGCGGTGAGTCGCTCGGCGGCGGCAAGTGCCGCATCGCGCGCATTAACGGCGTTGAGGTTGACTTTACCGGTGAATACAGCACGGTCATCGTCGTTCAGCAGGACAAGCCGGGCGTTGTGGCGCACATCACCAAGGTGCTCAGCGACAAGGGTGTAAACATTGCGTTCATGCGCCTGTTCCGCGAGTCCAAGGGCAACACCGCCTACACCATCGTCGAGTCGGACGGTCATTTCCCCGAGGGCATTGAGGAACCGCTTAAAAACAATCCCAACGTCCACGACGTTATGATCATCGAACCGTAAGGAGGAGAGCAGATTATGGATTTCAAAAACGCATCCGAGCTGCTTGCACTCTGCACGCAGCAGCAGCTCCCCATCTCCGAGATCATGCGCCGCCGCGAGTGCCAGCTGGGCGAAACCACGCGTGATGAGGTCACGCACCGTATGAAGAGGGCGCTTGAAATCATGCGCTCATCCGCGCTGACACCGCTCAAAACGCCGGTCAAGTCCATGGGCGGCCTGATTGGCGGCGAGGCAAAAAAGCTGGCGCAGCACGCGGCCAAAGGCCGCTCTATCTGCGGGGATGTGCTGCACAAAGCGGCGCAGTACGCGATGGCAGTGCTTGAGGTAAATGCTTCTATGGGCCTGATTGTCGCAGCACCGACCGCAGGCAGCGCCGGTGTTCTACCAGGCATGCTGTTTGCCCTGCAGGACCGCTACAACATCTCGGATGAACGGCTGATCGACGCCCTGTTCAACGCCGGTGCGATCGGCTACCTTGCCATGCGCAACGCAACCGTTGCAGGCGCGGTCGGCGGCTGTCAGGCTGAGGTCGGCATCGCATCCGCAATGGCGGCCAGCGCGGCTGTCGAGCTGATGGGCGGCAAGCCTGAGCAGTGTCTTGACGCGGCCTCCACCGTGCTGATGAACATGCTCGGTCTGGTCTGCGACCCGGTCGGCGGACTGGTCGAGTATCCGTGCCAGAACCGTAACGCGGCAGGTGTAGCCAACGCGCTCGTTGCCGCTGAGCTCTCGCTCGCGGGCATTCACCAGTTTATCCCGTTCGATGAAATGCTCGATACCATGTACGCGGTCGGCCGCCGCATCCCCATCGAGCTGCGCGAGACTGCCCTCGGCGGCTGCGCTGCCACACCGTCTGCATGTGCGAAATGCGGACTGTGCTCTTAAATCAGATCATATCGATACTCTTTTTCGCAGGACATTCCCACCCCTCGGGAATGTCCTTTTCGCTTACAGAATAAGCTCTTATCATGAAAGCAGAACCGCCCAAATCAAACTATCCCTCCCGAGCAGTAATCGGGAGGGATAGTTGTATCATCTGATTGTTACTGATACTCCGCATTGAGGAACATGGACTTGATGGCGACAACCTCATCGTATTCCTCCTGCGAGACTGTGACATCCGCGTTCAGCGCCTTCAGGTCAGCCTTCACAACGTCGAGCGCCTGCGCGGCAGTCACTGCGCGGCCATCCATGACGGCACGCTGCATGCGGCGCAGCACAACCGGATGTGCATAGCGGGCCGGCAGCGGGAAATTCAGATAATCCGCAAGGTAAGCCTGCATTTTCTCCTGTGCCTGCGCATCATTCTGCATGATGGAGGTACGGTTGTTGCGTGCTGTCGGCAGGACGCTGAAGCCTGCAAACGTGAAAATCGCGGCAAGACCGAACAGCGTAAAATAAATCGAGAACGAGCCGTGACGCACGAAGGAAACGATACCGTAAGCCAGCGCCGCAAATCCCAGCAGTGTGATCGCCATAGCGGCCCAGCGGTAGCTGCCGTTCGTACACTGAAAGTTCCGGCGGCGTTTTGCGGCTGCGCTCAGTCGTTCGGTCAGCTCAGGACGGCGCTCCAGATAGTCGATTGCGTTATCGAGTGCCTGCACGATTTTTTCCGCCTGTGCGCTCATCGGCGGACGATTGCGCTCTTCTTCCTCCCGGCGGGCCTTCTCCTCGGCAATGCGCTGCTCTGCCGCCGCACTGACACACGGAATAGACGGGTGCTCAGCTCGGATAACGCTCAGGAACTCATCGACCTGCTGCTCATACTTGAAATTGCACACCTTCTGTCCGCCGTCGAACTCCACGACCAGGTAGGACAGCGTGGCGAAAATGCCCTTGCCGGAAAAGCCTCCCTTGCTCATCGCAACGCGCTTGTACACACGCGTTACCATGGAAAGCGGAACATAATACCGCCGGTCAACAAAAAAGCTGTTCAAATAGAGGGCATGCCTGCCGATGCCGCACGGACCGATTTTCCGACAGGTTTTTCTATCCTCGGCAAGCGCCGCGTCATCAATGCGCCCCGCGCTGAGCGGATAAGGTTTCAACATTTTCCGTCACCCCGCAATTATCGTTATGGATGGCCGCAGCCGACCGCACAAAGGAACGGCCGGCTGCAGCAATGCTATTATATTCAAGCAGATTTCTTTGCGCTGCGCTTCTTGGTCGCACGAATGAACAGTGCGAGCAGCAGTGCCGCGAATACAATACCGATCGGGTACGCCACTGCGGTATTGTAGATTACCGTGCCGTCCGCTGTCTTGCTGTTCAGCAGGCTGCCGAGGCACTCCGGCGCGAGGATGAAATAGGTGCAGGAAACTGCACTCATGAACGTAGCCGGAACAGCTGCCATCCAGAAGTTCTTCTTCTCGGTGAACAGGTACATAGCCGCTGCCCACAGAACGATCATAGCGAGCGTCTGGTTGGTCCAGCTGAAGTAACGCCAGATAACCGTGTAGTCGATCAGACCGGTCGCATTGCCGATGCCGAGGATAGCGCCGATACCCAGTACCGGGATACACAGCTTCAGGCGGTTTGCGTACGAACCCTGATCCATGTGGAACCAGTCGGACAGCGTCAGACGAGCGGAACGGAATGCGGTATCACCGGAAGTGATCGGGCAGACAACAACGCCGATCATGGCCAGAGCAATACCAACGCCGCCCATAGTCTTGGAGCATACATCGTAGATCGCTGCGGACTGACCGCCTGCCAGCGCTTCCGCCAGACCGGTGTTGAGACCGCCGGTGACCTCATACAGAGCACAGCCGGCTGCCGCCCAGATCAGTGCGATAATGCCTTCGGCTACCATTGCGCCGTAGAATACGAAGTGACCCTGCTTCTCGTTCTTCATGCAGCGAGCCATCAGCGGCGACTGCGTGGAATGGAAGCCGGAAATTGCACCGCATGCAACCGTGATGAACATGAAGCTCCAAATCGGCGTGCCGGACGGATGCATATTGTACAGGTGAGACCAAATCTCCGGAATGGTGTAATTCGGATTGGTGAAGATACCGATGATAACGCCGACCGCCATGATGATCAGGCACATGCCGAACAGCGGGTATATCTTGCCGATGATCTTATCAATCGAAATAAAGGTTGCAATAAAGTAGTAAACCAGGATGACGATCAGCCAGAACAGCGTGGTCGAAAGCACACCGGACATACCGTTGTTCTTGCACAGCGTAACGATCAGACCGGCCGGACCGACTGCAAATACCGTGCCGACCATGATCAGCAGTATGACCGAGAACACACGCATGATATTCTGCATGGTGTGACCGAGGTACTTACCGGTAACCTCTGCGATGGAAGCACCGTCATTTCGCTCACTGATCATGCCGGAGAAGTAATCGTGTACGCCGCCGGCAAAAATGGTGCCGAATGTGATCCACAGGAATACGACCGGACCCCAGAGTGCGCCCTGCAGAGCACCGAAAATCGGGCCAAGGCCGGCGATGTTCAGCAGCTGTACCAGAAACAGCTTCCACTGCGGCATGACAACGTAGTCAACGCCATCGTTAATACGAACTGCCGGCGTTTCACGGTCATCCGGGCCAAAGGTTTTGTCTACAATTTTACCATAAGTAAGATAGCCGGTGATCAATAATAATAAGCATACGATAAAGCTGATCATATTATCTCCTCCTCTATACCGGCTGCGAAAGCATGGTTTTCGCATGAAAATTACCGAAAAGCCTACTTTTTCATTCCTCTTTTCCCTTTCGGCAATCTCTATTATGAACCTATGATATAAAAACCACAAGAGCAATATGTTATAATTTTAACAAGGAAAATTTATTGAAATTTGTCTCCTTTAGAAAAAACTATCAGTGCAATAAAATCCCCCAGCCAATGGCCGGGGGATTCGTTCGCCCTTACAGGAAAGTATTTACTTTTCCAGTTCGGTCCAGTCACGAGTTTCGCGCAGCTTGCTCCACTTCTCGCACTTGTTTTCCTTGAGGTCGTAATAGTGGCTGTTCGTAGCCTCCTGTACGGCCAGGTAATACCATGCAGAAGTATCGGAGTTGTCGCTCCACTTGATCATGTCATTGTGCAGGTCCTCTGCCGTCTCCGGAAGGCGCTTGAGGACGCGGTTTACGAGCGTCATCGCCTCAGCACGGGTGATCTTGTTATTCGGACGGAAGGTGCCGTCGGTATAACCGTTGATCCAGCCGTTGTTGGCAGCGGCGCTGATTTCGTTCTTTGCCCAGTGGGATGCAATGTCGCTGAAGTCAACAGCGGTCGTGTTGGCCTTGTCGTCAAAACGAGCTGCGATCGCAGCGAACTCCGCACGGGTGATCGGCGCATTCGGATTGAACTTGCCGTGGCTGTCGCCCTTTACGATGCCCATAGCGCTCAGCGTAGAAACAGCGTGGTTGTACCATGCGCCGGCTGCTACGTCGGAGTAGCTGTTGGTCTTCGTAGAGTTTGCATTGCGGGTCTCGTCGGTCAGCAGACGGAAGAAGATGGTTGCTACCTCAGCACGGGTAATGCCGTTCTGCGGACGAACGGTGCTGTCCGGATAGCCTACGATGTAAGCATAGTGGTCATCGCCGTTCAGACCGGTCGGTACATCATCCGGAATGGTAACGGTGGGCTTGTGGCTGCCGCCGCCACCGCCGCCGGAAGAACCGCCGCCCGAGGACGAGCCGTTCGCCTTCCAGTTGACCGTCACCGTCACATTATGCGCGGGCATCTCGAAGGAAATACCTCGAGTTGTGCTTTCCGCGTCCTTTGCCTGCCATTGCAGCTGCTCTTCGCTGATTCCCTCGAGCGTCAGACCCTGCAGGGTGAAGCCGTCGCGTTTGCCGATCTGAAGACCGACCTGAGCGCCGACCGTGTATCGTGCGGTATAATCCTCGCCCGGGGTAATCCCCATGACTCCGCCGTACAGCCCATGAGCCGTGACAGTGTACTGCGTCGGGATTTCCAGTGTAAATGTTGTCGTAAAATCCTTTCCGCAGTCATAGTCGTAAGTAACCTCATCGACATCGCTGTTTATCGTCAGGATATTGCCGCTGACCATGCCGCCCTGCCAGTGGCTGGTCTTTGCTACATCAAAACCCGCAGGCAGAGAGGTAAGATAAAACCTGTCGTTGACCGGAGTAATCGTATATGTGTTGTTCTCTGCATCCAGCTCGGCCAGCTTGGTATTCCGGCTGAGGTCCAGACTTGTGAGGTGATTACCGGCACAATCCAGATATTTCAACTCCGTAAAATATTCAATACCCGTAAGATCAGCGATTTCCATATCGTAGACATCAATATCCTGCACCAGCGCAATTTCCCCTGTGCTGAGTTTACCATCCTGATTCCGATCAATATTGGCTTCTTTATCAAGAAGAAACTCTCGGAAATCCTTATCCGGGAAGTTGGTCTCGTTGATAGCGATCTCCGTGCCGCGTCCTGCAATCGCCAGTGTGAAAATAACGTCCTTTTCCTTGTCATCCAGTTCCGTACCGGTATAACTGATGTCATAGGAATAGATCACGACAGCGGCATTGCCATCTACTGTAAGAGTGCTTCCGCTGACTTTGCCGCCGGTCAGGCCGGACATGCGGCTCGCATCAAAGCCGGGCAGGCTCGACAGATCAAAAGTATTGCCTGTCAGTGTAATCTCGCGAATATTACCCGATGCATTCAGATTCGTCAGCTTGGAGTTACTGCTGAGATTGAGCGCGGTCAGCGCGTTATCGGAGCAGTTCACATCTTCCAACTCTGGATTATGACTGAGATCGAGCGCGGTCAGCGCATTATCGGAGCAAATCACCCTTTTCAGCTTCGGATTTTGGCTGAGATCCAATACCGTCAAGCGATTTGTACTGCAATTCAGCTCTTTCAGCTTGGTATTCCGTCTGAGATCGAGTTCTGTTAACTCGTTATCGTAACAGTACAGATACTCAAGCGCAGTAAAATACTCGATGCCCTTCAAGTTGGTAATGGCTCTACCTTTGCAGTCGATTTTCTTTACTGCGGCAATCTCAGTATCGTTGAGGATATTGTTATCGTCAGTATCAAACGTTTTCACGACATCGCGGAAGTTCTTGTCGGGGAAATTGAACGTATCAACGGCAACGCCATCGACAATCTTAATAAAAGCAGCTGTGACGATATCACTATCGGCTTTGCCCATCTTTTCAGCCCAGGCTGTGATGTTCGCCGATTCCGTCAGCGTGAACGGATCCCTGTAATGAGACTTTACACCATTTATGGTGTAATATATCCATGCACCCTCCGTGTCACAAGTAAGTGTAATGGTCTCCGTATCATTGAAGCTGCCGCCGTTAGGGCTGATCACCGGAGCCGCAGTTTTTTCCTGAAAAACAGCCTTGACGGTCACAGGCTTGGCAGGCATGATAAAAGTATCATTGGTAATGGCAACGCCGCCACGGATAACCTCCCATGTCTTAAAAGCATAACCCGTATCGGGAATCGCGGTGAGCGTGACCGTTTCATCTGTCTTGGCGAAGGCCGGAGACGCACCGGCGGTGCCGTGTCCATCAACCTCAACAGTGACAGCATAAGTGTCGGCAGCATTCACATAGCCGCAGATGGAGCAGGTATTGCCGCCCTTGTAATCATGAGGGCTCTTTATCATCCCCTGGTTCGCACCCGTGCAAAAATTGGTGCATTTCTTCCAATGTTCATTGGCGTTATATTCCCAGGAATCATCATATATATGAATATGCAGTATGACATGCATCTCGATGTTATTACCGCACTGATAGTTATAGGTGACCTTCTTTGCTCCTTCATCAATCGTCAGAATGCCGTTTTCAACCTTGCCGCCAACCCAGTCACTGGTTTTGTCAACATCCAGTTCAGCAAGATTGATCGTGTTGTTCTCATCCGGTTCAATAGGACACCAGCTATCACAGTAGGTATAAGTCAGCTTATTATTCCGGCTGAGATCCAGACTGGTAAGCCGATTATGATAGCAGGACAGCTTTTCGAGATTATGATTGCTGCTGACATCCAAATGGGTAATCTCATTGCTGCTGCAGTCCAATTCTATTAACTGGGTATTCGCACTCAAATCCAGTTCGGTAAGTTGATTGCCGTAGCATAGTACACTTGTCAACCCGGTATTTCGGCTAAGGTCTAATTCCGTCAGGTCTTGATAGGAACAATCCAAACTCGTCAAGGCAGTGAAGTACTCGATACCTTTCAAAGACGTAATTCCCGCTACACCTGTATTCGGGTCATCCGGGTACTGAAACGTAAGTTCTGTCACGGCAGCAATCTCATCCGCGCTGAAAAAGTCGTTATTGTCCTTATCAAACACTTTCTGTATATAGTTCCGGAAGGTTTTATTGGGAAAATTACTTTCATCAATGGCAACCCCTTCTTCCGCTGCCCAAGCCGTCGCAGGCAGCAGACCGAAGCACATTGCCATCGCCAGAAATGCGCTCAGCCCTCGCTGTCGTATCATCTGCTTTTTACTCATACCATTTTCCTCCTTTTCTGTGTCAGTGTTCCTGCTCGGCCATGGAAAACAGCTCGTTATGGCTCATCTCCACATC
>ENA-ORSY01001618-ORSY01001618.1-human-gut-metagenome-genome-assembly--contig:-NODE-1618-length-15217-cov-5.712571_pt1 | contig 15217 bp, 9 predicted proteins | sample MGYA00242193_ERZ509160 | MGnify/ENA primary metagenome ERZ509160 (study PRJEB26280, sample SAMEA2338670) | human gut metagenome | biome: human gut; feature: human-associated habitat; material: faeces...
CACCTGTTCACCCCCCAGACCATCCACCTGTTCCAGAAAGCCTGCCGCACCGGCGATTACGCCACCTTCAAGCAGTTCACCCAGACGGTGGACAACATGGGTGCCGAGGGTGTGCACCTGCGCAGCCTGCTGGACTTCAACTACGCCGCAGACGGCGGCATCCCGCTGGAGGAGGTAGAGCCGGTCTCCAGCATCGTCAAGCGGTTCAAGGGCGCTGCCATGAGTTACGGCGCACTGAGCAGCGAAGCACACGAGACCATTGCCATCGCCCTGAACCGTCTGGGCGGGCGCAGCAATACCGGCGAGGGCGGCGAGCCCGAGGAGCGCTACCACAGCGAGAGCAATTCCAAGATCAAGCAGGTGGCCTCTGCCCGCTTTGGCGTGACCAGCAAGTATCTGGTCAGCGCCGAGGAGATCCAGATCAAGCTGGCACAGGGCGCAAAACCCGGCGAGGGCGGCAACCTGCCCGGCGCCAAGGTGTATCCGTGGATCGCCAAGACCCGCCACAGCACCACCGGCGTGGGCCTGATCTCTCCCCCGCCCCACCACGATATCTACTCCATCGAGGATCTGGCAGAGCTGATCTACGATCTGAAAAACGCCAACCGCAGCGCCAACATCAACGTCAAGCTGGTCAGCGAAGCCGGTGTGGGCACCATTGCCGCCGGTGTTGCCAAGGGCGGCGCACAGGTCATTCTGGTGTCCGGCTATGACGGCGGCACCGGTGCTGCGCCCCGCACCTCCATCAAGCACGCAGGTCTGCCTTGGGAGCTGGGCATCGCCGAGACCCACCAGACCCTGATCCTGAACGGTCTGCGCACCCGCGTGCGCATTGAGAGCGACTCCAAGCTGCTGTCCGGCCGGGATGTGGCCATCAGCTGCATGCTGGGCGCAGAGGAGTTCGGCTTCGGCACTACCCTGCTGATGGCCGAGGGCTGCGTGATGATGCGCGTGTGCAATCTGGACACCTGCCCCATGGGCATCTGCACCCAGAACCCCGAGCTGCGCAAGAACTTCAAGGGCAAGCCGGAGTACATCATCAACTACCTCACCTTTGTGGCAGAGGAGCTGCGAGAGTACATGGCAAAGCTGGGCGTGCGCACCGTGGACGAGCTGGTGGGCCGCACCGACCTACTGCGGGTCAAGCCCGCCGCCCCGGGCAGCCGCGCAGCGGAGTTGGATCTGGACTGCATCCTGCACAACCCCGCCATTGCAAACAGCAACGTCCACTTTATCAAGGAGGACAGCTACGACTTCCATCTGGAAAACACGCTGGACATGAAGGTGCTGATGAAGAAGTTCAAGCTGGGCAGCAAGGCTCCCCAGAGCGTCAGCCTGAATGTTTCCAACGTGGATCGCGCCTTTGGTGCCATCTTTGGCAGCGAGATCACCCGCAAATACGGCAACGATCTGCCGGATGATGTGTACACCGTGCACTGCAACGGTGCAGGCGGCCAGAGCTTTGGTGCCTTTATCCCCAATGGCCTGACGCTGGAACTGGTGGGTGACTGCAACGACTATATGGGCAAGGGTCTTTCCGGCGGCAAGATCATCGTGCGCCCGCCGCAAGGCATCGACTTCAAGCCCGAGGAGAACATCATCACCGGCAACGTGGCGCTGTACGGCGCTACCAGCGGCAAGGCGTTCATCTCCGGTGTGGCCGGCGAGCGCTTCTGCGTGCGCAACAGCGGCGCGACCGCCGTTGTGGAGGGCGTGGGCGACCACGGCTGCGAGTACATGACCGGCGGCACCGTGGTGGTGCTGGGCCAGACCGGCAAGAACTTTGCAGCCGGTATGACCGGCGGCATTGCCTATGTGCTGGACGAAAACTGGGATTTCTACCAGCGGGTGAACAAGGAGACCGTCAGCCTTGAGCCGGTGGAGCACAAGTACGATGTTGCCACCCTGAAGGAGCTGATCCGCGCCCATGTGGAGGCCACCGGCTCTCCGCGCGGCAAGGAGATCTTGGATAATTTCAGTGCGTTCCTGCCCAAATTCAAAAAGGTGCTGCCTTACGATTACGACCGCATGCTGCGGGTCATCGCCTCGGTAGAGGAGCGTGGTCTGGACGGCGAGCAGGCACAGATCGAAGCATTCTATGCAGTGCAGAAGCATAAGTAAGGAGGGGCAGCAGCATGGGTAAGACAACAGGATTTATGGATTATGCGCGCAAAACCAGCACGGACGTTGCGCCGCTGGAGCGCCTTGAAAATTTTAACGAGTTCCACATCTGGCTCTCGCGGGAGCAACAGCAGACGCAGGCCGCCCGCTGCATGGACTGCGGCGTGCCCTTCTGTCAGGCGGGCATGATGATCGGCGGCATGGCCTCCGGCTGTCCGCTGAACAATCTCATCCCGGAGTGGAACGATCTGGTGTACCACGGCAAGTGGGAGCTGGCGCTCCACCGCCTGATGGCCACCAACCGCTTCCCGGAGTTTACCAGCCGGGTGTGTCCCGCCCTGTGCGAGGCCGCCTGCACCTGCGGGGATGTGACCGGCAGCAGCGTCACCGTGCGCGAAAACGAGCACGCCATCATTGAGACAGCCTACGCCAAGAACTGGCTGACCGCCACCCCGCCGCCGACCCGTACCGGCAAGAGCGTTGCCGTGGTGGGCAGCGGCCCTGCGGGGCTTTCGGTGGCAGAGTACCTGAACAAGCGCGGCCACGCCGTTACGGTGTTTGAGCGCGCCGACCGTGTGGGCGGTCTGCTGATGTACGGCATCCCCAACATGAAGCTGGATAAGGCGGTCATCGAGCGCCGGGTCAAGCTGATGCAGGCCGAAGGTGTTGTGTTCCGCACCGGCATGGATGTAGGCGGCGCCGTGCCCGCCGAGCAGCTGCTGGCAGATTTTGATGCCGTAGTGCTGTGCTGCGGCGCAAAAAAGCCCCGCGACCTGAACGTGCCCGGCCGGGACGCCAAGGGCGTGCACTTTGCCGTGGACTACCTGACCAGCGTGACCAAGAGCCTGCTGGACTCGGGTTTTGCAGACGGCAAGGCCATCAATGCAGCCGGTAAAAACGTACTGGTCATCGGCGGCGGCGACACCGGCAACGACTGTCAGGGCACTGCCCTGCGGCAGGGCTGCACCGACCTGATGGCGCTGGAAATAATGCCGCAGCCCCCTGCCGAGCGCACCGCCGCAAACCCGTGGCCGGAGTGGCCCCGGGTGCTGAAGGTGGACTACGGCCAGACCGAGTGCATTGCCAAGTTCGGCAAGGACCCGCGCGTGTACCAGACCACCGTCAAGGAGTTTTTGAAGGACGAGGCCGGTAACCTGACCGGTGCCGTCATCAGCTGCCTGAAGCCGGAGCGCGACCCCGAGACCGGCCGCACCAGCATGGTGCCCACCGGCAAGGAATTTACCTACGACTGCCAGCTGGCGTTTATCGCCGCAGGCTTTACCGGCTGCGAAAACTACACAGCCGATGCCTTTGGGGTGGAGCTGACCGCCCGGGGCAATGTAGCCGACCACAGCTTTAAGACCAACGTGGACAAGGTGTTCGTCTGCGGCGATATGCGCCGCGGCCAGAGCCTTGTGGTGTGGGGTCTGCGCGAGGGCCGCGATTGCGCCGCCGAGGTGGACCGCTGCCTAATGGGCTACTCGAACCTTTAATTTGCCATTCTCTTTCCTATCCTAAACAAGCAGAAGCGGGAGCCCGTTCAAGGCTCCCGCTTCTGCTTTTGTTGTATGCTGTTTAATTGGTATCGTATTCCGGCTCTGTACTGCCCTCCGGGGGCGTTTCCGGGGTGGTAGGCTCGGTAGCGGCAGGCTCCTCCGGGGTGGTAGTGATCTGCACACTGGGGTCTGCGGCGATATACACGGTGATCACCGTACCCACCGTGACCATAGCGCCCTCTTCCTCGCTGGCAGAGACCACACAGCCCGTAGCGTAGGAGCCATCGTTCACTACCATAAAGCAGCTGGCCACAAGCCCCCGGCTGCTCAGGATCTCAATGGCCTTATCCTGCGATGCACCGATGATCTTGGGCATCTCCACCTTCTCCGGGCCCTGACTGACCACGATCTGGATCACCTCGCCGTTCTCCATCACCTCGCCGGCCTCCGGCTCCTGCCGGATGACCTGCCCAGAAGGCACGGTATCGCTGTACTCCAGCACCGCCCGGAACAGGTACATACTGGTGTACTCGCGGTTATTCTTGATTTGTTCGTAGTCAATGCCCACAAAGTTGGGCACAAGGTTCTGGGGCTTCATTTCCTCGCTGCTGGCAGCTTCCGAGCTCGGCTCCGAAGAGGGAGTTTGTTCCTCCTTGCTGCTCACGATGCCCCACAGGGTGAGCAAGATCAAAACGGAAAGCAGGATCAGGATGCCCGCCAGCAACCCCTTCAAACTGAGCAGATGTTCCCTGCTCTGCGCGCTCTGCTCTGCCCGCACCGGATGCATCGGGGTCTCCGGCTTCATGGTGCGGGTCAGCTCGGCGGTATATTCCTTGGAAGAAAGCGCCTGATACAGCTGCGGCACGGTCTGGATGCGCTCCATGACCTTGAGCCGCAGCCCCAGCTGCAGTACATCGGAGACATAGGCCGGTACGGCAGGCTCTACGGTGCGTGCCCGGGGGTTAGAGTCCGACACCACGCGCTGGGCAGCGGGCATGGGTGCTTGCCCGCACACCATGCGGTAAAAGACGGCGGCAAGGCTGTATTCGTCGGTGTAGCACCCCTCAAACTCGGCGGTGGTGTACTGCTCCGGCGCAGAGTAGCCTTCGTACAGCTGCTCGTGCAGGCCGCTGCCTGCGGTGCGCAGACCCACGGTGGCATACCCGGCCAGACGGCAGCGGCCATCTGCCATTACCCGGATATTCTCCGGGCAGATGCCGCGGTGCACCAGCCCTGCCTTGTGCATGGCCGCCACGCCCTCAAACACCGGGCGCAGCATGGCGCAGGCATCCTCTGCCCGCACCGGGGCGGGACGGTTTTCCAGCCACTGCTCCAGCGGGGTGCCACCCAGATTTTCCAGCACCGCATACACGGTGTTGTTGGCCTCCACCACGTCCAGCACGGCCTCCAAGCCGCTGGCGGGGGTAATACGCTGGATGGCGCGGTACAGGTCTGCAAAGTCCATGCGGGTGGTCTTGAACAGCACTTCGCTGCCCTGCTTGGGGCGTAGGATGCAGTCCGCACCCCGCTCCGCAGAAAGGGTGACGGGCAGGTACTCCTTGATGGTCACCCGGAAAGCGCCCAGATTCTCCACGCCGCTGTACAGCACGCCTTCGCCGTCCAGACTGCGCATCTCGCCCACGGTGTAGCGCCCGGCCAGCACCGTGCCCACCGGCAGGCAGCCCGCCGGGTTGCAGCCCTCTAAGATCTTCCCGCAATGGGGGCAGACGGTCGCTGCAGGCGGCAGTTCCCCAATGCAGAACGGACACAGGCGTTTTTGCTCCATAGTGTTCTCTCCCCTTCCCAGCTTCTATACACTTTATTGTATCATAGTGTTCCCCGCCGTGCAAGCTGTCCGCATTTTGGTGCAAGCGCAAAAAAGGCCGGAGCCCGCAGCCCAAAGGGCTGACAGGCTCCGGTCTTATAGATGCAAGGGGTATTCCCTTATGCTGCGCTTAGTGGATGAACACAGGACCCAGCGGGTTTGTGATGGGGCTTACATAGCCGCCCAGCAGCTTGGGGATAGCAAGGCTGATGTCGGGGACGTAGGTCAGCAGCAGCAGTGCAACGAACATGCACAGGTAGAACGGCAGGGTTGCCTTGACTACCTTCTCCATGGGGCGCTTTGCAACGGCAGAGCCGATGAACAGAACGGAGCCAACGGGAGGAGTCAGCAGACCGATGCCGCAGTTCAGAACCACGATGATACCGAACTGGATGGGATCGATGCCGATGGAGGTGGCGATGGGCAGCAGGATGGGGGTAGCGATCAGGATGATGGGAGCCATATCCATGATCATGCCCAGCACCAGCAGGATCAGGTCGATGAGCAGTGCAATGATGTAGGGGTTATCGGTGAGGTCGGTGATGGCGGTTGCTGCCAGATCGGGCACGTGCAGCATGGTCAGGCAGTTGCCGAACACTGCAGAGGTAGCGATCAGGATCAGCACGATGGACAGGGTGTTGACGCACTCGTCCAGAGCGTGCCACACGCCCTTCCAGTCCAGACCCTTATAGACGAACACGGAAACGAGCAGAGAGTAGATAACGGCGATAGCAGCGGACTCGGTAGCGGTAAACACACCGCCGACAACGCCGAACACCACGATGATGACAGCGGCCAGTGCCCAGATGGAGGTACCCAGCTGCTTGATAAAGCGCTTGATGCTGAACGCATCGCCCTTGGGGTAGTTGCGCTTGACGGAGATGATGTAGGAGCCGATCATCAGCACGATAGCCAGCAGAGCGCCGGGCAGGTAACCGGCCAGGAACAGGCTGCCCACGGAGATACCACCGGCGGTGGTAGCGTAGATGACCATGTTATGGCTGGGAGGAACCAGCAGACCCTCGCAGGAGGAGGTGATGGTAACAGCGGTGGAGAAGTCTGCACCGTAGCCCTGATCCACCATCATGGGGATCATGATAGAGCCGATGGAGGCGGTATCGGCGGAAGCGGAACCGGAAATGCCGCCGAAGAAGTAGGAAGCCACGATGTTGACCATGGCCATGCCGCCGCGCATCCAGCCCACGCAGGCGTCAGCCAGTGCGATCAGCTTTTCAGAAATGCCGCCGGAGCCCATGAGCACGCCCATGGTGATGAAGAACGGCACAGCCATCAGGCTGAAGGAAGAAATGCCCTTGACCATCAGGCGGCAGACGTCGGTCAGTGCCTGTCCCTGCACCAGCATGCACAGCACGCTGGACAGACCAACGGCGTATGCAATGGGGAAGCGCAGGAAGATCATAACAAAGAAGCTGACAAGAAGGACAATGATTGCCAGTGTCTGAACTGTCATATTACATTTCCTCCTTTACAAAAAAGCTCTTGATATGGTTATACAGAGACTCGATCTCGAAGATGATCATGGCAACACCGGCCAGCGGCACCGGAAAGTACATCCAGAAGCGGCTCAGCCAAGGCATGGAAACATAGAAGCCACGACCGCCCAGCGTGGTGGCGTAGTTCCAGCCGACCGCCATCATCACCACACCAAGGACCATCACAGCCACGTCGGACAGGATGTCCAGCGCCTTGACCACTTTCTTAGGCAGGTACATATCAAAGGCAGTCATGCGGATGTGTGCGCCGCGGCGGATGGCCAGTGCAGCGCTCAGCACAGCCATGTAGCTCATGCAGGTCAGAACGACCTCCTCAGACCAGGAGGGGTCCGGAATAAAGGGGACGTAACGGCCAATGACCGACATCGTGGTAATGAGGATATCTGCAATCAGCAGAATCTTGCAGATGAACAGAACCACCTTGTAGGTAATGTCGTACGCCGGTCTGATCTTATCCAGAGTGGTAAAGATTTTCGGCATAGAAATTCCTCCATATAAAAGCCCGGCGAAGCCTGCGGGCGTATTCCCGTGGGCCCCCGCCGGGCAATGTACTACTTAGATTGGATGGAAAGCCAGATTATGCCTTCATGTCCAGCAGCTTCTGGTACAGCTCAGCCTGATCAGAGGTGTTGTCCTTGATGACCTTAGCGCAAGCTTCCTGCCAAGGAGTCTTGTCGTCCACATCCACAACGTTGCAGCCGGAGGAACGCAGCTCGTCCAGAACCTTGTTCTCAGCGGTCTCAGACAGATCAGCGTTGAACTTCTGGGTGTCGGCAGCAGCAGCCATAACAGCAGCCTGCTGGTTAGCGGTCAGCTTGCCCCATGCGTTGTCGGTGATGACAGCCTGCACAGCGCCCAGAGTGTGGCCGTCCAGGATCAGATTGTTAGCGACTTCGGGGAAGGCGTTGGACTTGTAGTTTGCGATGGGCTGCTCAGCGCCATCCACAACGCCGGTCTGCAGTGCGCTGTACAGCTCGCCGAAGGCAACGACGGTGGGGTTAGCGCCCAGACCCTCGACCATGCCGTTCATAACGGGGTCGTTGGACACACGCAGCTTCATGCCCTTCAGGTCGCCGATCGCAGCAACGGGCTTGACGGTGAAGAAGTGACGGAAGCCCTCCTCGCCGTAGAACAGGCCGCGAACGGGCAGACCCAGCTCCTGGGGCTCATTCAGGAACTCAGGAGCCAGATCGCTGTTGGCAAAGTTCCAGAAGTGAGCACGGTTGTTGAAGGTGAAGGGGATGGACAGCAGCTTGGACTTGTTGCAGCCGTAGCTGGTCAGAGCGAAAGCAGAGATACGGCTGATATCAATGGAGGTAGAGCCGCCCAGAATAGCGTCCAGAACGTCGTTCTCAGAGCCCAGAACACCGGAAGCCTGCACATCAACGACCACAGAACCGCCGCTCAGCTCCTCGACCTTCTCCTTGAAGTGAGAACCGGTCTGACCAACGATGGTATCCAGCGGGTTGACCTCGGCGTAGACCAGAGTCACCTTGGGATCGCTGGCAGCAGCTGCTGCATCACCGGCAGCAGCAGAAGCAGAAGCTGCGGTAGAGGTGGAAGCAGCGGTAGAGGTGGAATTGCTCTTGGAACCACCGCAGGCGGTCAGAGCAACAGCAGCAGTAGCTGCACCGGCAACAGCCATAAAGCTACGACGAGAGATCATTTTCATAGGAATCGTCCTCCTTAAATAATTGTGAAATTCTCCGGGCGCACAGGTGCCGGAGCTTTCGTTCATTGACTGTACACACTTTAGCAAATTTTCCGAAATGAAACAAGGGCTTTCAAAAAATGTCCTGTTTTTCGAAAGAATGTCAAGATTGTTTTTGCTATTTTGCACAACCATTTTCCGTTTTATTTGTGCAACACTAACGTACAGATGGATACAACTTGCGGTCCAAGTGGCTCCGAAACTGCTCTGGCCCCGGCCGGTCCGCTGTGGGGCAGACCAGCCGGGGCCTATGAGCAGGCAGAAAACCGACAGGATCACGCCACGGTGATCTTAACGGTCTTGCTTACGGGGATGACGCCGTCGTCCAGGGTAAAGGTGACCTTGTAGGTGCCCTTGGCCTTGGGGGTAAAGGTGAGGGTGTGAGAACCGGCGTCAAAGGATGCGCCCAGAGGCAGCAGGCCGGCGGTGCCGTAGGTCAGGCCGCCGTCCAGAGCCTCGATGACGGCAGCAGGCTGGGGCTGGGTGGTGCGGACGCCGTTGGCCGGGTTCCGGCCCGAGACCGTCAGGGTCAGGGTCTGGCCCAGTTGGACGGTCTGGTCTCCGATGTGGCTGAAGTAGGGGCGGTGCACCGTCAGAGGCAGGGGGTACTCTTGGGTCGGAATGGCGAACTGATAGCCGTTTTCCGGGATGGGCAGGCGGATGTCGCCATAGAGGCTGTCTGCCGGGGTGCCGGGGGCCGGGGTATCCACGGTGACCTGTTCACGGCTCAGCAGGCCCAGCTTCAGGTTCTCGCAGGTGGTGGTGAAATAGGGCTCCTCAGGCACATACTCGTTGCCCACATGGCGCTTGTAGTGGTTGGTCACGGTGACTACCGTCTTGACGCCCAGGGCAGTCTTGGCGGCCACGGTACGCAGGTCAGCGTTGGAAACGTCATCCAGCACGATGGCCGGACGCTTATCCTGGATCACATAGTTCAGGGCCACATTCTGCAGCACCAGACCCTCTATATGACGGGCGTAGATGCCGTAGGCCGGCAGGATGCCCAGGATGGAGGGCTCCGGGTACTCGGCTACCATCTCCGGCACATTGTAGGGGTCGTCTACCCAGGTGCCGTTCTTCCAGGCCACACGGGGCAGCAGGCCCTCGCACTTGCTGAAGAAGGTGTTCACCAGCCAGGGCAGCTTCTGCACAGTGGGGGCAGAGCCGCTCTGGGAGTAGACCCAGTAGGTGCCCAGCTGCCGCTGCTCCACAGCCTCCTGGAGGGACAGGCCGCCCCGGTACTGCACCGAGATGTTCCGCAGGATCACGTTCTTCACCTTGCTGTCCACCAGGCCCTCCAGCAGGATGGGGTACCGGGGATCTACGTTGGTGATGCGGATGTTGCTGATCTCCACGTTGCTGACGCTGGCCAGGTCCTTGGCAGCGGTAGCGTTGGCGTAGTAGACAGCGTCCTTCCGGCTGATCTCCCGGGTCATATCCGGCACATACTGGTGCTGGGCGTCATCCCAGCGGTAGAGGTACAGCTTGCCGTCGATCTCTGCCAGGTTGGCGTTGTTGATGCGAGTGGGGTTGGCAGGGTCTACCACCTTAAAGGAGGAAACGCCGTCGATGGAGACGGTCTTGCTCTTATTATAGGAGGGGCTGTAGCGGGCCACGGGGTACAGCTGATACTCGGCACGGTTGGGCAGCACCCAGCCGGAATTGTCCAGACGCACATCGTTGGCGGCGTTGATGGCCTGCTCAGTGGTGTGGCCGGTGACAGGGTACCGGGCACGATCGCCTACCCGGATAAAGATGGGGGAGGAGGAGACGGTGTCCATGGTGCAGTCGGTCATCACGATGTTGGTGAGGGAGCTGCCGTCCACGGCCTCCATGCAGAAGCCACGGGAACGCTCGAACCGCACCCGGGTGATGGTAACGGTGTGGTAGCCGCAGGTGGACTCAGTGCCAAACTTGACACGGGCGGTGGGGCCGCAGGCGTCGGTGGCCACGATCTTATCGGTGGTGCAGGCTCCGGTGATCACAGAACCGGCATCGTAGCCGCTGACCACACAGTCCTCGATCAGAACGTTCTGGGTGGGCATAAACACGCCGGCACCGTAGGAGGCCTTCATGACGATGGCGTCGTCCGTGAGGGAGTTGAAGTGGCTGTTGCGGACGGTAACGTCCTGGGTGCAATCGATGTTATAGGCGTCCCGGTTGGTGTCCACGATCAGGTCGTTGACGGTCATGTTCCGGGTGCCCTCAGCGATGATGGCAAAGTGGCCGCCGTTCAGGATGCGGATGCCGTCCAGCACCACATTCTCGCAGCGCACCAGTGCAATGGCCTTGTTGCCGTACCAGGTGGAGCTGTAGCCCCGGTCGGTGCGGTTTTTGGGGTTGGAGGGGTCGTTGCCGGACAGCACATTGATGAGGGTGCCGGTGTCGTCCATGTAGCTGCCGTCGATGAGGCCCTCGCCGTAGATCATGATGTCGTGCTTGTCGGCGGCGTAGAACAGGCTGTTGGCAAAGTAGGTGTGGCCGTGGTCCTGGAGACCGGCGTAGAGGTTCACTTCCGGCTCATCGTAGTTTCCGCCCTCGCCTACCATGGTCTGGTTGCCATACCAGTCGTACAGGTCTGCCCTGGCAGCCCGGATGATGCCGTTGGCGTCGATGCGGAGGTTGACGCCGCTCTGGAGACGGATGGTGTAGCTCTTAAAGTCACCTGCCGGCACCACCACGGTGCCGCCGCCGGCCTCACTGGCAGCCTGGATGGCGGCGTTGATGGCTTTAGTGTTCTGGACGGGGTCTCCCTCCGAAACAGCCCCAAAATCCGTGATGAGGTACAGGCGGCTCTCGTTCAGCAGGACGCTTTTGTCCACGGTGCTGCCGGTGGCCCGGGGGATGTTCAGGGTCTGGAAGCAGTTTTCCTCTGCCGTATCCTCTGCGGCAAAGGCAGGCAGGCCCATGGCGGCCATGGCGGTGGTCACAGCACTGACCTTCAGAAAGCTGCGGCGCGAGATCTTTTTGGAAAACATAACCAAATTTCCTCCTTTTTTGCTTTGCACGATCTGAATCCCGATGGGGTACATTTCAGGCGTTTTTGTATGGCACGATTGCTTGGTGACTTCATTGTAGTGCAAAAAAATTTAGCCAGCAAGGGGATTGATAAAATGTCCTGTTTTTTACAAAAAAGTGAAAATGCGGCTGTGCATATTCAACAAGCGTACTTGGGGGACATTGTCGATTATGCCGAAAAATGTTCGCAAAAAAGCTCGTCTCTAAACTGATATATCACATAGAGACGAGCTATTTCGTATATTCTGTTCTTCAGCTCTCCCGGATCCGCTGGATCAGGTCTGCATGGCTGTGGAACCGGTCGTACATGGGCTGTACCGCTGCGCGGAAGCGGGCTTTTTCGGCCTCGTCCAGCTCGGTGACGCAGATGCCCCGCTTGCGCATATTCTGCTCTGCGTTCGCCTCCCGCCGTGCCCAGAGCTCGCGCTCTGTCTGCGCGCTCTCCCGGGCACAGGCGCGGATCACCTCTGGGAAGCTTTCGTCCAATGCGGCAAGCTTTTTCATCACCGCCGGGCTGGCCAGCTGCACCTCCGGCACCCGGGTGTGTTCGTCCTTCAGGAAAAAAGGCGCCACCTCGTAGTGTCCCATCACTTCGTAGCTGGGCCAGTTGTTCTCTGCCCCGTCGATCTCGGCATTATGCAGGGCGGCATACACCTTGCTGTACACCACCTGCGCCGGCTTTGCGCCCAGTGCGGTGATCATGTCGCTCATCATGTCCGACTCCTGCACCCGGATGGTCAGCCCCTGCAAATCATCCAGCCCGGTCACCTTTTCCCGGGTGTAGAAGCTGCGCACACCGGCGTCGAACCACGAAAGCCCTACTAAGTCCATCCCGTCCAGCATGGCCAGAAACTCATCGCCGATGTCGCCGTCCAGCACCCGCCACATCTGCTGGGCATCGCTGTACAGGTAGGGCAGCTGCAACACGCTGAGCTCCGGCTCGTACTCTGCCAGCTGGCTCAGGGACACGCGGGAAAAATCCACCCCGCCGAACTGCATCTGCTGGATGACGCTCTGCTCCGCGCCCAGCTCTGCCCCGCTGTAAACCAGCACCTTCACCCGGCCGCCCGTGCGCTGCGCCACAAGTTCGGCAAAGGCCTTTGCCGCCTTGCTGGTGGGGTAGTCCTCCGGCTGGTTCTCCGCATAGCGCAGAATGAGCGGCTTCTCCTGCTGCGAAGAAGCAGACTGCGCCGTGCAGCCTGTAACTGCCAGTGCCGGGGCTGCCGCAAGCAGACGCAGCAGCTGACGGCGGGTCACAGCCGCGCCTCCCGGGCTGCCTTTGCCGCTTCCTTCCGGTACTGGGTGGGGGTCATGCCGGTGCGCTTTTTAAAGGCGCGGGCAAAGTAACTGGCGTCCTCGTAGCCCACCATGGAGGCCACCTCCGCTGCGGAGCGGAAGGGGTCGGCCATATAGTTATCTTCCATATACTTGCGCACATGGTCCATCACCAGTGCGTTGCGGTCGCTCTCCCCTTCCCCGGCGGGCTCGGCCTCCTGCTCCGGGGCGGTTTCCGGCTCCGGGGCTTCCGCAGCCAGCTCGGCCAAGCGGCGGCCGGCCTCGATCTGCCGGATAGCGCGGCGGATGGCGGCCTCGGTCTCGTCCGGGTCCACCGGCTTCAGCAGATAGTCGCAGGCGCCCAGATGCACCGCCTCGTGGGCGTACTGGAACAGGCTGTATGCCGTGATAAAGATCACCTTGCACTCCGGCCGCTGCTCCAGCACCGCGCGGGCGGCATCCAGGCCGTTCATGCCCGGCATCTCAATGTCCATCAAAATCAGGTCTGCACCCCAGAGCACGGCGGTGTCGGCGGCTTTGCGGCCATTTTCCGCCATCTCCACCGTCACCTCATGCTCGAACCGGCGCATGACGATATCCGCCAGCGCCTCCCGCTCCATCCTCTCGTCATCCGCGATCAACAGACGAATCATTCCTCAAATTCCTCCTCATTCTCCACCAGCGGCAGATACAGGATCACCGCAGTTCCCCGCCCCGGCCGGGAGCGCACCACCACCCGGCAGCGGGCATCCAGCAGCCGCAGGCGGGCGGCCACGTTATAAATACCGATATGTTCCCAGCGGGGTGCGGGCTGCTCCAATGCCATGCGCAGCTGCTGCAGCTGCTCCGGCTCAATGCCAACGCCGTTGTCCAGCACCCGGATGCACAGCAGACCTTTTTCCCGCAGGGGAATCATGCGGATGCGCACCACGCCGCCCTCTTCCTTGGGGCAGATGCCGTGCTTGAAAGCGTTTTCCACGATGGGCTGCAAGATAAAGGACGGCACCATCGTCTCGGTCAGATCCAGCGAATCCGAGAACGCCCACTCCATCTGCACCCGGTCGCCAAAACGCACATGGTAGATGGAGTAGTACTCGTCCACAACGCGCACCTCCCGGGAGAGGGGCACCTGCTCATCGTTGCTCATCAGGCTGTAACGCAGCAGATGGGAAAGCGCCATAATGAGCGCCTGCGTGCGGTAGGCGGACTCTGTGCCCGCCATCTGCTGGATGACGTTCAGGGTGTTGAACAGAAAATGCGGGTCGATCTGGCTGCGCAGCTGCTGCAACCGGCTGCGCTCCATGCGGTTCTGCAGTTCCAGCGCCTCGGTCTTTTGGCGATGCAACTCCCGCTCGATCTCGTTTTTCTCCTGTAAGGTGCTCACCTGCTGCGCCATAGAGTGCTTCATGCGGTTGAAGGACTCCGCCAGCTGGCCGATCTCCGGCTGCTTGGGCAGCGGGATGTCCGGGGTATCGAACTGGCTGCGGCTGATAGCGCGGGAGGCCTCGATCATCTGAGACACCGGAGTCAGCAGCTGCATGACCATCAGACCGGAGGCGCAGCCCAGCGCCACGCACAGTGCCACCACCACGATCTGCATCAGGGCGATCCGCTCGCCCAGCTCCGAGATCTCGGTGTAAGTAGTCTGGGCATCCAAGATCGAGGCTTTCAGCAGCTGCATGGTGTACTGGCTCAGATACCCGCCGCAGACCGAGACCTTGTTGTAGTACAGCTGGGAAGCCTTTGCTTCCTGCCCACTGGAAAGGTAGCTCTCCAGCTCTTCCAAAAGGGTGTTGTAGCTGCCGTAGGTGGTCTCCACCGCACCGTACAGCACCCACTGCTCATCGCTGACGTTCTGCAAGCCGTCCATATTGGATCGGATGCGCCACAGCCATGCGTTGCTGGTGGAGCAGGCCGCCTGAAGCTTTTCCAGCATTTCCTCAGTCTCGCCGTTCTCCCAGCGGTACGCTTCCAGAATGCTGATGGAGCTTTCCACACCGCCCTGAAAGCGGCTGATGGCGTTAAAGTTGCCCATCTGGTCGTCCTGCACCTGCTGCACCGCCCGTGCCTGATAGCCGTTCAGGGCAAGCTGCAATGCAAAGGCAGCAAAAAATGCTGCCAAGCACAGCACCATGCGCTGCTTGAGCGTAACGCTGTGCTTCCAGTTGCACTTTTCCATGCAAGGCTTCCCCCTTTTTCGTAAGGTGTATCTGAAAACAAAGAAAATGACGAATATTTCGCAAGCACAAGCGGGATT
>ENA-ORSY01001622-ORSY01001622.1-human-gut-metagenome-genome-assembly--contig:-NODE-1622-length-15161-cov-2.792136_pt1 | contig 15161 bp, 10 predicted proteins | sample MGYA00242193_ERZ509160 | MGnify/ENA primary metagenome ERZ509160 (study PRJEB26280, sample SAMEA2338670) | human gut metagenome | biome: human gut; feature: human-associated habitat; material: faeces...
AAGAATGACAGACGAGGTGCGAACGCATCGATATCCATTCCGGCGTTAACTCCGGCACGTAAGTATTCCAAACCGTCAGCCAAGGTGTATGCCAACTCGATATCGGCGGTAGCACCTGCTTCTTGCATGTGGTATCCGGAGATGGAGATAGAGTTGAACTTCGGCATATTCTTGGAAGTGTATTCGAAGATGTCAGCGATAATCTTCATAGAGAACTTCGGCGGGTAGATATAAGTGTTACGCACCATGAACTCTTTCAAGATATCATTCTGGATTGTTCCTTGTAATTGGTCAAGAGTAGCACCTTGTTCCAATCCGGCAACGATATAGAATGCCAAGATAGGAAGTACGGCACCGTTCATCGTCATGGATACAGACATCTTGTCCAATGGAATTTGATCGAACAAGATCTTCATGTCCATGATAGAGTCTACGGCAACACCGGCTTTACCCACGTCACCGATTACACGCGGGTGGTCTGAGTCATATCCGCGGTGAGTGGCTAAGTCGAATGCTACAGACAAACCTTTCTGTCCGGCAGCCAAGTTACGACGATAGAATGCATTTGATTCCTCTGCGGTAGAGAATCCGGCATACTGACGGATTGTCCAAGGACGCATCGGGTACATCATGGAGTAGGGACCACGTAAATATGGAGGGATTCCGGCAACATAATCCAAGTGCTCCATCCCTTTTAAATCTTCAGCCGTGTACACGGGTTTTACCGGTATCAGCTCGGGTGTCAACCAGTTTTTCTCAATGTGATTAGCTTTTTCCCATTCTGCAGCAGCAGTGGTAGCTTTCTCTGTTGACTTGATATTTATATCTTTGAAATTTGGTTTCATCTTTCAATTTTTGATTTATGATAAATCGTCAATTACTTAATTCCCAATTTTTGTTGGTATGCTTTCAAGTCTTCCAGCACGTTACATTTCACGTGAACATAGTTCTTGATGCCAATTTCTTCTAGTTGGGGTCTGCATTCCGGGTTACCGGCAACAACGATGATTGCTTTGTCCTGCATTGCTGCATATACTTCCGGTGCGATAGTAGCGTACTCGTCATCCGAGCTACAGATTACCACGATATCAGCCTTGTTGTCCATGCATGCTTTAGCACCTTCTTCAACAGTCTTGAATCCGTTGTTATCCATTACTTGGAATCCTGCACAAGCGAAGAAGTTACAAGCGAATTGAGCTCTTGCTTTACGCATAGCCAAATTACCCATCGGGAACATGTAAACTACCGGGCGACGACCTTGTTCTTTTGCAAACAAGTCAGTTCTGATACGCATAGCTTCGAAAGCTTGAGTTCCACGGTAAGGTTTCAACGTTTCAACAACAGCGTCGGGAGCGGTTTTGTCTTCCGGCTCTAGGATGCAAGCACAAAGCTCTTTATCCATTTTCTCGTTGAAGTTCGGGAATTGGTTCGTACCCAAGAAGTTTTCTTTCCGGTTAGCGATGTCCTGATCTCTCTTCTGTGCTGTAGCTTTCACGGCAGCCTGTACGAATCCTGATTCAAGAGCTTTCACCATACCGCCTTGTTCTTGTACTTCCAAGAAGAGTTTCCAAGCAGCCTCGGCGATGAATTGGGTTAATTCCTCGACATAATATGAACCTCCGGCAGGGTCAACGATTTTGTCGAAGTGTGATTCTTCTTTCAATAACAATTGTTGGTTACGAGCTACGCGTTCTCCCAGTTCTGAAGGATGGCACTCGTAGATATAGTCGTACGGGTGAACCGTGAACGAGTCAACACCACCGATTGTTGCAGACATGGTTTCCGTTTGAGTACGGAGCATGTTCACGTTCGGGTCGTATACCGTTTTGTTCCATTCTGATGTTTCAGCATGGATGTTCATCTTGCAAACACAGTCACAGCAAGGATTGTAAGCTTTCACGATGTGAGCCCACAAATAACGAGCTGCTCTTAATTTAGCAATTTCCATGAAATATTTGGATCCGGTAGCAAAGTGGAAACGCATACGAGGAGCGATGTCCTTCACGTCCATTCCTGCATCGGTTAATTTGTCAAGGTATTCTACTCCGGCAGCTAAGCTGAATCCTAATTCCTGAACGATGGATGCTCCCGAGTTATTGAAGACATATCCACCTACCTCAATGGTTTTGAAGTTTTTCAGTTCGGAAGTGCTTTCCGTGGTAGCCTTTACCACACTGAACGGGTTCGGGTCACAGAATTTTCCTTCTAAAATGAGTTTGCTGATCGGATCGATATTGATACCTCCCTGTATTTTTTCAGGGTTGAAACCTTTCTCTGCAACGTACTCTTTGAACATATTCAAGATAGCAACTTTGTTGCAGCATACAACGAAGTTAATCTCGATACATTCCAAGCAAATATCTTTCAACAAGGCAGCCATATCGGCTTTCGTGAAGTTCTTGCAATTTGTAAGCACGAATCCGAGTGAGTCAACACCCTTGTTCAGAACATCCAACGCTTTCTTGTTCGCCTCAGCTACATCCTCTACCACGATGTCCTGACGAACGAACCATTCGTTGTTATTTTTCTTGTTACCTCTCACGAAAGGATATTCTCCCGGGAAGCATTCTAAGTTCTTGAGGTCTTTCATGTCCTCCAACCGGTACATCGGTTGTACGTTGAAACCCTCGTTTGTTCTCCAAACCAGCTTTTTATCGAAGTCAGCCCCTTTTAGGTCTGCAATGACTTTGTCCTTCCACTCTTGGGTGGTGTTGGGAGCAAATTCACTGAAAAGCTTTTCGTTTACATTCTCTGCCATAATAGATTTTTATGTATTTATTCTGTAACTGTTTGTTATTAAAAACGAAAGGCAAAATTAGCCGTTTTTGACAATAAAAAAAAGAAATTCTTCTTTATTTCGCCTCGTGAATCGGATTATAAGTCTTTTTAAGGATTTTGTGAATAGAATGTTCTATGGGTTATCGGGGGATGATGGAATGACAGATATTTAAAGAAATATTGCAGGAATGTTGTCTTGCATAGAGAAATGGATAATGCATTGATATTCAATGAATCGTTTTGCATCCGGTCGTTATGGTTTCGATGAGTGTCTGTTCTAGGGAATAAAGGGATAAAACGGGTTTGGCAGGACTGATGTAAGGGAAGGTGAAAAGATGCAGTGGTGTATGTTGTATTTTAATGGCAAGGGAAAAATAGATGTTGAAAGTTTAACAAATGGGTGAAAACGTTACGCTTGCGTTTTGTAGGGGAAAAAAATATTTCGTAATTTGCGGTGTTAATTTAAAAAGCAAAAACAGATGAAGAAAATTAGAGCAGCCATCGTCGGGTATGGAAATATAGGTAGTTACGTGCTTGAGGCACTGCAAGCTGCCCCCGACTTTGAAGTAGCAGGAGTAGTACGCCGGGATGCGACGAACGTGCCGGCCGAATTGAAGGACTATGTTGTCGTGTCGGATATTGCTCAAATCAAGGATGTAGACGTGGCAATTTTGTGTACCCCAACCCGTAGTGTGGAGTCGTATGCCTCGAAAATATTAGCTATGGGGATTAACACGGTGGATAGTTTCGATATTCACACGGAGATTTCCGGTTTGCATAAACGTCTGGGAGAGGTTGCCAAAAAGCATGGGAAAGTATCTGTTATTTCCGCCGGATGGGATCCGGGAAGTGATTCTGTCGTTCGTGCCTTGTTAGAAGCTTGCGCCCCGAAAGGGATTACTTATACGAATTTTGGCCCCGGCATGAGCATGGGACACACGGTTGCAGTGAAAGCCGTGGAAGGCGTGAAAGCTGCGTTATCCATGACGATTCCGGTGGGAACGGGAATCCATCGCCGGATGGTGTACGTGGAGTTGAAAGAGGGGTACGATTTCAAACAAGTGGCCGAGGCGATCAAGACCGATCCTTATTTCGTGCATGACGAGACGCACGTGATGCAGGTGGAGTGTGTCGATAACCTGAAAGATATGGGCCACGGCGTGAATCTTGTCCGCAAGGGTGTTTCCGGCAAAACGCAGAACCAGTTGTTCGAATTTGACATGAAAATCAATAACCCGGCTTTAACCGGACAAATCCTCGTGGCAACAGCTCGTGCATCCATGAAACAACAGCCGGGATGCTACACGTTAATCGAGATTCCGGTGATTGATATGCTGTACGGTGATCGGGAGGAATTGATTCGGCATTTGGTATAATCTAGAGACAAGATTAAATAATAATTACGACTTTATCGCGGATTTGTAGGTGGTAAAGTCGTAATTTTTATTTTAGCTTTGTAATAAATGTGGTAGTTTTTAATTTGTCGAATGCTTACTTATTTTACTTCTCCACTTCCCGGGTCTCCTGTTGTCCATGGAGTCGTTTTTGCGCTACTGGCGATTTCAGATCTTTTAAATGTCAGAGTGATTTCGTGTGCGGTACCTTTTACCGTAACAACTGGTGAGATAGTGACATCAACTCCTTGTGTGTTTTCTGCCGTTTTAATATTTAGGACATATGCGGTTGTTGATGGTAGAACCATGATGTAGCCATTTTCTGCAGGTGTTGTTGTTAGTGCCTTTGACGTGAATTCTTCGCTTACCTCTAAATCTCCTTTATTGGAAGTTGTGGCTATGGATAATTCTCCTGTATTTAACTTAAGAACTAGGTTTTTTTCGACGTTTTTCACGGTTATTGATGTGATGGAACCCCAATAAGTAATAGCGTCGGCATCTTCTGCGACTAATTTGAATTTGAGTTGTGTTAATAAGTGGTTAAAAGTAAGTTCTTTACCGGTGTTGTCTGTTCTACTTCCTGAAATTTCTGATGTAACCATGATGTCCTCTTTCCCTGAAATAGTGTATGCAACTTGTCCCGCATTAATAGTTGCTTGTGGGGCAAAACCTTTCATGTAGATGGTTCCTCCATCGTTAGGATAATATTCCGTTTGAGTGAAGGTTACAGAACCATTATTTACATTTATTTTTCCTGCATCTGTTCCACTCCAAGGAGATGTTGTATAGTCGTTTGTTGTTTCGGAAGATGCAACTTGAGCGGTAAATGTATTATCTGTAACGGCCGCTTTTGAAAGTGCCGTTATACTTCCTCCCAGTTTAATCTCCACCGGGGCATTAGGATCAACGTCATCTTCGGATGTTTTAGTACAACTTGCCATAGCTGCTATGGCAAGAATTGATAGAATAAATTTTTTCATATCGTGAGCATTTAAAGTTTTTGCAAATGTGAGGGACTTGTCACGAAAGAGATGAGTAAAAAGTAAAATTCTGTTATAATTTTACCTTTTCGGTCGTGACTTGTACGAATTCCAAAGTTTTTACGTATTCGAAATTGTTAAAGGGGGTCCACGTAACGTTGTTTCCATTGTTTTGGGGTGATGCCCTCGTTGAGCTTGAAGGAGGAGATGAACGAAGAAAGGGAGTTGAAACCGGAAAGGCTGGCAACTTCCTGGATTTGCATATCCGGGTGTTGAATTAATAAAATGGTGGCTTTCTGTATTCGGTATTTGTTGACGAACTGGTAGAAGCTGAAGCCGAACTCGTTGTTGATAACGTTCGAGACGTACGTGCGGTTTGTTCCCAGCAAGGCGGCCACGTCGGCTATGGTCAGGTTCCCGTTGGTGTATATTTCTTTTTCATCGAAAAGACGGATCAGTTCGTCTTTCATCTTTTCTCTTTTGATCCCGAGATTTTTCAGATACTTCTCGGGTAGGGCGGGAAAAACGGGGGATAATTCCGTTTCACTTGTTGGAGCGGTAACAGGTGGTTCCGGGCAGGAATTAGGGGAAATGATTTCCTCTTCATGGATCTCTGCGTGTTGCTCCGTGTAGCAGATATAAGGTTCGTTGAGAGCGTGGATAAACAGGTAAAAAGTGAATAATATAGAACTAATGTGGAATAGATAATCGCTCCAGATGGCTTGAAAACAAGATGCGAAAAGAGCTACAAATGCGAAAAATGCAGCCAGAGGGATGGCTTGGTTTAGCCAGCGTAAATCGATGTTTTCCATGGAAGAATAATTCTCTTCCAGTCGTTGCATATGTTCTCGTTTCAAATGCAGAATGCGAAACGTGTATAGTGTGATCATGATGGCTTGAAGGATCAGGCTGGCGCAACGGAAAATAATTAAAGGTAAGTTGGCATTAAAGAACACGCCGTCCCCCGCAATTTTTTCTTGCAGAGGCGACAAAAAGAAACTGGTAATCAGTACCAAAATTCCCGGTATCAAGTGTGGCCAAATTCTTCGGGATGTCAGTTTTTCCGGTTTCGTGAGCTTACGGAAATAGAAAAAATACAGGGGAACCAGAAACAAGTTAATGACAATATCAAAGATGGGTAAGCCCAGTTCACCCGTGATATATTTATGAATGTCTTGTATCATGTTCGGGATGAAGATCAACCCCGAGAATGTGAAAATAATTCCCAGTAGCCTCCGTGGATGCATTCCGGCTTGTTCGCTGGGGACGGCCCCTTTGACTGTTAACAGCGTGAGGCCGCAAAATAGGGGAATGATAAAAGAAAGGACGTACGAAAAATACATCCAAAATATTGGAGAAGATATACTGTCATTCATCATATTCCTAGAATTTGAAATGCCGTCCTTTTATTTCACGGGACAAATATAATGAAATTATAACTATATGGATACGATCTTGATATTTTGAATAAAAGTTTGGAAGAATAAAAATAGATACCTTAAAAATTGACATCCTGCCGTAAACTTTGTACTTTCGTCCCCACTATAGATGACTTATAATGAATGATGAAAAGCTAAAGGAAGAAGTTCGCAAGGCTTGCGAAATTCTTAAAAATGGGGGGATAATTCTTTATCCCACGGACACGATATGGGGCATCGGGTGTGATGCCACGAACGAGGCTGCCGTGAAACGGGTGTACGAGCTGAAACACCGGGAGGATAGTAAGGCCATGTTGGTATTACTGGACGATGTGGGTAAGCTTGCATCCTACGTGGAGGTTCCGGACGTGGCTTACGAGTTGCTTGAAGTGAACGATAAACCCATGACAATCATTTACCCGAACGCAAAGAACTTGGCGAAGAATCTGATTGCCCCAGATCGAACCATCGGCATCCGGATCACCTCGGAGGATTTCACGAAATCCTTGCTTTACCGTTTCCGTAAACCCATTGTCTCGACGTCAGCCAACATCAGCGGGGAACCTTCTCCCCGGTGTTTTGCCGAAATCAGTGATGCTGTGAAAACTGCTGTCGATTACGTGGTCGATTTCCGTCAGGAAGAAACAACGAATCCCGCTCCCTCCAGTATCATCAAACTGGGTGTTGGTGGCGAGATTCAAATCATCAGAAAGTAATAACCCGAAGATTGAAATCGAGAGTGTCCCCACATTTTCAATTTTCAATTTTCAATTTTCAATTGTATTATGGCTCTTATTTTAAATATAGATACTTCAACAGATGTATGTTCCGTGGCGATTGCCCGGGATGGAAACGTGATTGCTTTAAAAGAGAATGACGAGGGATTTAATCATTCCACTTTATTAGGCGTGTACGTGGATGATTTATTAAAGGAGAACGACTTGACTGCTAGTGACTTGGATGCCGTGGCCGTGAGTATGGGTCCCGGTTCCTACACGGGCTTGCGTATCGGGGTATCTTTAGCCAAGGGGATATGCTTTGGTGCCGGGAAACCTTTGATTGCTGTTAGTACATTGGCAGCATTGGCAAATGCCGTGGCTCAAAGAGAGGACGAAGAGGCTTTTTATTGCCCGATGATTGATGCCCGTCGCATGGAAGTCTATACGGCAATATATGATCGGGAAGGAAATGTCGTGCGAGATATTCACGCTGAAGTGATTGAAGAAAATTCTTTTGCCGATTTATTATCTACCCGGAAAGTTTTGTTCTTTGGAAATGGGAGTGATAAGGTGAAGGAAGTCTTGAAACATCCGAATGCCGTGTTTATTAACGGGGTCTCGACTTCTGCGGCAAACATGATTGGGCTTGCAGAACGATACTTTGAAGCCGGTAAAATTGAAGATGTAGCCTATTTTGAACCGTTTTATCTGAAAGATTTCGTGGCTACCGTACCTAAACGGAAAGTTTTATAAATTAAAAGCTTTATCTTTGCTCTACTAAAAAAGAGAGATGGGCGATCCGTATGTAATAAAAAAAAGAGGTAAGCAAGAAGAAGAGGATTTTAAAATTCTTTTTCGGGATTATTTTGCCTCCATGTGTGTCTTTGCTAATCGTTACTTGGAGGATGGAGAGATGGCCCGAGACGTGGTTCACGATGTGTTTTGTGGATTATGGGAAAATCCATCGGAACTGGTGGGTGTTGCCAGCGTGAAAAACTATCTTTATACTAGCGTGAAGAATCGTTGTCTTGACGTGTTGCGTCGGGAGAATATCCATCATCGTTACGTGGAGTGGGAACAGGAAAATGAAAAAGAACGTGAAGAGTTTTTCGAGATAGAAACTTTGCGTGAAGATGTTTACCGGTTACTGGATCAGGCCATACAATTATTGCCGGAACGTACCCGGGAAATTTTGTTGTTGAAGTTACAAGGTCTAAAGAATCAGGAGATAGCAGATCAATTGCATATTTCCGTGAATTCGGTAAACACGTTAAAGGCAAATGCTTACAAGGTATTAAGAGACCAATTGCATGATCAATATTTCCTTTCATTGTTATTTTTTTTGAAAAAAGTCTGTTTTTGATTCACTAGTTTTTTTCATGAGTTCGTCTATGGGATGTATTAAGGATAATAGACGGATGTATGAATCTGAAATCAAATCATAAGGTATGGCTCGTGTTTGCCCAGTTGCTTGGAATGGAAACCGAGCAGGAACGGCGTCAATTGGACGAGATTGTCGTGCCTGATTCTAAAGAAAAATTATTACTTGACGAAATGTCTTCGGGGGAGGATTATTTGCGGCGGCGGCAAATGATAGAAGATATAGATGTGGATAGAGAGTTGGAACGGGTGATGAGACCCCGTAGGCGGCGATTGTCAGTTCTGTTGGGGAGAGTAGCAGCCGTGTTATTGCCTCTTCTTTTAGGGGGAACGGCCATTTATGTTATGTATTCAAGAAATAATGCATCCTTGAAAAATGTAATTAGTTTGCACGATGTGGAGCCGGGGACCTTGGAGGCTGTGCTTGTCACGAGTGACGGGACATTGCGGGAATTACAGACAGCCGGGAACCATATTAACGAAAAGGATGGAAGTAAGATAATGGTCGATTCGGCTCGCTTGAATTATCAGGACAACAGACCGGAATCCGTGCGGGAATTGATTTATAATAAATTGCTCGTGGGGCGTGGGCATGAATATATGCTGATCTTGAATGACGGGACACGGGTGTGGATGAACTCGAAATCAGAATTAAGTTATCCGGTAGCTTTTGGGGAGAACGTACGTCGGGTACGTTTATCGGGAGAGGCTTATTTTGAGGTAACCAAGGATTCGGTTCGTCCCTTTATCGTGGAAGTTGACCGGGGATTTGAAGTGAAGGTGCTGGGAACGCATTTCAATATAAAGGCATATGACACGGATGATTCCTATGAAACGACTTTGGTTGAGGGGAAAGTGCAGGTTTCTCAAGGGCATAAAACAAAGATCACGCTGGAACCTTCGGAACAGATGGTGATCGGGAAAGACGGGCGTCACGAGGTACGGGTGGTAAACACAAGTTACTACACGGCTTGGCACGAGGGATGGTTTTATTTTAACGACGAGTCCTTGGAACAGGTGTTAATCATGATTGGTCGTTGGTATGATGTCGATTTCGTTTTTGCGAAGGAGAACCTGAAAGAGATCGCCGTGACGGGGAAATTGAAACGTTTCGAGAATCTGAGTGTGATATTGAAGATGTTGGAAAGAACAACCGGAACGGAATTAATACTGGAGAATAGAATAGTAAAGGTGGATAAAAAGAAATAACCGGGGATGATTGGACCCATTCCCGGTTATTATTAATAATCAATAAATAATTATTATTTAGTCAAAAACAAAGTTATGAAAAAAAATGGAGAAATGCGCTATCTTCCGCGGGGAGGATGTGTGAAAAAATGGTTATTGTTTATGCGAAATTTTCTGATTATTTTTTTGATGAGTTCTATGTCTCTGTATGCTAATCAGGTGACTATGGCTCAAAAGATTTCGATTAAGGTGAATAACGTTAATCTGAAAGTGGTAATCGAGGCTATCGAGCAACAGACAAAGTTCGGTTTCCTTTATAATGAGAACGAGGTGAGACAAGTAAAGAACTTGTCTTTGAGCGTGAAGGATATGGATGTGATAAAGGTGTTGGACTTGGTGTTGAAAGGCAGTTCGTTGGTGTATTCCATCGAGCAGGAAACAATTCTGATCTCGGCGAGGGAACGTGTGGTGGGTGATACAATAAAACCGATGGAAGAATGGGTAATTCGAGGACGGGTGACAGACAAGAAGAATGGGCCTTTACCCGGTGTATCCGTGTACATAAAAGGAACCACGAAAGGGGTGGCCACTGATTCGAAGGGTGAATATAAATTGGTTTTAGCTCCCCAGAAGAATTTGGTGTTGATGTATTCATTCGTGGGAATGAAAATGAAAGAGGTTCCGGTAAGTAAACCGGGAGTGGTAAATGTCGTTTTGGAAGATGACGTGTCGGATTTGGACGAGGTAAGAGTTATCGCTTACGGGAAGACCACGAAGCGAGAGATGATGGGGGCCGTGACTTCCATCAAGGGAGAGGACATTCTTAGTGTCCCGACAGCTAATCTTTCCAGTTTGTTGCAGGGGCGTGTTGCCGGGTTAGATGTCTCTAACATGAGCGGGGCGCCCGGTAGTGGGGGAACGGCAACTATTCTGCGTGGATATAATACTTTGAGTGCGGAGCAACGTGATTTTAGTTCTCCCCTGTGGGTGATTGATGGTGTGCCCATCACGAATATGACTTCTTCTTTAACGGGGACAAATGCTTTGGCCGAGATTGATCCGGAATCGATTGAATCTATTGAAGTGTTGAAGGATGCGGCGGCTACTTCCATGTACGGATCACGTGCAGCTAATGGAGTCATCTTGGTTACCACGAAACGGGGTAAAAACGGGGAACGTTCCATACGGGCTAACGTGTCTTATTCATGGTCTTATATCCCTGAATACCCGACAGTTTTTGCCGGTAAAGAATCTCGGAGATATAAATTGAAAGCCTTGCAGAATTATCGTCAGGCTTATATGAATGATGATTATGAGGCGGTGTATCCTAAAAGTTATCAGGATGTTTTCGGGAAGTATGGAGGAGCTTATGATTATTTCTGGGGAAATGGTAGTGAATATAATGCAAAATATATAGATCAATTGCAGGATAGTTTGAATTCGTTTTATAATAACTCGACAAATTGGTTCAAGCGTTTCTTCCAAACGGGAAAAGTCATAACGGCCAACGTGCAGTCATTGTATGGAACGGATCGTTTTAATAGTAGCGTGGGAGCTGGTTTTTATGATGAAACGGGAATTTTGAGAAATAGTGGGTTCACCCGGTTTAACTTCATGACGAATTTGGGATTTAAACCCATTGAACGTTTTAATATAGAAGTTCATTTGTCTTTGGCATACGCCCGTCGTAAACGAAATCAAGGAGAGAGTAGTAACTTGATCATGGGAGACGGTCAAAATTTAGTAAATATTCCGAAGGTGCCTTTTGAAACGTCTCCATTTTTGCCCGCAAATTCCGTGGTTGAGGAATACGTGCTGAAAAATCAAAAAGGAGTGAAGGAGAAGAATGAAGATTTATTTGGTCGTTTGAGTGTTGCTTTAACTTATAATATTGCCGATTGGCTTCGAATCTCGTCAACGAATTCTATTGGATATACATTAAGTAAACAGAATACGTTTACTCCTATGGAATTGACCACGGATGGTAAGACGGCCACTCAAGGATCATTTTTGGAAAATCGAACTTTATTAACAGAAAATCTATTGGTATTTAACAAACAATTTAAGGATCATAAGGTAGAAGCTTTGGCAGGTATTTCCACGCAGATGGATGAGGAACATGTCGTTGGAGGAATCGCTAAAGGGGGGCCTAATAATCAGGTACATTATGCTAAAAACAAATGGCCGGCGATTGACAATAGTGGCTCAACACCTCAAGCTTTGCAAGCGTATAGCTCTAATTATGAAAAAGACGTGATGGTGAGTTTCTTGGGAAGATTGACTTATAGTTACAAGCAAAAATATATTTTTGGGGCTTCCGTTCGTCGGGATGGTAGTTCAAAGTTCGGGAAAGGAAAACCTTGGGGAACTTTCCCGGCGGTTAGTGCGGCTTGGGTGTTCTCTGACGAGTCATTTATGGATTGGTGTGATTGGTTGGATTTTGGAAAAATTCGTGGTAGCTGGGGAGAGACTGGAACTCAATTTACAACTCGTTATTTAGCTTATGGTTCTTTGACAACAGGCTGGACGTTTATGGGAAATTCCACGATCGTACCGGAAGCGGCTAATGGTTTGTTGAATCCCAACTTGTCTTGGGAAACAACCGGGCAGTATAATATTGGAGTGGATCTGGATTTCTTGAATTACCGGCTGAATGTGGTATTCGATTATTATAATCGTTATACCGATGATATGATGTATGCGGTCCCGCTGCCGGGAAACTATTCTCCCATGACAACACAATACCAGAATGCGGGGGCTATTTCCAATAATGGGGTGGAATTATCGTTGAGATATGACATCTTTAGAAGAGATAATTTCCGTTGGAGGTTGAATTTCAATATTGCCCGGAACTGGAATAAATTCAAAAAAAGCCATAATGGCCGGGATTTAGGGACCTATATCATTGGTGAGCCATTAAATATTATTCGGAGATTGAAGACGCAAGGCGTTATCGAGTCCGAGGATCAGATTCCGTATAAATATAATGCTTACGGTGAAAAACAATATTTACATCCGGATATGTATGAAGGGGAACGCCAGTTCTACACGGTAGGAGATATGTATTATTATGATGCGAATGGAGATGGTTTGATTAATCCCGCTTCTGATGCTATCTATGTGGGGAGTCCTCTCCCGGAGGCCCAAGGGGGTATTATGACAGAATTGCAATGGAAAGGTTTTGATTTATCCATGAATTTTACTTATTCTTTGGGGCGTACGATCATCAATGCCGGGAAGGCAGAAGCTATTGCGGTGAATAGTTCCACGTTAGACGGTCCTATTTTGGAGGATATTCGTAAATATACATTCTGGGAAAAAACCGGGGATAAAGCGGACTTTCCCAGATTATCTTATGATGTTGGAAAAAATAACACGGGAATTTACAGTGATCAGTTCGTGGAGGATGTGAATTATCTTCGGATGAAGAGTTTTGTTCTGGGTTATACTCTACCGAAGAAAGTTACGGATCGTATGCGTTTACAAAAAGTTCGAGCCTATATCAGCGGGGAGAATTTATTTACTTGGACTAATTATTCCGGAATGGACCCCGAGGCCGTTGACTTGATGACTGGATTTGATAATGTTCGAAAATATCCGTTGAATCGGAAGTTTACTTTAGGTTTGTCAATTAACTTTTAATAGAAGCTATGATGAAGAGGTTTACAATTATACTATTTCTGCCGGTGATCATGATGTTACATTCCTCGTGTAACGGGTTAATGGATATAGAGCCGGAGAATTCAATGACTTACTATAATTTTTTCAAGACGGAACAGGATTTTGAGGGGATTATGCGGGGTGCTTATGAAACTTATCGCAGTGCTTACGAGTATTCCACGCCTCGTGCTATTTCCGGGGAAATTATGGACGAGTGTGATCAATATCTGACAAAGGCATTAAGAATACTGGATGCAACAACAATTAATAGTGACGTGACTGCCTGTTCTTGGTATAGTTACTATCAAGCAATTACACAGGCAATGATGGTGATCGAGAACATTGATAAAGCTGATTTACCCAAGGAGAGACATGATTACTGGTTGGGACAAGCGCTATTTTATAAAGCTTTATGCTATTTCGAGATCGTTCGGGATTGGGGAGATTGTCCATACGTTGCGACTTCTTACAAGGTCGAACCTTTAGCTCGTAAGCCGTGGAATGAGATTTTGGATATTGCTATTTCTGATATGAAACAGGCTACTACTTTGCTCGATGTTTGGAATAACTTGACAGATGCCAGCGGGAATAAGGTAACAACGAAACAAATCCCCGGGAAAGAAGCGGCTTACGCCATGTTAGCACACATGTACGCGTGGGAAGGGAGTCTGTTAAATAATAACGACACCTTGCAAAAGGCGATAGATGTGGCAACTTGGGTTATCGAGAAAGGTGGATTCACGTTGGCGGCCGATCCGGAAGAGGTATGCACGAAGTTGCTATTAGGTAAGCATCCCGAATCTATTTTTGAACTGGAAGTGGTGTACACGGACTTGTTGTGGATGGATGTTTACATTGACGAGGAATTGTATTACCAGAGTTACCCGATAGAGCCTAATTCGGAGCCGGGAGATATTGCTTGGAAAGATATGAAAATTAAAGCGGAGAGTGTGTTGAAAATGTACAAAGAGGGAGATAAACGAAGAGATGCTTATTTCTACAAACCGGCTGAAATGATTGATGTTGAAGAAACCGAGGGATGGGCTCTTATGCAGCGTAGAAGGGATATAGTTGAAGATAAAACATGGTCATCTCCTTCCATGTGGTTCCAGAATTTTGCAGGAAACGTTATACGTACCCGTTTGGCCGATATTCTTTTGCTGCGGGCGGAATGTTACGCCAAGTTAGGAAAAGATGATCTGGCAAAATCTGACTTGGATCGGGTAAGAGACCGGGCTGGGGCAGCAAGATATACCGCGGCAGAAGGACCTATTTATAGAGCCGTTTTTGAAGAAAGGGAGAAAGAATTACTTCTTGAGCGTCATCGTTGGTATGATATGGTACGTACGGGATACTGGAAAACGGATATGACCGAGGAATATGCAAAACTAACGGATCAAGATGTTGAGGACGGGGCGTTGTACCTACCTGTTCATTATAGTGCATTCAATTCCAATAAATTAATGCGTCAAACTAGATATTGGTTAAAGAGACAATAAAATGTGAAAGCTATGAATAAGATATTTATAATACTGCTGATGGTTTTTATCGGGTCAGCTTGTACGAAAGAAAATTTTATAGACACGGGAAAGGCTTCCGGAATTTTTGACGGGAATATACTGGAATACATGAAGAATGATCCGT
>ENA-ORSY01001626-ORSY01001626.1-human-gut-metagenome-genome-assembly--contig:-NODE-1626-length-15149-cov-5.168080_pt1 | contig 15149 bp, 12 predicted proteins | sample MGYA00242193_ERZ509160 | MGnify/ENA primary metagenome ERZ509160 (study PRJEB26280, sample SAMEA2338670) | human gut metagenome | biome: human gut; feature: human-associated habitat; material: faeces...
GACACTCATTATTTCAACGATGAACATATTATTGATTTTATATCTTGTGAAGGAGCTTTATTGTATTGTCTAAGAGGTCATTTATCATCAGAATGAAATAAGCCGAATCTAATTTATAAAGACGATATAATTGTTGGTGTAGAATCTAATCCGTATTGAGCTTTTATTATGGGAAATAGTGGTAAAGGTCAAAAAGGAGATAAAGGCGATATTGGTCCTATCGGACCAAGTGGAACTGATGGTATTACTCCACAATTAAAAATTGAAGACGGTCGTTGACTACTTTCAATGGATAAAGGTCAAACTTGACAAGATATAGGCCAAGCTACAGGTGATCCTGGGCAAAATGGAACTGATGGAAAGAATGGCTCTGATGGAATTGGAGTAATTCCTGGAGGAACTACTGGTCAAGCATTAGTTAAAAAATCTGATGCAGATTATGATACAGAATGAAAAACTATTTCTGAAGGCGGAGAAATTCCTAATTTTGATGCAGAAGTAGCTAGTGTTTCTTCAACAACTGAAGCTAATGCTAATGTAGTTTTAGAAGGAGATATATTTAAATTTAGTTTTGGATTACCTAAAGGAGCTGATGGTAAAGATGGAGAGAATGGCAAGGACGGAACAAATGGGACTGATGGTTCTAATGGAGAGGATGGATTAGGTATTAAGTTAATGTATGCAAAGAGTGGAAGTGTCAATACTCCTCCTGTTGTAAATAAAACTAATGCAAATCCTGGTTCTGTATGAAGTACAGTTGTTCCAATTCACACATCCTCTGAAATTATATGGTCAATTACAGCATCTTTTAGAGATTCTACTCTTGTTGGAGAATGGTCAGATCCTGTTCAAATGACAGGAGAAAAGGGACAGGATGCAGTAATACCAAATTGGAAAACATACGTTTATAAATTAAGTGATAGTAAACCATCAAAACCTACAGGAAATAGTCCTAGTCCGTCTGGATGGGAAGATTATCCTACAACTAGTGGAAACTGGTGGCAATGTATTGGAACAGTTAATGGAGAAACAGGACTTGTAACTGAATGGTCAGAAGTAATACCAGTTAATGGTAGAGATGGCCAAGCTCAAGATGGCAAATTTACAGAATTTAGATTTGCTGTAAATACAAGTAATTCAAATCCTCCTACATTAAACGCAACAGTAAGAACTCCTTCAGGATGGTCTGTGGTTCCTCCTGAAAAATCTAAAGATGGATATCTCTGGATGACTACAGCAACTATTAATCCTGATGATACTTTAAATACAAACTGGACTGCTCCAGTTGTTATAAGTGGAGAAAATGGTACAGACGGAATTCCTGGAACTCCAGGAGAAGATGGAAAAACTACATATTTTCATATTAAATATTCTGCTGTTGCCAACCCTACTTCTTCAAGTCAAATGACTGAAACTCCAAGTACATATATTGGAACTTATGTAGATTTTACTCAAGCAGATAGTACAGATCCCTCTGACTATACTTGGGCAAGATTTGAAGGAATTCAAGGAGAAAAGGGAGAACAAGGAATCCCAGGTACTAACGGAGAAGATGGAAAAACAAGTTATCTACATATTAAATACTCTAATGATGGAGGTGTAACCTTTACAGGTAACAATGGAGAAGATCCAGGTGCTTGAATTGGAATTTATGTAGATTATAATATAAATGATAGTGATGATCCTTCTGACTATAAATGAACCAAAATAAAAGGAGAACCTGGAATTACTGGTGATCCTGGTCCAGCAGGTAAAGATGGAGTTGATGGGTTACCTGGAATTGGTATTGAAGTTCGTTATTGCTTAGGAACTACAACTATTTATGGAGGAACAAGTACTCCTGGAACAACAAGACAGCCAACAGGTTGGGATTTAGCGGTTCCAACTCCAACTGAAGAGACTCCTTATATTTGGTTTATTCAAGCTAGAGTAAATTATACAAGTAACACTGATAAAGTTGGTACAATTGAAGGTAGTTGAAGTACTCCTACTAAATTAAGTGGAACTAATGGATTAAATGGAGAGAATGGTTCTAAAGGACAAATAATTTATCCTGAAGGTATTTATAATGTTAATACTGTATATCAAGGAACCGCAGATAAAACTCCTTATGTATATGATTCTAATGATGCTAACTATTATGTTTTAAACATAGTAGGAACTTGGCAAGGAACATTACACAGTAATGAATCTCCTAGCACTGATACTAGTAATAGTTGAGTTAAATTAGATGCATTTGAGGCGCTGTATACTAAAATTGGGATTATCGCTAACGGTCTTATTGGATCTGCTGTATTTAATGGAAACTATATGTTTAGCCAACAAGGTATTGATGCAAGTGGACAAATATCTACACAATATCAAAACTTTGATCCAGAAATTCCTACAGGAGGTGAGTTTACTCCAAATATACTATTTGATTTTAGAACTGGAGCTGGACATATGGCTGCTGGAAAGATTAAGTTTGGTAGTGATGGAAGTGTTGATTTAACTAACATTAAAATTAATAATGCTATTATTCAAAACATTAAACAATATAGTCTTACTCAGTCATCTGATCCACATATACTAGATTCATTATATTCTGAAATTATATATTCGCCAACGATACACGAAGATGTAACTCTTAAAGTAAATGCTTCTGAATATCAATTAAATATTGATGATTCGTATTCGGGAGTAATTCATAATAAGTCGGATAAACAATTATTTATATATCCATTTGATAATGGAAACGATGATGAATCTATTAAAATTTGTGGTTATTATAATGGTAGATTACTATTCAGTTATGATGAACCAATTCTTTTTAATGCTTCTCAAATTTTACTTCCAGCTGGAGGAGTATTAGAATTTAAATTTGTTCCATCTTCAATAGTTAATAATTACTATGTTGGAACAATTTGAGTAGAGAATACATCAGATTTTGAGTTAAAAACATGGAAACAAAATGGAACGCTACGTTCAGATCTTTATTATAAAAGTTATGACGATTATAATAGTGATTCATTTTTAGCATGTGGAGAAGTTTATTTTAATTCATCTGGGGTACCATCTTTATCTGGTTTTTCTAGATGTAGAACTGATTTAGTATTAACTGTAAGTCAATCTGGAAATTTTTCTGCAAATTTAAATTTAACAAGTATTTATAATAGTAGAACTTTATCAATAAGTGCAATAGCTTTTTCACAACCTATATGAGATGGAGCTATGCTAAAAATGTTCTATGGTTCAGCAAGAGGCAGGATTAATGGAGCTTTTTTAGATGTAAGAACTGCAGACGGCAAAGTACCAACAACAAGTATTAGTGTTCCATTTTTAATATTAGGGTCAAAATAATAAACTATGAAGAAAAATAATATATTACCTACTATAGATCTACAAAATTCAAGAGAGTATTCTGGAGCTTATAATTCAAGAGATTTCTATAAGGGAACTTCCTTTAAGATGGCGGGAGAATGAATAACAAATACTCACTATTTTAATGACGAATATATTGTAGATTTTGTATCATTTGAAGGAGCTTTATTGTCTTGCATTAGAAGTCATACATCATCTTCGTTAAATATGCCTGAATTAGTTCGAGAAAACGATAAAATCATTGGTATTAAACCAAATCTTTTCTGAGCTTTTGTAATGGCGGGAGTTGAAGGACCTACAGGAAAAGTATGAGTTCCAGAGATTAATAACGGAATACTTTCTTGAAAAGAAAGTAATACTCCTCCAAGTTCAACCTCAATAAGTGATCTTAAAGGCCCCGCTGGAGATACTCCTATTATCGGCATTAAAAAGGATACATCTAATAATCATTATTATTGAACAGTATCTATTAATGAAAAAACTGAATGAATATTTGACGATAGTGGACAAAGAGTTTTAGCTGAAGGTTTAACAGGAGCTACTGGAGCACCTGGCATTCCTGGAGAAGACGGTGAAGATGGTATAACGCCTCAATTGAAAATTGAAGACGGATATTGGTTTGTTTCTTATGATAAGAATGATCCACCAAAATCATGAATTAAATTAGGACAAGCCAAAGGTGACAAGGGCGACAAGGGAAATACTGGAGCTACTGGAGCACAAGGACCTCAGGGACCTAAAGGAGATTCTGGAAGAACACCTGCACTTGTTAGAAAATTTGGAGATCCTGATAATTTAACAGATGATAGAATTCTATGGGGATATTTAGGAGATCCTACTAGTGAATGGGTTACACTATGCTATTTAGAAGAATTAAGAGGAGATAGTATTAAATCAGTTAATATTAGTGATGCAGAAGGTCATTTGGAATTAACTATGGAATCAAGTAAAGTGATTACTTCTACTGGTTCTGTTCTTCCAAGATTTAATGCAGGAACTATTGAAACTGTTGAGTGAGATCAAAATCCGTCATTAGTAATTGATAAAACTAATGCTCCTAGAGAATGAGCTTTAAATGTAAAAGTTCCTAAAGGAAAACCTGCTACAGTAACTGTAGTTTCTGAAGTAGAAAAATTAGCACCAGATGCACAACCTTATGTAACTGATTTAAATCCAGATATTAGTGATGCAAATCTTAAATTTGGAATTCCTCAGGGAGAAAAAGGAGATCCTGGTGATGAAAATATAGCAATCGGATGTCAATCTGATTTTCCAAATAACGAACCAGAGCACGATAAGATTTGATATGATCCTTGTGATGAATCCATGGATGAATATTCAGTTCAAGACTTTTTATACAATTCTTATATTGCTGTTGGTGGTACTCTCAATCAAGAACAATTCGAAGCTGCTTGAAAATCATTTCCTAATACAGCAGGAATAGTTGAGATTATTGATTCACTTGAAAGTGATAAAACGGATGCTGCACTCTCTGCGGCACAAGGTAAAGCTTTAAAAACTCTTATAGATGATCTGAAAGCTTCTGTGGCTGCAGCTCTTGATTATAAAGGTACTAAAGATAGTTACGACCAACTTCCATCTTCTGGAAATAAGAAAGGTGATGTATGGAATGTCGTTGCAGCTCATGGAACTACTCCTGCTGGAACTAATTATGCTTGGGATGGTGCCAAGTGGGATCCACTGGGAGGTACAATTGATCTTTCAGGATACTATACAAAGTCACAAGTAGATGATGCAATTTCTGCAGCAAAAACAGAACTAGAGGCTGCAGATACAGCTTTAGAAGGACAGATTACTACAGTTACTAATCAGCTTAATAACAAAGTTGATAAAGTTGAAGGTTCAGGTTTAATTTCTGATACTGATTTAAATCAAATCAGAACTAATAAATCTGACATTGAATCTTTACAAACATCTGTTGGAGGTAAGCAAGACGAATTAACTCCTGGTAATGCAGTTTCAATTACAGAAGAAAATGTTATTGATGTTAAGTTAGATCCAGCTTCAAATGAAGCACTATCAAAATCAGCCGAAGGTCTTAAGTTGGATCTTAGTGGAATAAAAGGCTCAACTGTAAAAGTTGGAGTTTCCATTACTGGTGGTGCTGAAATTGGTGCAGATCAAACAATCGCTGCTGGTATGCAGGCTCTTAGTGATAGTATTAAAACTGCTGTTGCAGGTGGCATTACATCTATTACTAGTCCCGATAATACTATTAAGGTAACTGGTGAAGGTACTTCTAGAGGTTTAGCTGTAGATATGTCTAAATTAGTATCAACAAGTTCATCTATCCAAGTTAGAACAGACGGTAAGCTTGATATATTTTGATCAGAAATTGAATAAATAATAATTTCTCCCTTCCTCACATTTAGTGAGGGGGGGGATTAAAATTTAAAAAAAAATGAACATGACAACAAATTTAAGTTTTCAAAAAATTGCTACAGTTCCAGCAAGTGGTCTTGTAGTTGGTAGAATTTACTTTGAAACATCAACAGGTATGATTAAAGTAGCAACAAGTGCTACTGCTGTTGATAAATTCGGTGATGGCGTCAAGTCTGCAAGTTGGGATGAGAGTGCTAAAACCCTTAAAATTATTAACGAAAGTGGAGAAGAGATTTCTCTAAATCTATCAGATGTAGCCTCAGCTTCTGCAGTTACTACAGGGCTAGCAAAGAAGTTAAATATTGGAGCATCTGGAGATGCCTCAACTGTACAGAGTTATTATGGACTGAAGAAATATACAGATGAAGCAAAATCGTCTGCAATTAGTTCAGCTAAATCATATACAGATACTGAGATTGGCAAAATTCCTGCCGCTATTGTTTATAAGGGAGATGGCACAACAGTTACTCAGTCTGGAACTAGTACTGTTACATTTGCTGTAGGAGAAATTCCTCAAAGTAAAGTAACTAGTCTGACTACAGACTTAGCTGCTAAAGCTACTATAACTGCTCTTAACGCAGTTAAAGCTACAGCTGATGCAGCAGCTCCTCAAGCTACTACGTATACTAAAAAAGAAGTTGACAATAAAGTAGCCTCTGCTGTTGGTAGTGTGTACAAGATGAAGGGTTCTGTAGATGATGCTACAGCTCTTACTGCCCTTACAGGAGTTGTTATTGGTGATGTTTATAACGTAGTTGCTGCAGGTACTCTAAATGGAAAAGCTTTTGAAGCTGGTTCAAACTTTGTAGCTATTAAGGCTGGTGCAGGAACTCAGACAGGAATGTGGGATAAGTTAGGTGGAACAATTGATCTATCTGCTTATGCTAAATCTGCAGATGTAGCTAATACTTATGCTACTAAAACTGCTGTTACAAGTGAAATTAATACTAAGATAGGAACCTTAGATAAAGCTGACACTGCTGTTACAGGTCAAGTTGTTTCTGCAGTCTCTGAAACTGATGGTATCATTACTGTTTCCCGCAGAGCTCTTGTAGTAGCTGATATACCTACTTTAGCTACTTCTAAAATCTCTGGACTTGATACTGCTCTTAACGGAAAGGTTCCAACTACAAGAACCGTTAATAGTAAACCATTATCAGCTAATGTGGTGCTTGCTGGTGCAGATATTCTAGTTGGAGGTGATGGAACATATGGTGAGGATGATCTTCAAACTGCAATTGAAGCAATGGATAGCAGAATTACTTCTGCCACTGCTTCTGGAGTTCAATCATTTGGAGGACAAACTGGGGCTATTACTGTAGATACTGCTAATACTACTAATGGACAAGTTAAATTTAGCATGTCTAGTAAACAGCTTAAAGGTTCTGTTAATGGTCTTAAGAGTGCAGCTTATACTGAGTCAAGTGCCTATGCAACTGCTGCTCAAGGTACTAAAGCTGATACTGCAATTCAGGCGGTTAATGGTACTGCTGCTAACTATATAACAGCTAGTAAAAATAGTACTACTGTAACAGTTTCTTCAACTATACAAGCTGTAGCTAGTGCAAGTTCAAGTGCTAGAGGTCTTGCTGAAGCTAGCGATGTGAAAGCTTATGCTGATAGTTTAATGACTTGAGTTGAATTTGAATAAATTAAGATAATAAGGGGATAGGGATTTCCCTATTCCCTTTATTTTTAACCTATAATATTATAGGTGCTATAAAAATATAGACGCTATGGCATATAAATCAAAATTTTTACATTTTAAAACTAAAGCTTCCTATAATGCAGAAAGAGCAAAAACTACTGCAGGAACAGAGGAACGTAAAGTATTTGATGCATATATATCATTTATTGATGAAGGTCCAATGATCTGTACTTGGGGTAAAGAATATAAATGTGATATCAGTGCTTCAGAAGTTGAAGCTTTAGTTAATGCAGGAAAAATTAGTCCTGCGACAGTAGCACCACTTATTGCAGGTACTGCAGCAGTTGGAACATCTACAAAATATGCACGTGAAGATCATAGGCATCCAGAACAAGTTAACATAACTGGTAATGCAGCTACAGCTACTACAGCTACAAATCTTGCAAGTGCACCTTCATTTATTAATAATGGTAATACTATAAAAATAACTGTTGGAAATAAAACCTCTACAGAGTTTACTATACCTTATGCTTCTAAAACATCAGCTGCAGAAACATTAATGTATGGTAGAAAGATATTTTTAAACGGAGATGTCACTGGTTCTACTACAGAATCATTTAATGGATCCAAAAATGTGACTATAAACACAACAATAAGTACTATTAATGCTGAAAAACTTACTGGAACTATTGATGCTAATAGGTTGCCAGAAATTCCTATTGAAAAAATTCCTGCAGCTGCATTAGAAAGGCTGTTTGTAGTAGATTCTCAATCTGCCGCAATGAGTGTAGATGTTCAAGAGGGAGATGTTGTTCAGATTGGTTCAGGAGGTCCTATGTACTTCTGCGTATCAGAATCTGCATCTACTTTTGCTACTAAATTTAAAGAATTCACAGCAGGAAGTGCAACTAGTGTACCTTGGTCTGGAGTAACAGGTAAACCAACATTCGCTACTGTAGCTACAAGTGGATCTTATAATGACTTAACTAGTAAACCAACTATCCCATCCTTATCGGGGTATGCTACTCAAAATTGAGTAACTAGTCAAGGATATTTAACAAGTATTCCTGCCGCAACCTCTAGTGCTTATGGAGGAATTCAAATTGGATATATAACAAGTGGCAAAAACTATGCTGTACAATTAAGTAATGGTAAAGCCTATGTAAATGTGCCTTGGACAGACACTAATACAAATTATTATCCAACAACGTTTACTTGGACTAATGGAACAACAGCAGGACCAACAGGTTCTTTGACTGGTTCTGGAATGAGTACAGTTTCATTTGGAGCAATCCCTTCAGCTTCTGCTGCACAATCTGGTGTAGTAACTACTGGAGATCAAACTTTTGGTGGAATAAAAACTATAGATACTATTAATGTAACTAATATTAATGAAGCAACTCCAGGAGAGGGATTTTGAATTGGTTATAATACAGAGGGGGTAATTCGTATAGGAAAAAATGGAGATTATGATTTTGGAACTAGTGGAGGAACATATTCAGGAACTGCTAATACCGCTAAAAGACTATTGAACAGTTTACAGTTTAGTAATGGACAAAGTTTTAATGGGTCATCTGCAGTTACTATAGATTTACCTGAAATTCCTATTGCATTACCTAATCCATATGCATTAACAATTAATGGAACTTCATACACAGGTTCATCTGAAGTATCTATTAGTACTTCAAAACCTTTAAGTGTAAGACTGTTGACTAGTTCAACAGTTAATGCAGGATATAGTTACAATTGTGGTACATCAAAAGCTATATCAACTTTAAATGGATTTTCTTCAACCAATCCTGATTCAGTTATTATAAGTAGTGCTAAACTTACATTTACTGCAAGTAATGTTATTAAAATGGATGGATTAGATGATTTATCTGGGACGTGATATATCTATTGCTTAAGTTATATGGCAAATAGCAAAATTGCAGTTAATGGTGCAGTATATGCATAATCTTAAAAATATATAAATTATGAGTGTAAAAATTTATGATAAAAAGCAAAAGAAATGGATTATTTTTCCTGGAACAATTGGTGCTCCTGGTAAAGATGCTTATCTTATTGCACAAGAAAATGGGTATACAGGCACTAAAGAAGAATATGCTAAAGTATTAACTGATATACCAAAAGTTATTAATTCAATAGAAGAAGAGCCGACAGAAGGAAGTAAAAATTTAATTACTTCTGGAGGAGTGTGACAAGCTATTGATAATGTACATACAACTATTAATAATCAGATAAAAAGTTCAATTGTAGATAATTTAGAGTCTCTTGCTGCTGATAAATCATTATCTGCAAACCAAGGAAGAATCTTAAAAGAAATGATTGCTAATTTAGCTAATCTTCAAATTGAGATTGTTGATCAACTTCCAAGTGTTGGAGAGACAAATATTATTTATCTTGTTAAGAAATCTGGTTCTGCTCCAGATATACATGATGAATATGTATTTGTTGATGGAAAATGAGAGAAGATTGGTGATACAGAAATTGATCTTTCTAATTATTATACAAGAGACGAAGTTGACGATAAGTTAACAGGTTTTGGAGCAGGAGATGTAATTGCAGCAGAGGCATTTACTACTGCGGATAGAGTAATAACTTCTAATGGTCCAGGAAAAACTGTTAAAGATTCAGGTATTTTAATTAATAATTTAGCATTAAAGTCATATGTTGATGAGAAAGAAATAGCATGAGATAAAGTTACAGGAAAACCAGAAACGTATGTTCCTGCAGCACACACTCATCCTTTAGCTCAAATTACAGATGCAGGAGCTCTTGCTTATAAAGACAAAGTTGATGAATCAGATCTTAATTTTGATATACCTGATGGAATTGTAGTTGATTCTTCTTTAAGTACAACTTCTGTTAATCCTGTCCAAAATAAAGTAGTTACTGAAGCATTAAATAATCGTTATACAAAGTCTGAAACTTATTCTCAATCTGAAATTGATGAAAAAATTGGTTCAGCAGGTGGTGGAGATGTAATGGCTAGTGGAAATCTTGCTGTAGATTATATTATAATTGGAGCGGGACCTAAATCTATTAAAAATTCTGGACAGACACTTTCTAATTTAGCATTAAAGAGTGAAATACCATCTTTAAGTGGATATGCTACTCAAAGTTGAGTTACGGGCCAAGGATATTCCACCGAGAATACTTGAAGACCAGTTAAAGTTGGAAGTACAACTTTAAATGATAGTTCTACTACATTAACTATTGCTAATGGTACTGGTATTGGTCTATCATTTTCTAATGGAACTTTAACTATTACTAATAGTGCTCCTGGATCTTCATATACATTGCCTGTAGCTAAAAATAATGTTTTAGGAGGAATTAAGACAGGATATACAGAGTCTGGAGGTGCTGAAATGGCCATATATGTCTTAGAGGATGGTACTGCTTATACTCTCTTAAAAGATACTACAGTTAAAACTGCTTTAGGCTTTACTCCAGCAAATGTTAACGATATACCTGAAATTCCTATCGCACTTCCAAACCCATATGCATTAAATGTTACTGCAGGAGGTTCAACTACAAGTTATACAGGATCTTCAGCATCTACTATTGATTTAGATAATATTTATGCAAAAAAACTACCTTCTGTAGACACTCCAGGTAAACCAGGATTGTATTTTGCTAGCAGTGGCTCTGTGAATGTAACTGAAGTATATGTTACAGAAAATAATCCTGATGCTATTATCTTAGTAGCGAATACTGTTGATGTAACTTTTGGAGAAAACTATCACAAAATGGATGGAATTGATAGTTTATCTGGCGGAAACTACAAATGCTACTGTATAACTTATGTTAGAGGCGTTGTTTTAGTTAATGGGGCAATTTATGGTTAATTATGTTAAAGATTATTAGAGAAATTTTATTAAAAATTGTTAACGATATCGATACTGGTAATTCTAATCTTAGTCCAGAAGAGTGCGAAGAAGTAATTGAATATCTTTCTGGAATAACTAATAAGAATGAAAAACTTAGCAAGTATCAAGCATGTAAATACTTAAAAGTTAGTGGAGCGACTTTTGACAATTATGTTAAGGCAAAGAAGATTCCTAATGGTCGTAAACAAATAGGTTTTAAAGAATTGTTTTGATATAAGAAAGACTTAGATAAATTTATAGAAAACAATTAGTAACAAGTTACTAATTATGGATCTTTGTAATCCCCTTAAGTTGAGAAACTTAAGGGGATTTTTTATTTTAATAGTAACGTTATGTTTTAGTCTTTTGCTATTGTAAATTTGTACTGTTGATCAACAAAACAAAAACAAAATGTTTAACAATTTAAGTATTTTTTAATATGGCAGAAGAAAAAACTTATGTGTTTGGTGAAAGCGCAAATAACGGAATATTAGGTCTTTTAGGTCCTATGCTTTCACAAAGAGGTGTAGATCCAAACGTTCTATTAGCAATGCAAGGCCGTAACAATGATGGTTTTGGAGAAGGTGGATGGTTCATCTGGGTAATTTTCTTGTTCTTCCTTATGGGCTGAGGAGGTAACGGATTTGGTAATAATGGTGCTGGTGGTTTAGGCAATCAGCTTAATAATGATTATGGTAGAGAGATGCTATTACAAGCTATTAATGGAAACGGAAATGCAATTAGTCAGTTAGCTACTACATTAAATTGCGATATTAATGCTGTACAGTCAGCTATTAATTCAGTTCAAAGTCAGATTCAGTCTGTAGGTAATCAGGTAGGTATGAGTGGACAGCAAATTATCAATGCTATCCAAGCAGGTAATTGCCAGATTGCATCACAAATTGCATCATGCTGCTGCGATGTTCGTACAGCTATTGAACGTCAGGGATATGAAGGCCAGTTAGCTACTCTGAACCAAACTAATACTCTTGGAAGTAAGATAGATCACTTATTAGTGATAAATTTTGTCAGCTTGAAATGAGAGAATTGCAGAACAAAATCGACGCTTTACGTGAGGATAAATCTGCGCTTATCAATCAGCTTTCTCAAGAGCATCAAACAAATGCTATTCAAGCTTTCCAAGCTCAAACGATTGCTCCAGTGAACGCGGCTCTTCAAGACTTAAGTGCAAGACTAGGTGCAATAGAGTGTAAACAGCCTGCTACAGTAACTATTCCTTACATCCCAGCAATGGGTAATTTAGTTCCTGTAAGCTATAGTCAGCCTGTTAACTTTAGTGTTAATCCTTATACTACTTTATGTGGTTGCTAATAAATATATAGATTATGATTAATATTATTGATCCTTATTGGTGGAATTTAGGTCCCGTACCTGTTCGAAATGAAGGACTTCCAAGAATTGATATTGGAGGTATTTATAAGTTATCCACTAATGCAGTAGCTCTTACAGAGAGCTCTGTTGATTATGGTATTAATCCTTGTTTATATAGTAAATTACCATGTGAGAGTATAGTACTGTTGACAATACACGCTGACGCACCTACTGGTGGCGAAGATTTACCTGTATTAGTAGGAGTTCCTAGTGGAGCTTCAACAATATCGAGTGGAGACACTACAGGAAAAACTAAAATCAGTGTTGTAGATAGTCAAGGTTCTAACGTTACTGGTTCAAATGTACAAGGAAATACCCAACGTCTAGCGTATATCAATAAGAGTACGGGCGTAATAAGATTTTTAGAGTTTACTAACCCAGCAGCATCAGCTGCTTAGCAAATAATTTGTAATATATGTTTTCAAACTTAAGGCCAAATAGTCAGATATATATTTTATATAAAGACGCATCTCCACGTTTAGATGTTGGTTCTGTTGTAAGTGTTTCAATGCCTGTCCCTAAATATCCAATTCAACCAATGTTTGGACAGCCACAAGAGATGGTTGTTGATATTACCGTTAAGGTTAATAACCAAGACGTTACATATCAAAAAATTCCAGCTAATTTAGATATTGCAGATTTTAATAACAGTAATATAGTATTATCTGATAGTAGAGAAGCGATGAATGCAGAGATTGGCAGCCTAAAACAAAAAAGTGCAGCCATTATAAGTAGTGTAGATTTCCACAAAGAAATGATAACCTGCTTTGATCGCATTTTAACAGAATTAAATCCAGAACTTGCAGAAAAACAACAGCAACAATCTGAAATAAATTCTTTAAAAAATCAAGTAGGAGAAATGTCTAAAAGTATTACTGAATTAATGGAATTAAATAGAGAATTAATGTTACAATTAAAAAAGGAGTAATATATGAGAGTGTGGGAAATTAGAGAAGGCCGCGACAGAGAAATGGACTACAGAATGGGTATGCGTGATAAGTCAGAAAAAATGGAAAAAGCTGAAAGAGAAGCATACGAATGTGGCTATGAAGACGGATACGAAAAAGCTATGGAAGAAATGATGGGAGAACGATCAGGTTATAGATCATCTTATCGTTCTGGATATCGTGGAGGTCGGTAGTTATGAAAAGAGATAGACTAGATATTAGAGACAAAATGCCTTCAGGAATGGAAGAATATCTGGCACAAAACGGATGGCATTTTAATAAAAAGCTATGTGATTGAGCTGTATCTAAAATGCGCAAAAGAGGAGCTAATGGAAAGCCTGAAGAGGTAACATTAACTCCTAAAAGCGAATTAGAGCAATTATTTAGAAACTATGGAATAAAAGTAGATAATTGTGTAGGATACGATGTAATGTATGTATACCATATGGCCAAATCAGATTTTTTTGAATCATCTATTATTAGCGAACAGTATTTATTACAGTTTGTTAAAGATTACTTAGATGATATAGATGGATATGATGGAAAGGCTCTAACAAGATTTTATGCAGACTGCATAGGCTCAGGAACTCCAATAATGTGAGAAGATATGATCTAATATGGTAGTACAGAACATTTATTTGGAGGATTGAGATTGGCACGTAACTGTATATTATGCAGTAGATACTTATTATACAGATGAAATTCTAGAAGAATTAGAACTAATAGGATGTAGTTGATCTGAACTTGTAAAAGCAGAAAATTTATTAAGAAGTAACCAATATAATATAGGAATTACCTATTCAAACTTCAAACATAAATGTTCCATTGTAGTTATTGGATTGACAACATCTGCTGAAGAATTTCAAAATACATTTGATCATGAAAAAGGTCATTTAGCAATGCATATTAGTTCAGCATTGAAAATTAAACCATATGGAGAAGAATATCAATACTTAACAGGTGAAATTGGTCAAAGTATGTTTAAAATAGCTAAAAGATTTTTATGTGATGATTGTCGTCAAAAGCTAGTCATAGAAATAAAAGAAATAGATAAAAAAGATTAATTTTTACAAGATATGCCGCAGAAATGCGGCATTTTTTGTTTATATACAATAAATTAGATAAAAATTTGTTTATTTATTAAATAATCTATAACTTTGCAAATACAAATTAAAAATATGAACTAATATGAATAAAACTAAAATGAAAAAAATTGATTTAAATGTAGCTACTCGATTAATGTTACTGATGAATCTTCCTGAGCAAGGTTCTGTAACTGAAATGATTTCAAAAAGAAATGTTCGGAAAAAGATTGACTTTTCAAGTGAGGAAGTCGAAGCATTGAAGATTGAGAATAAAGATGGTAGAATTGTGTGGTCTCCTGAAAAGGAACTATTAACAGTTGAATTTACAGACAGTGAAATTGGATTCTTAAAGTCAATTATTGAAAAGCTTGATAAAGCTGGATCTATTACTGATAATATCTTAGACTTTGTAGAAGCTATTCAAAGTGAGAATTAATATAAA
>ENA-ORSY01001633-ORSY01001633.1-human-gut-metagenome-genome-assembly--contig:-NODE-1633-length-15067-cov-2.591260_pt1 | contig 15067 bp, 7 predicted proteins | sample MGYA00242193_ERZ509160 | MGnify/ENA primary metagenome ERZ509160 (study PRJEB26280, sample SAMEA2338670) | human gut metagenome | biome: human gut; feature: human-associated habitat; material: faeces...
CCACTTTCCCTCGTTACCTGACGGACAAAACGATTATCCTCCGGAGTCAAATCAATAACCTGTTTAATCTGATCGGGACTTAAATACCTCGAAAACTTGATTTTGTGGGAGTGAGCAATTTGCCGGGCCCTCTTTTCCAAAGGAAGATCAGCCAAAAATCCCCTTCTCCTCGTGTTTTGAACCGAATCATAGTAATACACGTATTCCATCTTAATTTCCGGCTTGAAACGAATATACTCCCGGAAATTACTCTTATCGTAATTCTGGTAGCGGGGGATGGCTTTCATAAAATCATCATCCAGCAAGTTACTATAAGTTGTAATTGTCAGACCTCCCTCCAACTTTTTCACGATCTCCTGACTATTCGGGGTCAACGTTCGGCTCTTTTCCCTAGTCGTGTCAACATATCCCATCAAATGAGGACGGGAACTCAAGTAACCGACGACAGCCACCACCAAAAACACACCCACGTACTTCATAGCATTCCGCCCCTTGGAACTATGACTTACCCGGGACGATAACTTTATGATCGAGAACCAAAGGAACATACCCGGAACCATGATAAAATAAATCACGTCCTCGCTGGAAATCAATCCTCCCGTGAAACTCTCCGCTCGTCCCCGAAGAGATAACCAAAACGTAACATCCCGCACGAAATCAATATCCTGCCAAATGCCGTTCACGAAATTCAAGAAAGTCAAAAGTACAAAGGTCCCCACCGCCGCGATAATCTGGTAAGAAGAAATCGTCGACATGAACAACCCGATCGAGGCATACGTACATATCAGCAAATAAATGCCCAGAATCCCCGTAAGAATATAGCACACATCGAAATTCTCCACCACGAACAGGCAATAAATCACGTAAACGACAAATATCCCCACTAACAACAAGGCAAAAATCATCATGGAAAGAAATTTTCCCAAAATGATCTGCGTGTTCGTCATGGGCGAAGAATGTAGTAACTTGATCGTTCCACCCGACAGATCCCGACTGACCAATCCCATCGTCAGCAAAGGAATATACAGGAAAAGATAATCTTGCACGCTATAGAACAGTCGATTGAAAAGCGAAGAACTGATAAATATCGGGTCATACCCCATAGCCTGTTCCCGCTCGATCATTTCAATCATCCCGGAGAAAATCATCCCCGATTGAAACGTAAATATAATCAAAACCAGCCAAGCCACAGGCGAATAGAACAACATCTGTAACTCGGTCTTTGCTATTTTATATATCATATTCATAAAACAAACTTTTAAAGATTAACGCCCGCGACGACGTACCCATATAATGATCCCGGCAAGAGCCAGTATAACAGGTATCACGACCATAAATACGATAGACCAAACCTCCATCGCGGCCTCACCGATATACAATTTCCGGTCGATAGGGCTATCTCCTGCCGTATTCACGGGTAACTCTTCATGTGACAACCAGTAAAAAGCGGCATGTTTCAATATCCCGTTAAAATTCCGAACCTCTCTCCGTCCCGTGGCAAACTCCCCGTTACTAAGAAAATCCGTGTTTCCGGCAACGAGAACCCGTTGTTCTCGACCGTTCACATCACGGGTCAACGCTAATGCCGTCGTGAAAATTCCCGCTTGATCTCCTGTTTCTGGAGTATAATACACCGAATCCCGCACGAAATCCGTCGCCACGATTCTATTCCAACACCCCGCCGTATCGGTTGAAAATAACGGAACAACTGTTATCCCTTCTATCGGAGTATATTCTAATCCCACGCACCCCGGCATAGCCACGCACCCTTCATTCTTCCGGATATAATCCAGATCGGACCAGTACGCGACACCTTCATCCGTCGGGACGGACTGAATCAAATCTGCCTGAAGTAACGGGGTGGGTTGCACCAGTTGGCCCGGCATAAAACGAACACCAAACTGTTCAATAATTGGGTTCATCAATTCCTGACGTCCGGGTCCACCCAAAACGAAAAGACTTCCTCCCCGACCGATAAACTCCTGCAAATAGTTCATCTCTCCTGCCGATAACGGTGATCTCAACTCGGATATCACCAGAATATCAATACTATCCGGAAGGGATGAATGTAAATAAACCTCTTCAATATTAAACCCTTGATTAATCATTGACGAGCGGATATTTTTATCACTGGAAATCCGCTTGTATTCCCGATCCCCCTCCCGGTAAATATTCCGTTCGCCATGTCCGGCAAGGAAACCGATCGTGGGGACTTCCGACACCAACCGCTTGAACGCGGCCGAAATCTCGGCCTCTCCCGGAGACTCTTTCCAACCACCGTGGAAATAGAAACGCAAATACGCCTTCTGACCATTTTCCCGTTCAATGACCCGAATAGTCTTATTTCCCTCGGCACTCAAATCTTCAATCTTCCGCATCTCTTCCGGGGATAAGAATATCGAGAAGGGCACACCGTAGCTTTCACTAATTTGCTTGGCCCGTTCCTCGTCACTCATATCAGGATACTGTTCCTCCAACTCCGGATTATTCGCATTATCGTAAAAATAAACATACCGGATTTTCATGTCAGGCTTAAACCGCGTGTAAGGCCGGAAAGTCTCTTTATCAAAATTAATATGATCGGGTAACGTACTCCAAAAGTCCCGATCCAACAAGTTCGTGTAAGTCGTGATCTTCACTTTTCCATCCAGTAATGCCACGATCTCCTGACTACTTTTACTCAATGAATTACTCTTGGTACGGGTAGAATCATGATATGCCATCAATGCCGGGCGGGAACTCATGTACCCCAACATCATCGACACCAAGAACACGCCTAGATAAATCCCCCAGCGAGTAGTCCAACTCCGTTTCTGCACCCGGTTGATGAGGCGATAGACCGTCCACGTCAGGAACAGGAAAATCACGATCAGGAAATACAACACATCCTCGCTACAAATCAACCCGTAAATAAACTCTTCCGTCCTTCCCCGTATAGACAACCAGTAGGTAATATCCCGCACAAACTCGTAATCCTGCCACACACCACCCACGTAATTAAACATGGCCAAAATGAACAACGTCCCGAAAGCCGCCATCACTTGATAAGAAGTCAAACTCGACACGAACAAACCGATCGCCGCGTACGCACATAACAACAGGTAAAGCCCCAACATTCCCGTCAACACGTAAGGGAAATCTATATTTTGAATCGTACACACCCCGAAAAGCACGTAAAATAACAAAACACCCATCATCGCCAACCCGAATACCATCAATGCCAAGTATTTACCCAACACGATTTCGGCATTACGCAAAGGAGCCGATTGCAACAACTTGATCGTCCCGCCACTCAAATCCCGGCTAATCATGTTCATCGTGAGCAAGGGAATATAAAAATACAGGGTTCCCTGTACATTCCCGAAAAGTTCTCCAAAAATGGTTGTTACCCTCCACGATTCATATCCCATGGCCTGCCGAACCACAATATCTTCCAGCATCCCGGACATAATCATCCCGACTTGGTAAGCAAACACCACCAAAAGTAACCAAGCAATTGGTGAATAAAACAAAGACTGTAACTCCGTCTTCGCTATCTTGAATATCATTTTCATAAGCTCTCCTTTTTAGCGGTTCTTACTCTTGGCCGACAATTCGGCAAACACGCTATCCATGGAACTCTTCTCCATACGTATCTCCAACAATTGCCAATTCCGGGTCACACTTGCCTCCACGATCTGGGTAATCGCCTCCCGGGAATCCGAAAAGTTTACCCGGTAATCCATGCCTCCCATGCTCACCGCATCCTCCACACCGGAAAGCATCTTCAACTCGTCCACCAGCGGGGCCGATGCCAGACTCACGAATATCGTGTTCGGTACGATATAATTATCAAACTCTTCCACCGTTCCGGCAAAAACGACCTGTCCTTCCTCGATCATCCGGATATAATCACACGTTGCCTGTACTTCCGACAAGATATGCGTGGAGAGAATCACCGTACGTTCCTCGGCAATCTCTTTAATCAAATGCCGAATCTCCACGATCTGATTCGGGTCCAGCCCGTTGGTCGGCTCATCCAGCACGACAAATGCCGGATTGTGAATAATCGCTTGGGCTATCCCCAAACGTTGCTGATACCCTCCCGATAGATTGCGAACCAACCGTTTGCGGAAATGGCTTAACCCGCATCGTCCCATCACCACCTTAATCGCCTCGGCCACCTCTCCCGTGGGAATACGACGAATATTAGCCGTGAAAGCCAAAAATTCCTCCACGGTCAAATCATTATACAGGGGTGGTTTCTGGGGTAAAAAACCGATATAGCGTTTGGCCTCCACCGGGTTCTCTCTCATACTTACTCCCTTGATGAAAACCTCCCCTTCTGTCTGTTTCAACACCCCACACATAATGTTCATCGTCGTCGATTTACCCGCCCCGTTAGAACCCAATAAACCGTAAATACCGTTTTCCGTTATCTCAAAATTAATATCCCGAATCGCCCATTGTACACTGTAACGATGAGATAAATGCTTTACCTTAACAATTGATTCTTCCATAAAGTATAGTTTTGAATAAATATTACCACACGTTTTACTTACACTTTATAGAATACCTGAAATAGAAAACGGTACTATTTTCTACCCTTATTTATCCCTGTTTAGGGCTTAGGCGATGCACATCCAAGACATCCCCAAAAGATAAAGACGACACAACTCGGCTGTATCTCAGCTTTGTGTCGTCTTTATCTCGGCTTTGTTCAACGTTCTGCCAATTATATCGGTAGAAACACGGTTAAATTACGCCATATTCTCCAAGGCTTGAGCCAACTGATCGGGACATGAAGTTGACTTTCGTCCGCAGCATATTCCCCGCAACCGACGGATGGCCATTTTGTTCTTTCATTCCTTTCAACAAGGCCGACACCCCTTGCGTATTCCCGGCACATCCCTTCTTGAAACCGACTTCCACGATCACATCGTCTTCCAACACAATATGAATCTCTTTCGAACAAACCTCTGCCGAGGGAGTATATGTAATTTCTTTTCTTGCCATAATGACCATCTGAATTTGACGCTGCAAAGATAGAATTATTTCAAGAACCTTTCTTTCCCACGATATTAAAAAAGGAGAAATCCGCTTTACCGGAAATCTCCTTTCACACTTACACGATTCGTATTACAATTTATTCAGCCAGTAAATATTTCGTGAAATAATCCCTTTTCTTTTTTTCGAAATAAGATTTATAAGGCCCATCAAAAGCATGACCTTGATTCGGTAAGATCAACAAATCGAAATCCTTTCCTTGCAAAATCAACTCGTTCACCACCCGGTACGTGTTAGCCGGATGCACGTTATTATCCACCTCTCCTGTCACCAGAAGTAAACGACCTTTCAAGTATTTTGCCAGTTTCTGATTCGTTTTCACGGTAAACTTATAATCGTCCCCGATTCCTTGATAAGTCTCTCCCCACGTACGATTATAAATACGATTATCGTGATTCCCCGATGAGGCCACAGCCACTTTGTAAAAATCAGGATAAGTACAGATTGCAGCAAAAGCCATCATACCACCCCCCGAGTGTCCGAAAATACCTACCCGATTCGTATCAATAAAAGAATATTTACGTCCCAATTGTTCCAATCCCGCCTTGTCATCCGCTAACGCATAATCCCGTAAATTCCCGTACCCGTAGGTAGCGTACGCTTTGTCCCGGAAGGGAGAACCGCCCCGATGTCCGAAACACACCACGATAATCCCCCTTTGTGCCAAAGCCGTATTATTATAACGATCCAGCACGGTAAAATCCGTCCACACGGTTTCCGTTTGTGGCCCCGGATATACTTGCGACACGATCGGGTATTTCTTGCTAGGATCAAAATCATAAGGTTTCCACATAATTCCGTAAAGATCCGTTTTCCCGTCAGCCGCCTTCACGGTAAACTGTTCCGGGTACTTCCAACCATACGCCAACAAATGAGAAACGTCCGCTTTTTCCAAAATAGTCAGCAAGCGCCCGTTTATATCACGTACGGAAATTTGTGGTACCGTGTCTATACGGGAAAAATTATCCACGATCAGACCTCCTCCCAGATGAACAAACGTGCTATGTGTTGCATTTTCAGGGGTTAACAAGGTCAATCGTTTTCCATTAAAACCTACACGATACAAATAAGTATAATTCGGGTTTCTCCCCTTTTCCTTACCGAACCCGTACAGATAAATCTGTTTTTTCACCGTGTCAATCTTCATTATGCGTCCCGCTGTCCATTCCCCGGAAGTCACCACATTCAGCAACTTGCCATTACCATCATAGTGATAATAATGTCCCCATCCAGAACGATCGGACCACAAAAGAATATCCTTTCCTCCATTCAATACCCGGCAACTAAATAACTCTTCATTCAGATATGGTTTACTCACTTCATGCAAAATCACCTTTACCTCCCCTGTTTTCGCATCGACCGAGCATAATTCAAATTCATTTCGGGTCCCCTTTTTACGGATGAAAAAGACCCGATCCTGTACATCTGCCACTTTCAGCACTTCCAATAGCTGCCCCCGCCATTTCACCACATCCACCTTTTTAAACATCCCCGTCTTCACGTTCCCGATAAACAACTCTTGTTTTAAAACAGCGGTATCTCCCGGTAATTCATATTTGTACTCGCTGACTGTCGGTGCCGGTTCCCGAAGTGAATACACCAGAGGAAACGTCCGGATATTTCGTTTGTCTTCTCTCGTGAGATAAAAAGTCCCGTCATCCGACAACCATTCGGTATTTGCCGTTTCAAACTCGTAATCCTTATCCCCGTCAAAAGTCAGTTGTACCTGTTTCTTTTGCTCTTTATCTTCCAACCAAAGATTATACTCTTTCACGATTAGCTCGTATCTCAGATCGGGAGAAACCCCATACGGACGAATAGAAGGATATTTCTTGCGTTCAGAAGGAATCAAAGCCTTATTCTTGGCATCATACACGAATATCTTTCCCCCGACCTCTAATTTAGCCACCAACCCGTTATCATCAAATTCCGGGTTATAATATATTCTCTCTTCTTCCCCCGGCAATATCTCCCGGACCAAACTATCTATAATCCGGTAGTTATACACCTCTCGTTTCCCCTCCTTCGGGTCATAGGCATAATACGCTCTCTCGCCCGGTTGTTTCTCGTAAGAGTACCAAAACAATGGTTTCGTCGGGTGAAAGAAAGGTACAATCATCGTGGAACCGATCTTATCCTTCAGATTCTGCACGTCATATTTCTCGCCCACGTATGCCTCATCCGGATTAAGTAAAGTCTTTAAATAGTTGGCCAAATTAGAGGTTGAACCACCTTGAACCACCTTTCGGGCAATTTCCAGTAACTGTTCATGATATACCCCGTTATAGGAAGGGAACCATCCCATCCCACCGAACATGATTTGTTGATTTTCATTGCTAAAATCGGCAACATGATCTTCCAAAAGTCCCCGAACCGTCAAGGAATCATTTAAGGTGACCGCTTTCGCCACGTCCATCATAACCAAGTAATTATTCTGACAAGGCAGAGGAATTGCCGAAATCCGTTGCCGATAGTACACGAAATCCTCCGGATTACGTTCAAAATCCCGGAAATACCAACCTTGTAACACCCATTCCGTCATATCCCGGTAGAAAGCTGTAATTCGTTCATACACTTTTTCTTCTCCTTGTACCCTCACGAAATCCTGCCAATGCTCAAGCAAGTATCGCATATTCGTACTATTGATCCCGCCCAGAGTCCGATCCGCAAACAAGAACCAGTTCTCCGGTTGTAAACGTTCTTCTGGCGAAATTTTATCGAAATACTCCTTCCCCAATCTAAGGCTTTCCCCTTTCTCAAGCAACTGCAATTTCAACTGCACGTACTCCCGTAAAAAATCATTGGAATACTTACCCGTGGCGTAAGTATCATCCATTGATTTCACCCGGTTATCAAGTTTCATCCCCTTTCTAATTTCGGCCATAAACACATCTGCCGATTTTCCCCCGACAAACTTATAAAGCAACTCACCCTTACCATTCAAAAGTAGGAAAGAAGGATAGGCCCCGATTTTGTACTTATCCGCATATTGTTTCCCATCTTCCGACAGCATATCCAATTTAACATTTACAAAATTGGAATTAAAAAAGTCGGCAACACTATCCAACGTGAAAACCAACGCCGCCATTGTCTTACAAGGGCCGCAATATTCCGTGTAACAATCCACGAAAGCCATTTTTCCCGCGGCAGTAGCCTTATTTAAAGCATCCTGCAAAGTGGACTTTTCAAACTCGATTTCCCTGTTTTGTGACTCTGCCTGACAGTATGCCAACAGTCCTACAAGCAAAAATAAAATCTTTCTCATATCCTTATTGTTTATCAAAATACTCTCGGTTCATTCGCATCAGCATCACCCGGTAGTTTTCCCGGGTAAGGGAATCTTGGTGAGTTTCACTCAATTCCTTCACTTTTCTCGCCAGTTCCACGAAATAGGCATGAAGGACTCCCGCAGACTCGTTTCCCAAGCCAAAAGAGATGTTATTCTGTGCCATTGTTCGGGCAAAATCCGAAATAAAACAAGCCTGTATTCCTTGTTTATAGGTAGTAACAGCCTTCCGGGTATCAAAATTTTCAAAAATAACCCGATCAACATACGCGAATAATTCTTTCGCCGTGAACGCATTCTCCCCGTATGCACTTTCTGCCGCCACGAGGGAAGTGATGACTTTCGGATCTATAAAATGTTGCGTGATTTTCTCGGCCAATCCTACCATCATATGGTTTATATCGTATGTCCCCGTTTGTTGCATTTCTTTGGAATGAACCCACTCCGGACGTTGTGTCAAAATTTCTGTCTCTAAATATTGTAAAGCCTTTTCCTGAAGTTCTCTCGGGACATAAATAACCGGAGATTCATTCACTCCTTTTATGACCGGACGAATAGAACGACCTCCCACCAATTTCACAATCTGAGTCAGATAAGTCTGGTATAGTGCAAGCGCTTTCAGCGAGAAATCGGATACACTTTTCCATGTATTCTGATCTTTCGGTAACTGGTTCATCCATTCTCCCAGTTGAGGATAAATCTCCCGTACCGATTCGATGCCTTTCACACTTGCCGACAAAATATCATTTGACAAGAAACCGTCTTGAGCATAGGGGTCCCATTTATCCTCCGGGGCATAGAAAGCCGCCTGCATGGAAGGTAAGGCATCACTATTGCCATAAGCATAGTTAATCGCATCATAATCATACATGGAAACACGAGGAAAAAGATTCTTGACACTTACCCGGTCACCCGGTTGAGCGAGATAATTAAACACCATACCGGAAGTAATTGATGCCGATATTCCATATTTATTCAACCATTTCTCGGAACGAATATTATCTGGGGTAAAAACGGTATTTCCGGCTTTATTAGGTTTCATTCCCAATACCTTGGCCAAAATCGATGCCAGTTGAACGGTCAACACATCTTGCCGTACCCCCAAGCTATGAAGATCCTTCCGGATTCTCCCGTCCAGCCACCCACATTGCAAGAAATAAGTGCCTAACAATTCATCTGCCATGGCATCCATCACGTTAATTCGGGCACATAATATTTCACCATTCACAGGATTGGCAATCATGGAAAAATTAACATCGTTAAAAGCATTTCCCCAACGAAAAAGAATCGTCCGGTAAGTCAAGGCTGCATCTTTCGCCTCCGAACTATAACGAAAGACATTCTTCCATCCGGCACTCTCGAATGCTTTTTCCCATTGTTGCATGGCCTTCTTGATACTCTCGACAAAAGGGGCCGGGGTGATCGGATCGATGTACACGCAAATCTGATTTTCCGGTTCAATAGTCAAACCTTTCTTCTGTTTTCGCAACTCCTTCACGGGAGCCGAAAGATGCCACCTCTGTATATACTCTTTTTTACGGGCCACGTATCTCTTGGTATCATATTCGGTAATCCCGATCGTTTCAAAACCATAAGCCAGATGGCTGGCTTTCAAGGTCACGGAATGTTCTGGTAGTTGCTGAATAACCATTTCCAATGCAAAAGTAGAGGCGACGTCCGATCCCTGTTGCATTTGAGGATTAGCGTAAAAATCCGACTGGGTACGTGTCACCGAAAAAACAACCCCTTGATTCAACATCCGGAAACCGTCAATTCCAGAAAGATTAGGATCCGGATGGCTTAATAAACTATAAGAACTCACCTTAAATAACCCACTTCCGGGATTATTCAATTCGTTCGTTAACTCAATAATCACCGACTGCTTATCTTCTCCCCAAGCCGCTATCGGCAAGGTAAAATCCACCGGTACAAGTCCTGATTTTCGAATCGCATTCGCCATACAAAAATCAGTTGAATCCGCAGCAACATCCGTAACCCGGTTACGAACCACTTGAACTCGATTGTTTTTCCCGATCGAAAACCGGACAACTCCTGAAGTCTCGGAAAGAAAAGCCGAATATCCCCGCACCACTTGTGTCGTGATCAAAACCTCTTTTCCCATTCCTTCCATTGGAATCTCCAAGTAATATTTATCTCCTAAACGATAAATCGTGTAAAAACCGTTATTTATTTGTAAATCTTTCTGTTCCTTAAATTGACTGAATGTCATCGGTTCTGCATTATTTTGCGCAACAACCGGACGAGACATCAATAAAGTTACTATCAGTAACAAACATACATTCAATACTTTCATCCCTAATATATTTAGTTCAATTCAATCAATGACTTATTCTTTCCGCTCTCCCACAGAGTAATAAAATTATAAAGTGTTTTGTAGTGACTGACCGTCAACGCATCTTGTCCCTCCCCCGAGGCGGTCAACACATATTGTTTTATTTTCGAAACCAGTTGCTTGATACGAACTCCAACCCCGTTAAATAAAGTCGTCGGATTCTCCCCGTTCACGACAAGATCCTGCACAAATCCCTTTTGCAATGCCCTGTCATACCGGGATAATTCTCCACTCCTACCCTTTTCTTCAAAGAGAGTCACGTACATACGATCCAGCAACTCGTCAATAGTCAAACCATCCGGGTTTAATTGCCGGTTTTTATGTAATATCGAATACTTTAATAACAATTTAGTTATCATACTATTGGCCGGTTCCTGCTCATAATATTCAAAATTAATACCGGTCTTTTCCATCAAATTAGGCCGAAAAAGCCATTCCGGTTCCCGACACACGTATTCTTCCAAGAAAGCAAGTGCCTCCTCTTCCTTTTCCTTAGGTACAGGTTGATACACCGTTAAACTCTCTTCTTCCCTCGTCGGGTTATCCGTATAACTACCACCCACGTAACGGATCACGTGGTTCACGTAATTCTGGTACTGACTCAACACGGAAAGATAGCGTCTTCGTAAAGCGTAATAATCCGGATCACTCGTTTTTGTCCATTCTTCCAGATGCTCCATGATATATTTCAAATTTTTCATTCCCAAGCGATTCGCCTTGATGATGTCATCCCCACTATCTTCAGATTGTACTCGGGGATCACTATAATCCGTTTCCACGATATAAAACATCTTCGGGTCCTTCCGCTTTTCATCCACCCAAGCACGTAACTTCAAATCATTTTCCACCAGATTATTTGTCTCCTGAAAACAACGATACCCCCATTCTATCGCAAACTCGTCGTATATCCCGATACGAGGCAATAAATCTTGCGGTTCCAAACCATCTTCCGGTTGTGCCAAATAATTAAAACGTTGATAATCCATAATGGAAGTTCCCAAACCATGTTCACGGATAAAAGCCTTGCTACGCAAACTATCCACCGGATAGGCCGTACTACCGATAAAATTATGCCGAAGTCCTAACGTATGTCCCACTTCATGAGTCAACACGGTTGCCGCCAGTTCTCCCATTACCTCATGGCTTAGAGGGTATTCTCTTGCACGGGAATCAACCGCCCCACACATCACGAAATACCAACGTTGTAACAAATCCAGAACCGAATGAAATATTGCAATATGCGAGGTGATAATTTCCCCGGATCGAGGGTCAAACACCATCGGACCGTAAGCATTCGGAATCGGGGAGGCTTTGTACGATACTAACGGATAACGAATATCACCTTCGCTATATTCAGGGTCTTCCTCCGGCGAGGGGGCTAACTTTCCGTAAATCGCATTCTTAAATCCGGCTTTCTCAAAAGCACCCTGCCACGCATTTACCGCTTTTATAAAATAAGGCACCAAATATTCCGGGGTTGCCCGATCAATATAGAAAACAATCGGTTTCACGGGTTCCACAAGTTCTCCACGCAAATATTTTTCCATATCCTCCGGTTTCGGCTCCAAACGCCAACGAGTTGCAAATGCCACTTTTTCCATCTGGTCATTCCGTTTCGTCATCCCATCCAACACGAAGGTAAAATACCCCACCCGATCATCAAACATTCTTTGTCTCATCGGTTTCTCCGGTAAAAGAAACCATGACGCCCCCACCTCCCAAAGAGAAGAAGTGTACCCACCATCCTTCACTTCCCCGTCAACAGCATAACCACGCATGGAACGGAAATTTATATTTTCCGGAAAAGCTTTTACATCCAAAGCATAGGACTGCTCCTGCTGATAACCGCCTAATTTTAAGGCTACCTTCGCTCCTTTCAAGGAAAACAAATCACAATCACTCAGAAACAAATCGGTAATATCTACCAAATAACTATCGGCAGATTTGGCTTTAATCTCCAAAGAATACATCACGGGAGAGATCACATTTTTAATATAATCATCATACAAGGCGGGAGTATCTCCCAGGTAAAATACCTGAGGAGATACAATTTCAATTCTATCCTGATTCTTGATAAAACGAATCAACCGATCATACACGGAGTCCCCGCCATACCCGAAACGAGCATCCGTACTCCGCTCTTTCTGTGCCGTTCCCTTTATGATCGTTACGGCCACCAGAATATCCCGTTCAAGTTTATCATCCGGTACTTCCAGATAATATCTTCCATCCTGTACATAAACATGAAAGAACCCGGCATCTTTCGGGGTATCTTTATGAATAAATTCATCTATAGACACCTCTTTCTCATCCTCTTTCTGAACCACACGATTCTCAGCCCCGCTACTTAATACGTACAGGGAAAACAATATAATCAACAAATATTTCATACTAACGATTTAATTCATTGCCTATTTTTTGCAAATCCATGTTATAATTCTCGATAAAATAATCCCGCACCATATCATACCGCTTTTTCAAAAGACCGTTTACATCTTTTGCCGGATTCAAGATACCATCCCAGTTCGCCATAGAATGATCCCATTCATTGAAATATTCGGGAGTTCTTGTTAAAAATTCCTCACTAAAAGTTATCATCATCATCAAGAAACTCGTCCAATCTGTTTCAACCGAAACACTATAGGTCTTCAGACTAGCACACGGAACTCCTAATTTCCATAATTCCACAGGACTCATACTATTGATACCATCTGTTTTATAGTTTGTAACTTCCTCAAATTCTTTCGTAGGTGAAGTTTTACCTCTCCCAATCATACTCTCTATAAAAATCTGATTTATTTTCCTCCGGAAAGCTAAAGTATCCTCTTTCGTCATCTGTATCACAGTTTCATTACCATAAGATACACATATATTATCGTAATTATACCAAGCATTTACTCCCTTTCCTTTGTATATCACTTTAAAACCTTCAGAAAAATCATATTCTGCATATACAGAGTCTATATTAGAACAAAGCATAATTTTTACGGGTAAGAATTCTTTCAAAAACTCATCCGAATAGAAAGAAAACCATGCATTTTGAAGTAAATCTACTTGTTGACCAACATAATTCTCGTCTGCCGGAGTTACAATGTAACCATTTGTTCCCTCTTCTCCCAAACTTCCATTCATCCAACCGGAAGGAGTCCAATAAGTATCCTTGTCTGTAAACTTATATAATAAACAACTACTATATTGATCATAAATATCTACAATTACATCATCATAATCATGTGTCCCTTGAGGAACAGAATAACTGGAAACTATATTTGAAGGTTCCAAATCCTTTTCATCGTAACATGAAACTGTCAATATTGACAAAAACAATAATTCGATATAAAAATAACTCCATTTCATATTTTATCTGGGATTTTGTTTTAATTTATAATTTCGTTCCATTGCATCATACGGGATAGGTAAAGCATACAATAAAGAGTTACTTTCCAATACATATTCCCGTTCTGTTCCTTCACTATCAATATATCTATGAGTCACAGATAAACCAAAACGTTTAATATCAAACCAACGGAAGCCTTCCTCCATACATAACTCCAATCTACGTTCATTCACACAAAAATCCAATAAATCCTGCGCATTCGTAATCTCTTCATCTACATAAGTCCCGGCAACATATCTAGTCTCTCTCAATGTATTCAAATCATTCAATGCCTGTACCCGATCATTTTCATCGCCTTTTGTCATGAAACGACGGGTTAATGCTTCTGCCCGGTTTAAATAAGCTTCAGCCATACGAATACCGTGGTCACCACCATATGAAGAATTATAACCGATCTTACTTCCATAAGTTCCTCTAACAAAGTCTGTACTAAAATAAACATCATCCCTTAAATCATTTGTTCCATATGCACCCAACAATTGAGACGATACATCCCAAGGAACAATCTCTTGATAAGATTGGGTGAAAAAATAGGGAGAACTAGAATTATAAAAAGATTTACCCCCATAACACCAAACAACTTCTGAACTAGCATCACTATCATAAATACTTTTGTCTGTTCCTACCAACATAGACAAACGTGTTAACATCGGACCTTGTTCTATTGCCATTTGGGCATACTGAATCGCTTTATCCAAATCTTCATCACTTCCACGAAACAAATAAAAACGAGAAAGTAATACGTAAGCAGCTATATTTCCTACCCGGTAAACATTATCCGGCTCATAATTTTCTTCTAATAAAGAAGTTGCTGTTAACAAATCCTCTTCTACCTGTCCATACAAGGTCTCTAATGAAGATCGTTCAGGATAATCATCAGTCAAGTCCATCGTTAATATCAAAGGTACTCCCAATGCCGTTTTGGGATCAACACCTTCCGCATTATAAGCTTGACAATAAATCATTGCTAATTTCAAATAATAAA
>ENA-ORSY01001634-ORSY01001634.1-human-gut-metagenome-genome-assembly--contig:-NODE-1634-length-15064-cov-4.687254_pt1 | contig 15064 bp, 8 predicted proteins | sample MGYA00242193_ERZ509160 | MGnify/ENA primary metagenome ERZ509160 (study PRJEB26280, sample SAMEA2338670) | human gut metagenome | biome: human gut; feature: human-associated habitat; material: faeces...
TAAATCAAAGAGTTAATTTTGCTTCGACTAAGAATCCGCTTGAATATCCGGATTTCCTGGAAGTACAATTGAAGTCATTCCAAGACTTTCTACAATTAGATACCCCACCTGAAAAGCGCAAGAATGAGGGTTTGTATAAAGTATTTGCTGAAAACTTCCCTATTGCCGATACAAGAAACAATTTTGTTCTTGAGTTTTTGGATTATTATATTGATCCGCCGCGCTATACCATCGATGATTGTATAGAGCGTGGGCTCACATATAGTGTTCCTTTGAAAGCGAAACTTAAGCTGTACTGTACCGACCCCGATCACGAGGATTTTGATACAGTTATTCAGGACGTATTCCTCGGCCCGATCCCTTACATGACTGATAAGGCTACTTTCGTCATTAACGGTGCCGAACGTGTAGTTGTGTCACAGCTTCACCGTTCTCCGGGTGTGTTCTTCGGTCAGAGTGTACATGCCAATGGTACGAAACTTTACTCGGCTCGTATTATTCCGTTTAAAGGTTCGTGGATTGAGTTTGCTACCGACATCAATAATGTGATGTACGCATACATCGACCGTAAGAAGAAATTGCCGGTAACTACTTTGTTACGCGCGATTGGTTTCGAGAACGATAAGGATATTCTTGAGATTTTCAACCTTGCAGAAGATGTTAAGGTAAACAAAACAAATCTGAAGAGAGTTCTGGGTCGTAAGTTAGCTGCACGTGTTTTGAAAACATGGATTGAAGATTTCGTTGATGAAGATACCGGTGAAGTGGTTTCTATCGAACGTAACGAGGTTATTATCGACCGTGAAACCGTACTGGAGGAAGTACATATTGATGAAATTCTGGAATCGGGAGTTCAAAACATCCTTTTGCATAAGGACGAGCCGAATCAATCTGATTTCTCTATTATATATAATACTCTGCAGAAGGACCCGAGTAACTCGGAAAAAGAAGCTGTGTTGTATATCTATCGTCAATTGCGTAACGCTGATCCGGCCGATGATGCAAGTGCACGTGAAGTTATCAACAACTTGTTCTTCTCAGAAAAACGATATGACCTTGGTGATGTAGGTCGTTACAGAATCAACAAGAAACTGAATCTGACGACTGATATGGACGTGCGTGTCCTCACGAAGGAAGATATCATTGAAATCATCAAATATCTGATTGAGTTGATTAATTCAAAAGCAGATGTGGATGATATTGACCACTTGAGCAACCGTCGTGTACGTACAGTAGGTGAACAGCTTTCTAACCAGTTTGCTGTTGGTTTGGCTCGTATGTCTCGTACGATTCGTGAACGTATGAACGTTCGTGACAATGAAGTATTTACTCCGATTGATTTGATCAATGCGAAGACTATTTCTTCTGTGATCAATTCTTTCTTTGGAACAAATGCTTTGTCACAGTTCATGGACCAGACAAACCCGTTGGCTGAAATTACGCACAAGCGCCGTATGTCTGCCCTAGGTCCTGGTGGTCTTTCTCGTGAACGTGCCGGATTTGAGGTTCGTGACGTTCACTATACACACTACGGTCGTCTTTGTCCGATTGAGACTCCTGAAGGTCCGAATATCGGTTTGATTTCTTCCTTGTGTGTATTCGCTAAAATTAATGAGCTGGGATTCATTGAAACTCCGTACCGTAAGGTGGAAAACGGAAAAGTGGATCTTTCCGATAATGGTCTGGTTTATCTGACTGCTGAAGAAGAAGAAGAAAAGATTATTGCACAGGGTAATGCTCCGTTGAATGATGACGGTACATTTGTTCGCAATAAAGTTAAATCTCGTCAGGACGCTGACTTCCCGGTTGTAGAACCGTCTGAAGTAGATTTGATGGACGTTTCTCCTCAGCAGATTGCATCGATTGCTGCTTCACTGATTCCGTTCCTGGAACATGATGATGCTAACCGTGCATTGATGGGATCAAACATGATGCGCCAGGCAGTTCCTTTGTTGAGAAGTGAAGCTCCGATTGTAGGTACAGGTATCGAACGACAGTTAGTGAGAGACTCTCGCACGCAGATTACTGCAGAAGGCGATGGTGTTGTTGACTTCGTTGATGCTACTACGATCCGTATTTTGTATGACCGTACAGAGGACGAAGAATTTGTAAGCTTCGAGCCTGCTTTGAAAGAATATAGAATTCCGAAGTTCCGTAAGACGAACCAGAACATGACTATTGACTTGCGTCCGATTTGTGACAAAGGTCAGCGCGTGAAGAAGGGTGACATCCTGACTGAAGGTTATTCTACCGAAAAGGGTGAATTAGCTTTGGGTAAAAACCTGTTGGTTGCTTATATGCCATGGAAGGGATATAACTATGAGGATGCTATCGTATTGAACGAACGCGTGGTTCGCGAGGACTTGTTGACTTCTGTTCACGTAGAAGAATACTCTCTGGAAGTTCGTGAAACGAAGCGTGGTATGGAAGAATTGACTTCTGATATTCCGAATGTAAGTGAGGAAGCTACTAAAGACCTGGATGAAAATGGTATCGTAAGAATCGGTGCGCGTATCGAACCGGGTGATATCATGATCGGTAAGATTACTCCGAAAGGTGAATCTGATCCTTCTCCGGAAGAAAAACTACTTCGTGCTATCTTCGGTGATAAGGCAGGTGATGTGAAAGATGCTTCTTTAAAAGCTTCTCCTTCTTTGAAAGGTGTTGTTATTGATAAGAAACTTTTCTCACGTGTAATCAAGAACCGTAGCTCTAAACTGGCGGATAAAGCATTGTTGCCTAAGATTGACGATGAGTTTGAATCAAAGGTTGCAGACTTGAAGCGTATTCTGGTTAAGAAACTGATGACTTTGACTGAAGGCAAGGTTTCTCAGGGTGTGAAAGACTACTTAGGAGCAGAAGTTATTGCTAAGGGATCTAAGTTCAGTGCTTCTGATTTTGATTCACTTGACTTTACTTCTATTCAGCTGAGTAACTGGACTAGTGATGACCATACTAATGGTATGGTTCGTGATCTGGTTATGAACTTTATCAAGAAATACAAAGAGCTGGATGCTGAATTGAAGCGTAAGAAGTTTGCTATCACTATCGGTGATGAACTTCCGGCTGGTATCATTCAGATGGCTAAAGTATATATTGCTAAGAAACGTAAGATTGGTGTAGGTGATAAGATGGCAGGTCGTCACGGTAACAAGGGTATCGTGTCACGTGTTGTGCGTCAGGAAGATATGCCGTTCTTGGCAGATGGTACTCCGGTTGACATTGTACTGAATCCGTTGGGTGTGCCTTCTCGTATGAACATTGGTCAGATTTTTGAAGCTGTATTAGGTCGTGCCGGAAAAACTTTGGGCGTGAAATTTGCAACTCCTATTTTTGACGGTGCTACGATGGACGACTTGGATCAGTGGACAGACAAAGCGGGATTGCCACGTTACTGTAAAACTTATCTTTGTGATGGTGGTACAGGTGAGCAATTTGACCAGGCAGCAACCGTAGGTGTGACTTATATGCTGAAGCTGGGGCACATGGTTGAAGACAAGATGCACGCTCGTTCTATCGGTCCGTACTCATTGATTACTCAGCAACCTCTTGGTGGTAAAGCACAGTTCGGTGGTCAGCGTTTCGGAGAAATGGAGGTTTGGGCACTCGAAGGCTTCGGTGCTGCTCATATCCTGCAGGAAATCTTGACTATTAAGTCTGACGACGTAGTAGGACGTTCTAAGGCTTATGAAGCAATTGTGAAAGGTGAACCGATGCCGCAACCCGGTATTCCGGAATCCTTGAACGTATTGTTACACGAGTTGAGAGGTTTAGGTTTGAGTATCAACCTAGAATAAAATAATGAAAGAATGCAGGATGTCAATAGGCCGATGAAGGTCTGTTGACATTCGCATCTTCTTCAATTTCCAATGATTCAATTATCAAATCTCAATTATATAGAGTATGGCTTTTAGAAAAGAAAATAAGACGAAAAGCAATTTCTCGAAGATCTCAATTGGTCTGGCTTCTCCGGAAGAAATCCTAGAGAATTCGAGTGGTGAAGTTTTGAAGCCTGAAACCATAAATTACCGTACGTACAAACCCGAACGCGATGGTTTGTTCTGCGAGCGCATTTTTGGTCCTATTAAGGATTACGAATGCCATTGCGGTAAATATAAGCGTATCCGTTATAAAGGTATCGTCTGCGACCGTTGTGGTGTAGAAGTTACAGAAAAGAAAGTACGCCGTGAACGTATGGGACATATACAGTTGGTGGTGCCGGTGGCACACATCTGGTATTTCCGTTCGCTTCCAAATAAGATCGGTTATTTGCTCGGACTGCCGACAAAGAAGCTGGATTCGATTATATATTACGAACGTTATGTTGTTATTCAGCCGGGTGTAAAGGCTGAAGATGGCATTGCCGAATATGATTTACTTTCTGAAGAAGAATATCTGGATATTCTGGATACACTTCCGAAGGACAATCAATATCTGGAGGATAATGATCCGAATAAGTTCATCGCTAAGATGGGAGCTGAAGCAATCTATGATTTGCTGGCTCGTTTGGATCTGGATGCTCTGTCTTATGAATTGCGTCACCGTGCAGGCAATGATGCTTCACAGCAACGTAAGAATGAGGCATTGAAACGTCTGCAGGTTGTAGAATCGTTCCGTGCATCACGTGGACGTAACAAGCCGGAATGGATGATTGTACGTATCGTACCGGTTATTCCGCCCGAACTCCGTCCATTGGTTCCATTGGATGGTGGTCGTTTTGCTACTTCTGACTTGAATGACCTTTATCGTCGTGTTATCATTCGTAACAACCGTCTGAAGAGATTGATCGAAATCAAAGCTCCGGAAGTAATCTTGCGTAATGAGAAACGTATGCTTCAGGAATCTGTAGACTCATTGTTCGATAATTCACGTAAATCAAGTGCAGTGAAGACAGATGCTAACCGTCCGTTGAAATCACTGTCTGATAGCTTGAAAGGTAAACAAGGACGTTTCCGTCAGAACTTGTTGGGTAAACGTGTTGACTACTCTGCACGTTCGGTAATTGTCGTTGGTCCGGAACTGAAGATGGGTGAGTGCGGTATTCCTAAATTGATGGCTGCCGAACTTTATAAGCCGTTTATTATCCGTAAGCTCATTGAACGTGGTATCGTTAAGACGGTGAAATCTGCAAAGAAGATTGTAGATCGTAAGGAAGCGGTGATCTGGGATATTCTGGAACACGTAATGAAAGGACATCCTGTACTGTTGAACCGTGCTCCGACATTGCACCGTTTGGGTATCCAGGCATTCCAGCCGAAGATGATCGAAGGTAAAGCTATCCAGTTGCACCCGTTGGCATGTACGGCATTCAACGCCGACTTCGACGGTGACCAGATGGCTGTTCACTTGCCTTTAGGAAACGAGGCCGTATTGGAAGCACAGATGTTGATGCTTGCTTCTCATAACATTCTGAATCCGGCTAACGGTGCACCTATTACTGTTCCTTCCCAGGATATGGTGTTAGGTTTGTACTACATAACCAAAATGCGCAAGGGAACACAAGGTGAAGGTCTTGTTTTCTATGGGCCGGAAGAAGCAACGATCGCATATAATGAAAAGAAAGTGGATATCCATGCTCCGATCAAAGTATATGTGAACGACATAGATAAGGAAGGTAATCCGGTTAAGAAAATGGTCGAAACTTCTGTCGGGCGTTTGATGGTCAATGAATTTGTTCCGGAAGAAGTCGGTTATATTAATGAAGTATTGGGTAAAAAAGCTCTCCGTGATATCATCGGTAAGGTGATCAAGGCTTGTGGTGTTGCCCGTACGGCTCAGTTCTTGGATGATATCAAGAATCTGGGTTATTATATGGCTTTCAAAGGTGGTTTGTCCTTCAACTTGGCTGACGTTCTGATCCCACCTGAAAAAGAGGCGTTGGTGAAAGAAGGTTATGACGAAGTTGAACAGATTATGAACAACTATAACATGGGGTTCATTACCAACAACGAACGTTATAACCAGATTATTGATACTTGGACACATGTTAACAGCAAGTTGTCCGATACATTGATGAAGCAGTTGACTGCTGATAATGATGGTTTCAACTCTATCTATATGATGATGGATTCTGGAGCCCGTGGTTCTAAAGAACAGATTCGTCAGTTGTCCGGCATGCGTGGTTTGATGGCAAAACCGCAGAAAAGTGGTGCAGAAGGTGGTCAGATTATTGAAAACCCGATCCTTTCTAACTTTAAAGAAGGTCTGTCCGTGTTGGAGTATTTTATCTCTACTCACGGTGCTCGTAAAGGTTTGGCCGATACAGCTTTGAAGACTGCTGATGCTGGTTATTTGACTCGTCGTCTGGTTGACGTATCGCATGATGTGATCATTAATGAAGAAGATTGTGGTACGTTGCGTGGTTTGGTTTGTACGGAATTGAAGAACAATGATGAAGTGATCGCTAGTCTGGGTGAACGTATCTTGGGGCGTGTTTCCGTTCATGATGTTATTCATCCGTTGACAGGAGAAGTAATCGTTCGGGCCGGTGAAGAAATTCGTGAAGATGCGGCTAAAAAGATCGAAGATTCTCCGATCGAAAGTGTTGAAATCCGCTCTGTATTGACTTGTGAATCCAAGAAAGGTGTTTGTGCGAAATGTTATGGCCGTAATCTGGCTACGAACCAGATGGTTCAGAAAGGTGAGGTTGTGGGTGTTATCGCAGCACAGTCAATCGGTGAACCGGGTACTCAGCTGACACTGCGTACATTCCACGTCGGTGGTATCGCATCTAACGTGGCAACAGAAAACAGTATCACTTCTAAATATGACGGTGTTCTGGAAATCGAAGAACTTCGTGCTGTGGATAGCGAAGAAAACGGTAAGAAATTCCAGGTTGTTGTCAGCCGTTTGGCTGAACTCCGTATTGTCGATCCGACAACGAAGATCGTATTACTGGCTCACAATATTCCTTATGGTTCCAAATTGTTCTTCAAGAATGGAGATACAATCAAGAAGGGGGATGTTATTATCGAATGGGACCCGTTCAACGCCGTTATCGTATCGGAAGTTTCCGGTAAGATCGAATTCGAAAGTTTGGTTGAAAATGTTACTTACAATGTTGAAAGTGACGAAACGACCGGCTTGAAGGAAAAGATCATTATCGAATCTAAAGATAAGACAAAAGCTCCGGCTGCACACATCGTGGATGAAAACGGAAACTATCTGAAGAATTATTCATTACCGTTGGGTGCACACGTTGTAAAAGACGAGGGCGATATGGTTAAGGCGGGTGAAGTCTTGGTCAAGATTCCGCGTGCAGTAAGTAAAGCCGGTGATATTACTGGTGGTTTGCCTCGTGTAACGGAATTGTTTGAGGCTCGTAACCCGTCTAACCCGGCTGTCGTTTCTGAAATCGATGGTGAAGTTGGTTTCGGCAAGATCAAGCGTGGTAACCGTGAAATTACTGTTACATCCAAATTGGGTGAAGTAAAGAAATATATGGTGCCTCTGTCCAAGCAACTGCTTGTTCAGGAAAATGACTACATTCGTGCTGGTATGCCTCTGTCTGATGGTGCGACTACTCCGTCTGATATCCTGGCAATCATGGGACCGACGGCTGTTCAGGAATATATCGTAAATGAAATCCAGGACGTATACCGTCTGCAGGGTGTAAAAATTAACGATAAGCATTTCGAGGTAATTGTTCGTCAGATGATGCGTAAGGTTGAAATCATCGATCCGGGAGATACTCGCTTCTTGGAACAGCAGGTGGTTGATAAGCTGGAGGTAATGGATGAAAACGATCGTATCTGGGGCAAGAAGGTTGTGACGGATCCGGGAGATTCTCAGACATTGCAGGCAGGTCAGATCGTGACTGTCCGTAAGTTGAGAGATGAGAATAGTATGCTGAAACGTCGTGACTTGAAATTGGTTGAAGTCCGTGATGCAGTTCCTGCTACGGCTAACCAGATTCTTCAGGGTATTACTCGTGCCGCTTTGCAGACAAACAGCTTTATGTCTGCCGCATCTTTCCAGGAAACAACTAAAGTGCTGAATGAAGCTGCTATCAATGGAAAAGTGGATCGTCTGGAAGGTTTGAAAGAAAACGTTATCTGCGGTCATTTGATTCCTGCCGGTACAGGCCAGCGTGATTTCGACAAATTGGTTGTCGGTGCTAAAGATGAGTTCGAACGTATCTTTGCAAATCGTAAGAATGTCGTAGATTTCAATACTATGGACAGAGACGATGAGTAAAATGCGGAATAAATAAAAGAGAAGGGTTACCGATATTCGGTAGCCCTTTTTTATTTTCTGTTATTTGTTTAATAAAATCAGAGTCCTTATATTTGTGTATTATCTTGATAATTAAAATAAATCATATATGAAGAAAGTACTATTTTATTTGTTCACCCTTTTGATCTCGACGAATATTGTTTTTGCTGAACATCTTGATAATGAAATGAATGTGATGTCTTTTAATATTCGCATGAGTACAAAGTCTGACGGGGCTAACTGGTGGGAGTATAGGAAAGACCTGGCTGCCAATGTGATCAAGTTTTATGATGTCGATATGTTTGGTGCGCAAGAAGTCTTGCATAATCAGTTGACGGATTTATTGGACCGTTTGCCGGACTATGGTTATGTCGGGGTGGGGCGTGAAGATGGTAAGACAAAAGGTGAATATTCTCCTATCCTTTACAGAAAGGATCGTTTCTCTGTTGTCAAAAGTGGCAATTTCTGGCTGGCGGAAGATATGAATGCCGTGGGCAAAAAAGGCTGGGATGCCGCTTGTGAGCGTGTTGCGACTTGGGCGATATTCAAAGATAAGAAATCCGGAAAAGAGTTTTTCTTTCTGAACACTCATTTGGATCACATGGGACAGGTTGCTCGTCATGAAGGGGCTTCTTTAGTCTTAAAGCAGGTGAAGTTGCTTTCCAGAAATCTACCGGTGATTGTTACTGGTGACTTTAATGCTGTTCCGACTGATGATCCGATTAAAGTTTTAACAGACGAAAAAGATCCGCGACATTTGACACATGCCCGTACATTGGCTCCTTTGTGCTACGGACCTGAGTGGACTTTCCACGATTATGGGCGTGTTCCTTTGGACGAACGTGTATGGATTGATTATATCTTTGTAAAAGGTAATGTCAAAGTACTTCGTCATGGTGTTTTGGCTGAAAGTCTGGATAACTTATATCCTTCAGACCATTGTCCTGTTATATCGAGAATAATTGTTCAGTAAATGTTATGGGTTCCGTAGATGTATTAAGAGAAATTACGCCGCTTTCACCGGAAGATTGTTTTCTGGTGATGCAGCGACCTAAGCGTAGTTTTTCCTATCCGCTTCATGTGCATCCGGAATTTGAACTGAACTATTTGGAGAATGCTGCTGGCGCGATTCGAATCGTTGGTGATTCGGTGGAGGAGATGGAAGAGCTTGATCTGTTATTGGTTGCAGGTGGAGCCAAGCATGCTTATTCAAATCACAAATGTCTGAGTACGGATATTTTGGAAATAACAATTCAGTTCCATGCCTCTCTTTTTGATAGTTTTATCAACAAGCGTCATTTCAAGACTATAAAAGATATGTTTGAGAAAGCCTCGTGCGGTCTTGTCTTTAGCCGTGAAATGATTTTGCGTATTCAACCCGAACTTAAAAAGCTATCGAGTGATAAACCGGATTCGTTTCACAATTTATTACGTTTGATAGAAATACTCAAGACTTTGTCGTTAGATGAAAAGGCACGCAAGTTAAATGCTATCAATACTGTAGAAAACTTTAGCAATATAGATAATGATCGTCTGGATACGATCATGTTGTTTTTGCATGAAAATTATCAGCGTCCGGTTTTATTGTCCGAACTTGCTTCGTTAATAAATATGAGCGAAGCGTCGCTTACTCGGTTTCTGAAAAAGTGGACGGGAAAAACTTTTATCGACAATTTGAATGACATTCGTATAGCTGAAGCGGTTTGCCGACTGATTGACACAAGTGATACAATAGCAGAAATATGCTATAAATCTGGTTTTAATAACTTATCGAATTTCAATCGGGCTTTTAAGCGACGAAAAGGTAATACTCCTACCGAATATCGTGAAAAATATGCACGTACTCGTTTTAGGATTTAAAACATGATTTTAAACTAATTTGCAAAATAAATGAATTATCTGTGACGGAATAGTATCATATAATGATAAAATAGTATTTGGTGGTTAATTGTATGAGGCATATCTTTGTAACGTTGAATAAACAATGAAATTACTAAGACGAATTGCCTTAGTTTAAGCGTCGAGATTATAGAATATTAAACACAATAAGGTATTTTTTTTACATTGGTCTAAAGAATTGAGAATTAAAAACACAACTGAAAAAGGGCTGCCTGTGAAGGTAGCCCTTTTTATTTGATACTATTCCGATTTTAATATGTATATTTGTCTTGGAATATTTATAATCAAATAATAAGAATATGGAAAATAACAAACCGACAAATGAGATTCAAGTAGAGCTGTCAGAAGAGATGGCTCAGGGAACGTATGCAAATCTGGCAATTATATCACATTCTTCATCCGAGTTCATATTGGATTTTATCCGCGTTGTGCCGGGTGCTCCGAAGGCACAGGTGAAAAGTCGTGTCATCCTGACTCCGGACAATGCAAAACGACTGTTGTTTGCTTTGCAAGATAATCTGGCAAAGTTTGAAGAACAAGCAAATGGTAAGACTGCCAAATTTGAAGATTTTGTTCCTCCCATCGGAGGTGTGAAAGGGGAAGCCTGATTATCCTGGACAGAAAATAAAAAAGTCCGTTCCTAAGGAGCGGACTTTTTTATTTGTAAGTGTGTGATTATCCGAGTCTCTTGTTTATAACGATATGACCGATATAACCCAGAATAATGACTCCTAAACCGGTAAGAAGAATAGTATTTGACAATCCTCCGTTAATTGCCGGTACAGCCAAAATGATAACACCGATAAGGAGTACGATTACCCCCAGATTTTTCAATAATTCGTTCATGGTGATAGATATTTTATATATTATTTTTTTTCTACCGCAAATAAAGCAATAATAACCCGATTGCAAAAATATTTTGGGACAAAAATGATGAAACCATTGAATTTAGCTTTTATATTTGTGAAATAATACAGTTATATATGCTACGGATACTTTATATGCTCTATTTATGGCTGTTTGTGGTTCCTGTTTTTGTGGCATTGACCATACTGACAGCCCTTACGGTTATTGTTGGTTGCCTATTAGGCGGGGAAAGAATATTTGCTTATTATCCGGGAATGATTTGGTCATGGCTGACTTGCCATTTGGCCCTTTGCCCGGTGAAGGTGAAAGGACGGGAAAATATAGACCGGAAGAAATCGTACGTATTTGTTGCCAACCATCAAGGCGCTTTCGACATATTCCTTATATATGGTTTTTTGGGTGTACCGATCAAGTGGGTGATGAAAGCCGGTATTGCCAAAATCCCGTTTGTGGGAGCTGCTTGCCGGGCTGCAGGTTTTATTTTTGTCGATAATTCGACACCGAAAGCTGCCGCCCGTAGCGTGTTGGAGGCGGAACGTAGCCTGAAGAACGGAACGTCGGTGGTGGTATTCCCGGAAGGTTCACGTACTTATAACGGAAAGATGATCCGTTTTAAGAAAGGAGCTTACCAGATGGCAGCCGACCAGCATTTACAGATTGTCCCGATCACCTTGAACGGACCTTTTGACGTATTGCCGATCGGTTCGTTGAATATTCACCGTCACAAGATGGAAATGGTCATTCATCCGCCTATCCCGACCGAAGGGATGGATGCTTCCCATAAAGGATTGCAGCAGATGGCTGACAAAACACAAGACATCATTGCGTCAGCCTTATGGGAGCAATATAAATAATCTATTTCCAGGATTTTAAAATGCCGCGTTTGCAGACACTCAGACTGAACCCGACGTTATCCCCATAGAGTGAACCTGCATCTGCGGCCACAGCTCCTGTGAATTCCCAACCTTGCAGGCGTGGATGGCGATATTTGACTTCCACCTGTCCGGAATTGCTTCTTTTGTTATTCAGAAACGGGGCGTAAGGTTTTCCCCAGCTATTCATGAGTGTGTATCTGAGGCGATAGGAAACCATTGGCGACAGGTCTCCTTCAAATGCCAAATGCCAGGCACGTACACGTGTATTCTTGAAATCTATATCCCCGTTCGTATTGTATTGGGGGGAAGTCAGAAGCGGTGATCCTATACCTTGTCCGAAATAGGAAGAACCGGTTATGTATTCTATATTATTGTAATAATCATCTCCGCCACCACCCGGACCTTGATATTTGTCATGATCGAAGATGATAAAATGGAACGGTCCGCTCTGATTGCGGGTGACCAAATATTCCGTTACAACCTTTTTTAGCCAGGGAAGGCGTGGCAAATCCAACTGTGCTCCCCAAAGTCCGTCTGTCCCGTTCACGAATATCATTCCGGATTTATCTTCGAAATAATGCTGATGATAAGCTGCCAGTTTCCAGTTCGGCATCGTATATTCCAGTTTGAAATCGTACGAACCGAAATGATTGCCAAGCACGTTGACCTGGTCCGACAGAGTTGCATTGTCTCCGCCTTCGCTACCACAAACTACCCGGATAAAATCTTTCAGGGAGTGAGGTTGTACACCTATTCTCGGATTGCTGGATGTTCCACCCCATTGCGCCCAGTGTTGCACGCCGATAATACCGGAAAGCGGGAATTTGTTTTGCGTGTCCTTGATGCGGACGTAAAAAGATTTATGATGCCAAAGGACGTTCTTTATATAGGTTTGTTTTCCATTGGAGAAATCTTCCAGATATTTGGTATCGAAAGACTTGCCTACCGCAAAATCTCCTTTCACCTGCATCCAACCCTTTGTGAGCGGAACGACGGTGAATTCCGGCATACTCAGTTTTATTTCCGGAATCGGGCGTGCGTTGGAGGAGAGAACCATGTCACCGGAACTAAGGGAATGATCCCAAAGCGAATGCCGGTTTTCTTTGCTCCCCACACTCAGAAGCATACTTTTATATCCTAACTCGGCATATATCTGTTGGATATACACATTACGGTAACGGGGTACGACAGCTACAATGTCCAGCCCTGCACTCCAGCGAAATCCCTTTCCAAAATGTTGTTGATGAAAAACTCCAGCGTTGAGATAGCCGTTATTGGCGTCTAGGGGAACTACCCCGTACCGATTGCTCACCATCCAGAACGGAGTTGTCGATCCGCTGCTGGCCGATCCGAAAACTTCGGCTTTATATGAGGTTGCATCTTCTGCTTCTTCCGTCTGTGCAAAAGTATTTGCAGCATGGAGAAGAGTGGCAACTGCAATGATTGTCTGTAAGGCTTTCATTCCATATTTATTTTAACCGGACAAAGGTAAGGATTAAAACTTACCGGCGGATATCTCATTTCGAAAAGAAGTATAAGCATTCTGAAAATACAAATATCAGAATAATCAATGTTTATTTTCCTGGCAACCAGTCGAACACTGTGCGATATACATGGTCGCGCGAGTCTTTTTCAGAGAGTATCAAGTCATGAATCCCGTTCTGTATCGTGTCACGTGTAACATAATTGCCTAATTTCTGTCCGTATTTTTGAATATCGTGTATGTCCAGCACGATGTCGGAAGACAGATATTCGTTATTCCATTCTTTTGTTTCCGGGAACGACTTGTTTGACGACATCACCAGTACCGGACAGTCCAGGCCGATCCCTTTCTGCACTGTTTTCTGCGCTTCTTGTATGGCGTTTATCCATCCGGCTTTTTTCGGATGGCCGTTAATCATCTTCCAGTCCGTATTATATACCCATTCCCCTTTGAATTGTTTGAGCAGACTATGAGCATACGAAGCATCCCCGTATCCTTGTACGGTCAGGTTAGGAAATAGTTTCCCTATACAGGAAACTACAGGGATCACGATTTTTTCCATCATCCATCCGAAATTCCAGTCCAGAAAGGGGCTGTTCAATATCAATCCGTCGACAGGAAGTTTACCTTTTTTGCTGTCCAGATAATACGGGGTAATCAATCCACCGGTAGAATGTGCCATCAGCAATATTTTGTCATTCCCCTCTTCCTTAATAATGGCAAGGGCAGTATCGAGGTCTGCAAAATACTCTTTCAAGCTTTTGCAGAAGAAAGGATTCTGGTTCGGCAGTATCGAGCGTCCGTACTTGCGGAGGTCCATAGCATAAAAGTTATAACCGTGGGCATTCACGCTGTCACCCAATTGTTTCTGAAAAAAATAGTCATTGTAGCCATGTATATACAAGATTGCCTGTTTGGCCTCCGGTAACTGTGGCTTCTTGACAAGCGTGCAGACGACTTTCCCCTCGTAGTCATCCGGCATCTGAATGGTCCGGCGCAGATAATTATCGCCCAGTATGTCCGGGACGTATTGAGCGTAAATTGTAGATATGAAGAGCTGTGATAAGATTGTAAAATATAGTTTTCGTGTCATATCGTTTTTAATTTCTTTATTATAACGCATTCGTCCTGATGTTTGTTGCAGATAACCGATTGCAAAGATATCGATTTTTATGAATTCGTATTGGTCGCTCTACCTGTTTTCATTATCAATGACAACACGAAGGTAGGGCCTCGCAACAGGCAGGAATACGGTTTGGGGAATATCGGCGAAGATCGGTGCGGTAACAGGTAGGAAAAGGTAGAATATAGATGCCATTATATTTTGAATATCACTAATTATTGCTTATCTTTACGGGACGATAAAACGATGGGGATTACGATGATGAATGAATTCGAAGTCAGGAGTTACGGGGGGAGGAATTGGCGGTCCTTTACAGTTCTGATTTGATGTCGGTATCGGCAGGGAAACGGTTGTCCCAATGGGTAGGGGTAAACCCGGAGCTAAAGACAGAGCCACGGGGAAACGATTGAAGGAAAGGGAAGAAGATGTAGACTCCCCCTACAGGTGAGGACGATCGTGCAATATCTGGGTGAGCCTTGAAACAAGGGACTTCTGTGTGCGAAATAAGGGACTTTGACGTGTCAAACCACGAAGTTCGGGAGGTGAAAGACCGGACTTCCGGATGCGAAAGAAGGGATTTTTTTCGTTCCTATCGTGTCTTTG
>ENA-ORSY01001643-ORSY01001643.1-human-gut-metagenome-genome-assembly--contig:-NODE-1643-length-14983-cov-2.488679_pt1 | contig 14983 bp, 16 predicted proteins | sample MGYA00242193_ERZ509160 | MGnify/ENA primary metagenome ERZ509160 (study PRJEB26280, sample SAMEA2338670) | human gut metagenome | biome: human gut; feature: human-associated habitat; material: faeces...
AGGGTGTGACATGCCGGATAAGATCTGTCCGAAGTGTGGTACCAAGATGAACAAACACCATGGACACCAACAAGCTCAAGAAGATATACGAGGCAATGCCCGAGGTTGTGAAAGACGTGCTTGCGGCCCCCATTCACCAAGGTCTCGTAGGCAACAAAATATTCCTCTCCCAGACGCATGAGTTGGAGGCTGCCGAAGTCATGGATGAGGACCAGCTTGCTGAGCTCCAGCTCGGCAAGCTGCGCGACCTGTGCGCGTACTGCTACGCCGCGAGCCCCTTCTACAAGAGGAGGTTCGACGAAGCGGGCGTCTGTCCTGAGACGGTCAATTTCGATTCGTTTGCCACGCTGCCCCTGCTCGATAAGGAGCAGGTGCTCATGAACTATGATGAGATAAGCGTTCCTATCCCCGGTGAAGGCTCGTATGCGGCCGAGACGGGTGGGTCGACGGGTCGGCGTCTTGTCGTTATGAATTCCGACGAGTGCTTCTACCGCGAGAACGCTTTTGCGATGCATTTCTATGGGACGTTGGGGTACGACTTCCGCAGAAGTAAGCTTGCCTACTTTGGAGGTGACGGCTCGACCCTCGTCACTACTAGCCCGCTCTACCGCATGGTTAGGTGCAACACCAAGCTGCTCAACGAGGGGAACCTCGAGGAGGCCGTGCGTAGGCTTGATGCGTTTGCGCCTGACTATCTGCGCGGGTTGACTTCATCGGTGAGTTTCTTCGCGCAGCTACTGATCCAGGCTGGTGTGAGGCTGCGTAAGAAGCCCAAGGGCGTGTTCCTGCAGTCGGAAAACGTCCATCCCTATCAGCTGCGCCAGTTCGAGGAGGCGTTTGGTTGCCCGGTGAGGATATCATACGGCTCCACCGAGAGGACGGTGTTTGGCGAACAGGTGGAATGGGACGGCAATACGCCCGTGTACAAGTTCAACAGGCTGTACGGTCTCACGGAGATTGTCGACGGGCATATCGTCGGCACTGGCTTCATCAACAGGCGGTTTCCGGGTAAAATAAAGTTTCATAAACTCTTCCGTATCGCTACACAATCGACGATGCCGTTGAGCCCCGCGCAGGCGGCTACGCGATTAGGGGTCATAGAAATGTCCCTGTTGTGGGAAGAAACGGGGAGCACATCAGCACTGCATCGCTGTGTGACCTCGGCGAGAGCGCCTCGAGTCTTCTTTCGTTCCAATTCGTACAGGATGAGCCCGGTAGGCTGCGTATGGACTATATAGCTACTAACGAGCTGGATGATACGGAGAAAGATGCGCTTCTGCGTAGCCTCGGATCAAAGTTTATGGGCAACATGAAGTGCGAGCTGAGACGCGTGGACGCCTTACAGCTCACCCCGAGGGGCAAAAGAACCCTCCTGATACAGAGGTTGGACATTGAGCAATAAACTACTATTTATAGGGGAGTTTCCGCCACCGTACGGTGGCGTGACTATCAAGGACTCGCTGCTTCGCGACGAGATCTTCTCTTCGCGTGACGCGAAGACCTTTGACCTGTACGACTTCAAGCGCAGACCGATTGCGCTTCCTAGCTTGGCCATCGCGCTTGCTAGGGCGGTTCGGGGTGCAGACAGGATAGCGCTTGGAATCGGTAGCAACTCGCGCCAGAGCACGATGCTGGGCATTATCGCGAAGCTCAGGGGGCGCGAGTTTTTGGGCAATGTGACCGTGTTCATGATGGGACGCGAGCTGGCCGATTACCTTGGGGAGAATCCGGGGCAAGTCTGGAAATATCAAGCCGCTCGGTGCATTTTTGCTGAGAGCCGCTCGCTGATGGCGGATTTTGAGACCGTGGGGTGCCGCAACTCTCGCTACTTGCCCAACTTCCGAAAGGGGGACAGGGCGCGCGCGCCGCGCGCCGTAGGCGACACGGTGCACTTCGTGTACTTCGCCCAGGTGCGGCCCGAGAAGGGCATTGATACGTTAGCGGCAGCCGCGAGGACGCTCAACTCGGAGGGCCTTGCTGACAAGTTTGACATCGCCGTGTACGGGACGGTCGTCGATGGCTTCCAGAATGAGTTTGAGCGTCTTTTGAGCGACGTTCCGAACATGACGTACAAGGGCGCTTTCGACGCCGCGACGGGTGACGTGTGTGCCGAGCTGAACATGTATGATGCTGCTGTGTCCTCGTCCTCGTGGCGCGAGGGCATGAGCGGCTCCAACATTGAGTGCAAGTTTGCTGGCGTGGCCAACATCGTGAGCGACGCTGGGTTCAACCCGGAATGCGTCGGCAATGGTGTTGACGGGTTGATAGTTAGACCCCGCAATGTCGGCTCTCTTGTTGAGGCGATGCGTAGTGTCATCGAGGACCGTGGTCTGCTTGCGCGGCTGAAGCGAAACAGCTACGAGGACCGTGTTAATTACGACGTCGCGACATGGAAACGGGAGGTACTCGATGTCGTTTGCGGATAGCGCTGCGCAATTGCTGCGGAATAAAGAGGAATTTCTTTTCGATTCGATTACAGGTTGCAGATAAATGTCTTACCCAATGACCCCTAAACAAATGCATGAGAATAGAGGGCTTTCTACCTCTGGTTTGGGCGCCATACTTGTGCATAGGTTCAACATGGCGGATTTCTTGGCAATCGAGTTTGTGCTGTTGTTTGTTGTTAATTTCCTCTCGAACATTGGTCTAATTCCAAGTGCTTTCACTTATGTTTTTGATATCGTCAACCTCTGCATCCTTCTCTCGAATGCTCGTCTTATCGGAAAACGCGTCGGCAATGAGCCGTTTTTCAACGTGCCTGTCGCCTTATTTGCGGTTATGGCTCCTTTGTCGGGAATCATAAATACTATTGCGCCACAATACATAATCTGGCAGGCGATATCCTTCAGTCGCTTGTTCGTCTGGATTTATCTCTTTCGTATTTTTTGGGACAAAGACTATATTAGGGCTTTCATGGGGTTCGTCTACAAAATGCAGGTGCCAAACGTCATCTTCGTTTTGATACAGTATTACGTATTAGGGCTTTTCCAAGATAATATCGGCGGTATCTTCGGAGTCGAAAGAGGTTGCAATGGAATTCTCAACGTGTACCTCTGTATTGTGGTGGCATGGGGGCTTAACCTCTATCTTGCTAAAGAGGGGCGGCTTTCGGGGCTGCTGCTGACTGTTTTGTCGGCATTGCTAATTGCCGCCGTTGCCGAGTTGAAGTTCTTCTTCGTGGAATTTGCCCTCATTGTGGCCATATCTATCCTGTATGCACGCGTCTCGCGCAAGACAATCGTCTCAGTGGCAGCAATCGTTCTCCTCATTGCTGTGGCATTGTCTGTTTTTGCAGCAATAAACCCGTTTCAATACGAAACATTGGTTGATTTTGATGCGCTTATGACGGAGGCGGATAATTCGAATATAGAGACAGGCTATGGCATTTCTCGTCTCAATGCCTTTTCTCAGATAAGCGAGCAGTTTTTCAATGGAGATCTATTCACGATGATGTTTGGGTTTGGGTTTGGAAGCGCCAGCCAATCATCGATGCCCTTCTTCTGCTCGCCCTTCTTTAGCTTGTATGGGTGGCTCAACTATCATTTTCTCACTTCCGCTATGGTCTTTATTCAATTGGGCTATATTGGCACCGTCTTATTCGTGATGCCAGTTGCGCTTTTAGGCATCATGTTGATTGCTCGCAGGGGGAATATTGTTCGAAAGGACTTTGCCGCTAGTGGCGGTTTTTCCATTGCAATGTGCATTCTTTTCTTGATTAATTGCATGTATAGCAATACAGCGGTTACTTATCCAGCCGTTCTTTGGGCGCTTTCGCTTTGCGTTGGGCTATTCGTTGTTTCCGAGATACGTAGGGGTTAGATGTATATGAGCAATAAACCAGCGGTAAGCGTCATCGTTCCAATGTACAACACCGAGAGGTTTCTTCGGTGCTGTGTCGATAGCCTTTTAAAGCAGACGATTAATAATATCGAGATTCTTTTAGTGGACGATGGGTCCCCAGATGCCTGCGGTGAGATTGCAGAGCAATATGCACGACTTGATGAGCGTGTGAAGGTTGTTCATAGGGAGAACGGTGGATTAGGGCCGGCAAGGAACAGTGGGCTAGCGATAGCGACAGGAGAATATGTCGGCTTTGTCGATTCCGACGACTGGGTCGAGGAAGACATGTACGAGCGGCTTTATCGCGCGGCAAAGGAGACCCAGGCGCAGGTCGTTTTCTCGAATCTGAAGCGTGTCGTGCATGGGAATTCCCAAAAGTGGTCTAGCCATCCTTTTGCTGGAAGGACCCTTTGCGGCGATAAGGAAATATTTGAGCTTCGAAGATCATTTTATGGCGCGCTTCCGAATAAGCTCAGGGAAGATCCCGTTCCTGTGTCGGCATGTCCGAATTTATATAGTCGCCAGCTTATTGAGGCTAATGGAATTAGATTTCGCGCGATAAGAAGTGAAGACATACTCTTTAACACGGATATCTGCAAGGTTGCCGATTGCGTTGCTGCGTTAGATGGTGCCCCGTATTGCTATCGCAAGGACGATCAGGACTCCATTACTAAAACGTTTCGAGTTTCAACCATTGATTCCTTCTTCGCATTTTTTGAAACCCTGCTAGAAGAGTGCGGAAACGAGCCTGCTATCTTTCGAAACGAGTGTTTCAAGAGGGCGGATAGAAGGATAATCGATTACACGAGAGGAATTTTGATTCTTATAGCCTCGGCATCTATATCGGATTGCGAGAAGAGGAGACTTGCTGATGAGGCCCTTGATAGGCAAGTTTTTGTCTCTGCTTGCAAATCATTCCCGTTTTGGCGACTGCCTGTTAAGCAGGCAGTTTTCTTCGTGTGTATGAAATATAAGATGATTGGTCTGGCGCTTTGCCTGGCTAAAGGAAGGAATGGGAAGCATGGGGCTTAAGCACATACTGAAGAAATTGATATTGGGACCTAAGACCTCTTCGTCGGATTATGTTACATACCTGCGCTCCTTGGGCATGACCATTGGCGACAATACCGTTATTTATTCGCCCAATTACTGCGTCATTGACCAGACGCGACCTTGGATGATTGAAATTGGGAACAACGTATCAATTACAACTGGCGTCACCATCCTTACACATGGCTATGATTGGAGCGTCTTCAAAGGTATGTACGGTGATGTTCCAGGCAGTGCAGGACGAGTGAAGATCGGTGACAACGTATTCATCGGCATGCACTCGACCATCCTCAAGGGCGTGACCATCGGCGATAACGTTGTGATTGGCGCCAATTCGCTTATCAACAAGGACGTGCCGGACAACTGCGTCGTAGTAGGAAATCCGCAGCGCGTGGTGTGCGACATCGACTCTTATTTGGAGAAGCGCCGTGCCGCCCAAGTCTCCGAGGCGGCGGATTTGTACGATTGCTGGCGGCGCAACTCGCCTGAAGGTAAGCGGGGTGGGGTTCCTCCGAAATGCATTTTCAGCGAGTTCTTTTGGTTGTTCGAACCGAGGGATACAGGCGTGCTCAGCGACCCGTCTTTCGAGGCGACTATGGCCTTGCGCGGAACTCGCGGCATGAGCTACGAGCGATTTATGCAGCATAAGCCTGAGTTCGAATCGTATGAGGATTTCATCGAGCACCTTGAGGGCATGCTTAGATGATTGGTCATTTGGTGTTAGCGGTGGTTTGGTGGCGGTAAAGATAAACAGATTGGCCAAGAGCGCGAAGGAAAGATACGGCGGGCTCTCCAAGGTTAAGAAGGCAACTCTTTGGATAACCCTGTGCAGTTTCCTGCAACGTGGGCTTTCTTTTATCACGGTCCCTATCTTCACTCGCTTGCTGAGCACCGCGGACTATGGTTCCGTGAGTGTTTACCAGAGCTGGGAAATGGTCGCTATGTACGTGGTCACCCTTGGGGTCACATACGGCGGCTTCAACAACGGTATGATGCGCTTCAAAGATGATCGCGAAGGCTATACGACTTCCGTAGTTGGTTTGGTTCTTGCTCTTGGCGTACTCTGGATTGCGCTTTGCTACACCCTGTCCGACAACGTCGTGGCCCTTACGGGTATGCCGCTTATACTCGCATCTCTATTGTTCGTCGAGGTAATTGTTAAGGGCATCTACGATATTTGGGTGTCCAGGATGAAGTTCGACTATGAGTATCGGAAGCTCGTTCCGGCTTCTTTGGTTCTTTCTATCGCGGTTCCCGCACTAGGCATCCTATTTGTTGTGATGGCTAGCGATAAAGTTCTTGCCCGAGTTCTGTCTTTTGTGCTTGTCGAGGCGGCTTTTGCAATAGTCCTCGGTGGATGCATGCTTAAACGCAGCAAGCGCCTATTTAAATGGGAGTATTGGAAGTTTACCCTCCTGTTTAACATTCCCTTGCTTCCGCACTACCTTTCGCAAGTGGTACTAAGTACCAGCGACCGCATTATGATTGCGAACATGTGCACCGCATCCGATGCAGGCATCTACAGCATCGCCTACTCGGCGGGAATGATCATGACGTTGCTCACCAATTCCCTGAATTCGACCGTCGTCCCATGGCTCTACCGCGCTCTGGCCGCCAAAGAGCTCAGGAGAATCGGCAAGACGAGCATCACGGTTCTCGGGGGTTTGGCTTTGATCGTGCTCGTTGTTGATATCCTGGCCCCGGAAGTCGTCGCTATCCTGGCTCCCGGGGAGTATAGTGAGGCAATGACGCTTGTTCCCGTCATCGCCGCGAGTGTGTTCTTCATGTTCATGTATTCGTACTGTTCAAACATTGAGTTTTATTACGAGAAGACTGGCCTTGCCACCGTCGCTTCTGTGCTCGCTGCAGTGCTTAATGTTGCCCTCAACGCCGTGTTTATTCCTTTGTTTGGTTATCGCGCTGCGGGCTATACAACCTTGGCGTGCTATGTGGCGCTCGGCGCTGCTCACTACATTTTCTCTCAAAAGGTCGTGCGTGCAGAGGCGGGCTCTGCTGTCCTCAACGGCGCCGCCGTGTGGGGGCTCGCCCTTGTCTTCACTACGTTTTCTCTTGTCTTGCCGATTCTTTATCCGCACCCCATTGTCCGTTACGCCGTATTCGGCATCGCCGTCGTCGCGGCTGTTGTGTTCCGCAAAAAAATTGTCGCAAAGGTTAAGGAGTTTAAAGGTTGATGAATCCTGCCCTGAAACAAGTCATCTACGTGTCGACCATCATCGACTCGCATAACTACGGGACCGTACTGCAGGCGGTTGCAACTCGCGATGTCCTCGAGCACTACGGCCGCCCCGTTTTCATAGACTATTGCCGGCCGCATTGGACAACTAAGGGCTGGATACAGTCGTACATGGACAACGCCAATCGAAGCGCGCCCGAGAGGCTTGCTCGTCTCGTCGCGAATGCGCCGGTTAGGCATAAGTCCTCGACGCTGTTTCGCTCCTTTGTCGAGCGAGAACTTGAGCTGTGCTCGTCAGCGCCGTACCTTGCCCGCGGCGAAGGGCTTGATTCGAACGCTGTGTATTGCGTGGGTAGCGATCAAACGTGGAACATCGAGTGCAACTATGGCATCGATCCAGTGTATTTCCTCAAGAACGTACCCGAGGATTACAAGAAGGTGGCTTTCTCGGCGAGTTTCGGGCGCCCTAGCCTGAGCGCCGAGGAAGCTGCACTTACGAAGCCACTGCTCTCGCAGTTTGACGCTATCTCGGTACGCGAGAGCTCGAGTGTGGCGATTTTGGAGGGAATGGGGCTTAGCGGCACAGCTCTTAAGGACCCTGTGCTGCTCTGCCGACCGGATATTTGGCGTGAGCTCGCAGCGAGCGTTCCCGCCGCCGCGGACGGCTACGTGCTTGTTTACATGCTTAACGACAATCCTGGGATGTGCGCGTTTGCCCGAGAGCTCGCCGAGCGCGAGGGGCTGCGCGCCCGCATTGTAACGTTTAACCCTTTGAAACGCGCGCCAGAGGGGTTGGAAGGTGTTTGCCTTCCCAAGCTTGAAGAGTGGGTCGCGTTGTTTCGCGATGCCTCGTACGTGGTGACGGATTCCTTCCACGGCACCTGCTTCTCGCTTCTGTTCGAGTGTCCTATGATTGTGTTCGATCCGCCTAAGTTTTCGGTGCGTCTTAAGGATGTGCTCGGGGACTTTGCGCTCGCCGATAGGCGAGCTGCTGACGGGCGTAATCCTATGGCCATTGCCGACGCGGCAGTTGATTGGAGCGCGGTGCGTACATGTAAGGAGAGGTTCGCGAAAGAGGCGAGGGCGTTTCTTGACGGTGCGTTCGGGACTTGTATTGAGGTCGGGCAGAATGACAGATAACGTTTCACAATCTTGCACGACGTGTCTCGCTGCGATTGATTCCGACGACGATGAGCTCATGCTCTCATCGTCGGGTGGAGTATTTTCTGTCCTAGCGCGAAGGATGTTCGACCTCGGTGGCGTTGTGTATGGTCACGCTTTTGATGATGGGTTTCATGTCGGCTGCGTGCGGGCGGAGAATTTTGACGAGCTTTCGGCGATGCGCGGCTCAAAATACGTTCAAAGCGATATGGGCGATGCAATTGCAAGCGTCGGGCGCGACCTCAGGGCAGGGCGTGAGGTTCTGTTCAGTGGGACGCCATGCCAGGTGGATGGGTTGCTCGCGTTTCTCAATGGCCCACAGGACGGGCTGCTTACCGTGGATATCATCTGCCACGGGGTGCCTAGCCAGGCATTCTTTGCTGACTGCATGAGGGAAGAGTTCTCAGATCGGCTGCTTTCGCTCCGCTTCCGCGACAAGCGTGAAGGCTGGGGCTGTGGTGGTGGTGGTGCGACGGTTCTTCGTGCTGGGGTTAAAAAAGATGTGCCTTTTTCGCCTGAGATTTCGTATTACTACAAGCGTTTTCTTGTCGGGGATGTGTACCGTGAGAGCTGTTACAGGTGCCCCTATGCCGGCGGTGAACGCCCTGGTGACTTCACTATCGGTGACTTTTGGGGAATTGATGTCGGTGGTTCGGGTCTTGATGCCCGCCGAGGGATTTCCGTCGTCATCGTTAACACGGCGAAGGCGGAAGCGCTCATTCCCTACGTAAAGTGCGAGACGTCGTGGGCCGAGCGTCCCCTGGAGGAGGCGGTGCGCGGGAACGATCAGCTCATGCACCCTTCTCCGCGACCCGAATCGCGCGATGTTGTGCTCGAGCGCTGGAAAGAGGAGGGTATCGGCGTCCTTGAGGGCGAGTTTCGACGTGAAGCTTCGACATCATCTAAGAAATGGCTGGCTAAAAGGGCAATAAAAAAAGTTATAAAGGGGGTTCTGGGAAAATGATGAATCAGCGAAGGTTTCTTTGATTGTCCCAGTCTACAACGCCGAGAAATGGCTTTCTGCGTCATTCCGCTCATTTGAGGGACAGACATACTCTAACGCCGAATGGGTTCTTGTGGATGACGGGTCCGTTGACGGGTCGGCAGCGCTGTGTTCTAAATGGTGCTCGGCCGACCCTGAAAAGCGCAGACTTGTACGCAAGACGAACGGGGGCGCGTCTTCAGCGCGCAACGTTGGTCTTGATGCGGCGACTGGCGATTATGTGCTCTTCTGGGATAGTGATGACGAACAGGACTCGAAGGCAATCGAGAAGATGGTTAAGGTTCTTCCCCAGCCGATGGGATTGCAGTCTGTACGATACGCCGGATGTTGCCCGACGGTTTGCAGTATGATCTTTTTACTTGCAAGCAGCACACTGTGATGAATGATGCGGCTGTCGGCGAGTGGCTCGGGGGTCTCTACAGGTCCTTACTCGAAACTTGTGCCAAGGCGATTGCTTATCGATAATGGCATCAGGTTCGAGGAGGGCGTGATTAACGAAGACGTCCTGTGGACGGCAGAGGTTCTGGCCGCATCAAGCTCGGTTGCCTTCCTTGGTGAACTCCTCTATCACTATATCGCGCGAGGGAAGTGCGACCGGCACCTTCGACTCCAGAGTCGCCATTGTCTTCGATAACTGCAGAAGGCTCGAGCATTTCGTTTGGGGGCTTTTCCCTGAGCTCGAAAAAGATTGTGCCGCTTACTGCGCGCGTGCCTGCTGGAGCGTCATTCTTTCTGCTTCGAGGGGTGAGAACAAGAAGCAGTATCCTAATGTCTATGCGAGGGCTATGGTCGAGCTCTCCGAAAGGGAAAAGGTCATTTCCCGGTTTTGCGCGTCGCCCAAGGATTTAGTTCTCCGTATTCTGGTAAGAATGCGGCTTTATGGTCTTCTTAGAAAATGAAGGGTTAATCTCAAAGGAGGGTTAGAGGCTATTGGAGAGATATATTCCGGATCTTCATTCTGATGATTCCGAGTGTTGCGGTTGTAGTGCCTGCTATGCTGTATGTCCCTGCGACGCTATAGCCATGGAGCCGGACCGCTACGGGTTTCTGTATCCGCAGATAGATCAGGCGCGATGTATTTGCTGCGGCAAGTGCCTCAGCGTTTGCGCCTTCAAGAAGAAGCTTGGTGCGATGTCAAAAATGACGACAAAACAGTATGCTCCAAGCTGCTGACTGACGCGGCTAATCGACAAAAGAGAATGACTCCGCATGCTGCTCGGCTTTCGGTCCATGTGGGTTGGGCGAGTCGTCACAATGGAGGTTGCCTGGGAGTTATTGACAAAGGCAGACCACTGTTAAGTGCTTCGGGAGCGAGGTCGCTCGCGGTTCGGCCAAGTTCAAGGCTGAGTGCGATATGGTCGTGGCTGACCGCAAATGCAATCAAGAGACTGAAGACTATATAACTGGGCGAATCCGACCCGCTCCACTTCTGTCGTTCACACCCCGCAACGCAAACCGAGTTGCGGGGTTTCTTGGTCTTTGGGCGGATTATACGCTTCTGGTTAACGGTCGTTAACTACGGGGGTGACAATCGTCAAAAGGCCTTCTTTCGTCGTGGCCGCCGCTCGCCCTTAGGGCATGTCCAAAATACCCCGTTTTCCGCCTCTGGGCAGGAGCTCAATCTCGCGCTCCCTGACCCAGGGGGAGGAAACATGCCCTCATCGCGAGGCTGCCGCAGCAGCTACGACTGCATCGTCAAGATCAAGGGCGTCACCACGCGTCCGATACTGTTCAGCCAGCTCATGTGAAGCGACGGGGAGGGGGCGATGAACCCCGAGGAGCTGTTCGCGGACGATCGCAGTTTCGCCTCCGAGCAAGAGCGTGTCCACGAGGACGAGCTGCACTCGCTCATGCGCAGCATACTGGACTGGGCGATATCGTTTCTGAGCGAGTCCAGCCAGGGCACCATCCGCGCCATCTACTTCGAAGGTAAGACCGTCAAGCAGCACAGCGAGGAGGAGCTCGCCGCCGGGGACGGGCATCGGCCAGGCCTCCCGGAACTCGGCCGTCCTGCGCCTGAAGGACCACCCGCCGCCCAGCATCATGCCCTGCGAGTCCTTCGAGAGGAGCCACCCGAGGAACTCCTCGAGCCTCGCCGCCGTGTCGTCGTACCTCAGCGTCGTCGAGGCGCCGCAGGCCGTGCACCTCCAGCGCTGGGACCCCGATGAGGTTCTGCCGTTGCGCTTGGTCCGACCGCCGCAGTAGGGGCGATAAACGGCCTTCATGGGCACCTCTTCCGAAAGGGTATTTAACGGTTCCGGAAAAGGTTATCTGCCTGCGGGAACGATAGGCAACCGGACACACATTCTGTCCGAGCGGTTAAAAGCGGGCACGGAATTCAAACGGCTGAAAAAGGGACATCGACCTGTGCCGATGCCCCCAACGTGGACACACTTTTTGTCCTAAAAGCCTTAGCCAACAGATTGCCTGCACAAAAAACATGGCCACCCGCAAATGGTGGCCATGTAGATTTTATCTGCAAGAAATCTTTTGCGTGCGTGGTGTGCTTTCGCGCATTCAGTCATGCGCACCTTCGCGCTTTCACACTCTAGCACGTTCATGCGTCCACGCTTTCCGCATTCTCGCGTTCGCGCTTTCGTACTGGTCTATTCGCCTGTGCGAATTACCACGTGCGGGAATTCATCTGGCGGAACTGAGCAACGGTTGGAGCGTGCGAATTCATGCCGCCGTCAACGTTGATGATCTGTCCCGTGGTGTAGACACTTTCATCGGAGCCAAAATATACGGCTGCATGAGCAATGTCTTCTGGGCAACCGTAGCGATTGACCATGATGCTACCCAAGAAGATATCTTTGAGCATCTGAGGAACCTTCGCCTCGTTTTCCGGCGTAACAATCAGGCCTGGACGGATGCAATTGCAGCGGATGTTGTCTTTGCCGTATTGCAAGGCGACGTATTGCGTGAAGATGTCTACTCCCGCCTTGGCGCATGCATAAGCGGTAGAACCTAAGTCGCCTGCACATGATGCCATAGAGCCAATGTTTACGATTGCGCCGCCACCAATTTCTTTCATGTAGGGGATAGCGCACTTCGTTGCATAGAAGGTGCCGCGCAGGTCGCTTTCCATAATAGCGTCCCACATTTCAAGGGTGAGCTCGTCAACACGACCGTCCTTGAGGGCAACGTTTGCTGCATTGTTTACCAAAATATCGAGCTTGCCGTATTGCTCTACAGTGTCTGCAATAAGCGCTTCGATGCTTGCTGGTTCGGTAATGTCGAAATAGTGGAAGCTTGCCTTGCCGCCTGCTTCAACAATTTGATCAACTACAATTTGGCCTTTTTCGGCACGACGACCACTAATAACAACCGTTGCGCCCTCGGCTGCGTATACCTTTGCGATACCGATGCCAATGCCGCTGGTAGAGCCCGTTACGATAGCAACTTTGCCTTCGAGTCTACCCATTGTGTTTCCTTTCTCGTTCAAATAATAGATAAGGCATTTGTATTCCTTTTTCGCGTGTTTGTGAATATTTGCATAGAAAAATCGGATGGCAGGCGTGGGGATTTCGGCAGGAAGGGAAGGGGCCGGCCGCGTTGCGTGCACTGCCGTATTCTTTTCTGCAGGAAAATATGATGAGATGCTCGTTTTTCTGTTTGAATAGTAGACAGATTTAGCATGGTCGGAGACTGCTGGCAAACAATTTACTCCCTCAACAAAACGCTTGCTCTCTGTTCATAGGGCGCCGGCGCGTACGCCCTATATGCAAATTGGGAGTAAATATGTCTAAAATTGCAGGTAAACGGACAAAAAGATATCCCCGATTCCGCTCGGAAATCGGGGATATCTCGCTCAATTTATTCCCCCAAGTTGCTGGGGGCTTTGCGCTTCTCCCGTACGCTGCGACACTCTGCGGTACTCAGCGGACGGAAAATCGACGCTATAAAATAGCCTTTCGGCTACTCCCACTCGATGGCTCCGGCATTGCCGTCCCGTCATTCCAGTTGCACTCAGTTTTCGGCACCGCCTCGAGCCAGGTGCCGTCGAATGACACGGCGTCGTGTTTCATCGGCTTCAGGGACAAAAGCCGGGACGGTTTCAAAAACCCATTTCAAACTCAGAGCTTTGAGCTTTTGTTTTTGTCCCAAAAGGCCCGGCGGACCGCCTTTGGAGGCTCGATAGCTCCGAAAACGCCCGTGATCACCTTGATGAGGTCGGTATCGCAAAAAAGCATCGCCTCCTCGAGGTATCTGTCGCGGCTTTTTAACCTGTTGCCTTTCAAGAAATGCTCCTAAAACTCAAATTCAGTTTCACTTTTGGGAGCATCACAACTCCGCGACACAAAAGGAGCCAAGAGCCGATCTCGAGAGACATCAACCAGAAGGCTTGCGTTTCTGTCAGAAGGTGCGGCAGCTTACGCAATCCTCGCCAATCGGCAAATGCGAAGCCGCAAAAGCGGGAGCATTGAGCACACTGGGCGATTCATTTCGCTAAATTGGCTTAACGGGATGGCGAACCACGGTCTTGAGCTTCTCCGGCGCGCACTTGCGCGGGTCGGAGAGGTAAATCTCGTGATGCAGGCGAGCTTCGGAAAAGTCGGGCGCATACCCCTGCTCCGCCGCAAATGCGCGCATGACTTCTATGGTCGCCGGCTCGCTGTCGTAGAGTCCAGTATGCATGCATTGAACGCACAGGCCCTCGTCGACCCTGAGCAGCTCGACCGCCGAGAAATCCAGCTTCTTTTTAGCGGCAGCTTCTGCAACTGCCCACTCGAAGTCGTCGCGGGTGACAAAATCGGGCAAGCGGATACATGAGATGAAGTTGAAGTCGTCCTTCCGCACATAGTCGATCTCGCCGTTGGTGCGCTCTTGCCACCAGAAGCCCTCGAGCGGCGGCACGACAAAGTCGAAATAGCCTTCGATTTCGCGCGGGCCCTTCTTCGACATCTTGATGGTGTAGGCCACGCCGTAGAGCAGCGGTATGGCGCTCTGGTACTCGCCACCCTCGGTATTGGGGTCGCCCTTGCCGCGCACGGCGATATAGCTCATAGGCGGAACGGTCAGGATGCTCGGTTTAGACGACGGCTTGTAAAGCTCCTTGAATTCCTTCTTGAAATCGTATGCCATCGCAACCGCCCTCCCGGGGTTTGAACCTCTCGCCGATATCAGTTTAAACACAACAGCAAGCGCGGTAGCCGCCCTCATCATATCGAAAAAGCGAGATCGCTCCCGCTACTCCCCTTCACCAACGAAAGCGCGCGAAGGCGCAGCGGTGCAGGTGAGTACTACGGCAGCCACCAAAGCGGCAATTACTGGCACTAAGGCAAGCGGGTTGGCAAGCAAGGTGGTTCCAGCCGAATCGGCCAACGAGCCAGCCACGATGGCGCCTATTTCCAGTGCTCCAGCAAGTATCATGCCCAACGTGCAGAAAGCGCGATTACCCGTACCGCACAAAGCCGACGAAACGGCGGCAGCAGCAACCCAAGCCACCAAGGTTATCCACGTCGAAGGCAGCACGAGCAAAGCGGCAACCAAATCTTGGACGCTGCCAGCAAGAGGAACCAGGGCATAGGAAAACGCATCCCAGCCCGAAAGAACATGCGACCCCAAGCCTGAAAGCGTCAGGGCAAGAACACCTGCAAACAACGTGGTTGCCGCCGCATTGCAAGGACGTAGCAAATAACCAGCCGCAAAGGGAGCAAGCGGCGCAAATCCGAATGATCCAATAAGCGCTGGAAGCAAGCCAGCATTAGCGGCTTCGCGCGAATGGCGAGCAG
>ENA-ORSY01001655-ORSY01001655.1-human-gut-metagenome-genome-assembly--contig:-NODE-1655-length-14943-cov-3.161472_pt1 | contig 14943 bp, 13 predicted proteins | sample MGYA00242193_ERZ509160 | MGnify/ENA primary metagenome ERZ509160 (study PRJEB26280, sample SAMEA2338670) | human gut metagenome | biome: human gut; feature: human-associated habitat; material: faeces...
GGCACGCCGCCGGCCCTGCGGGTCGCCCGGCCGCGGCACCGGGTGGCCCAGCTGACAAAAGTATGGCCGCCGGGGGTGCTGCTGATGCAAAAAAAGCGCGGAAATCCGGGGGAAAATGCAAACCAAGGCTTGACAAGGGGGAGCGAAGTCCCTATAATATTTTTGTGTCCGTCCAAGGGAGGGAGCAGTGCGCCCTTTTACCCCAAAGGACGGCGACCCCTAAACGCAGCGGGGATCTCCCCGAAGAAAAGGAGAGAGGCGCCGTGAAGCTGGACCTGAACCGTGTACTGGAACTGCCGGGAGAAGCCGATGTGGTAACGGCGGATGTGGACCTGACAACCGTAAAACACGCAGGCCGGCCCCTATTTACGGCGCCTGTAAATGTGACCGCCAAGGCGGTGAACCGTGCCGGTGTAGTTACACTCGATTGCACCTACCGGTTTACACTGCATGTGCTGTGCGACCGCTGCCTGGCTCCGCTGGAGCTGCCCGTGGACCGAACCGTGAGCCACACCGTGGTGCGGGAGGTGAACGGGGAAGACGACGAGACCTTTTTGGTGGCCGAGAATGGATGCGTAGAGCTCGAGGAGCTTGCTACCAACGACATCCTGCCGGAGCTGCCCGACGAGGCCCCCGCGACAGACCTCGAGACGGATTACGTTCGGAATGACCCGCATGCTTTAAGCGCCCTGCCCGACATGGTCAGCACACGTCCCGAGCAGACGACGCTGACCCCGCCGCCTGCAAGCGAGCCGCTGCGCCTTGTCGGCGAGGTGTTCAAGACCTATATCATCACCGAGCGCGGCAGTGAGCTTTGCCTTATCGACAAGCACGCTGCGCATGAGCGCATTCTGTTTGAGCAGCTGGCCAGGGACTACGGCAACGTGCCGTCCCAGATGCTGCTCGTCCCTGTGCAAGTCAATCTGACCGCTGCGGAAAAGCAGGCCGTTTTGCAGAACCTTGACCTTCTGACCGATGCCGGCATCGAGGCCGAGGACTTCGGCGGCTCGACTGTTGTCGTGCGCGCTGTGCCCGCGGACGTGCCGGTGGACGATGTAGAGGATATGATCGTGGAGCTGGCGGCAAAGCTCGCCGACGGCGGACGCGACGCCCTGCGTGAAAAGACCGAGTGGGTGCTGCATTCCATCGCCTGCCGCGCGGCCATCAAAGCGGGGGACCGCACGAACGCAGCCGAGATGCTCGCGCTGGCCCAGCGCATCATGGACGGCACGGTCCCGCCGTTCTGCCCGCACGGGCGGCCCTGCGTATTGAAAATCACCCGGAAGGAGCTGGAAAAGCAGTTTGGCCGACTTGTCTAAACCCCGCGTCGTCGCCGTCGGCGGGCCGACAGCCAGCGGCAAGACCGCACTTTCCGTCGCGCTGGCCAGAGCCTTTGACGGCGAGATCATCAACGCCGATTCGATGCAGATTTACAAAAATCTCGACGTAGGCACGGCGAAGCCGAGTGCGGAGGAGCGGCAGGGGATACCGCATTATCTTTTGGACTTTCTGTCGCCGGAGACCCCCTACAGTGTGGCGGACTTCACCGCCGCCGCAGACCCGCTGATACGGGACATCACGGCCCGCGGTAAGCTGCCCCTCGTCGTGGGCGGCACGGGGCTGTATATCACCAGTCTTTTGAGCGGTATGGCGTTTGCCCCGGAAAAGACCGACCCCGCCATCCGCGCCCGATTACAGGCACGGGCGGACACCGAGGGCGGCGCGGCACTTTACGCCGAGCTGCAAAGGATCGACCCCGACTACGCCGCTCAGGTCCACCCCAACAACCTGCCGCGCGTCATCCGCGCACTGGAGCTGTTTGAAGCCACAGGCCGCCGCATGAGCGACCAGCGCCGCGAGGCCAGGCCCGCCGAGGCACCCTACCATGCGCTCTGCCTCTGTCTGACCTGCCGGGACCGCGCGGTGCTGTACAGCCGCATTGACCGCCGCGTGGACGAAATGGTCGAAAACGGTGTGCTGGACGAAGCAAGGCAGGTCTACGACCACCGCGATGCCTACCGCACGGCGGCGCAGGCCATCGGCTACAAGGAATTCTTCCCGTACTTTGAGAGCACGGCCAATCTGACCGAATGCACCGAGCGTCTCAAGCAGGCAACGCGCAACTACGCCAAGCGCCAACTGACCTGGTTCCGCCGCCAGAACGATGCGGTGTGGCTCTATCTGGATGAGGAGGATGTCACCGAGCGCGCCTGCACGCTGGTGCGGGCCTTTTTGCACAACGAGGAATAACGGAAAGGAGGGTGCACCGTGAGCAACCGGCAGGACCGCCCGCTGGCAAAAAAACTTTTACACGCGCTGGGTCTGCTGGCACTGGCACTCTTCCTGCTGTATGTTGCCGTCCAGTTCGTGCTGATCTTCCATCGGTCCTACAAGACTGAGACCGCCATCCGCTACACGCTGGCCGAAAGTCTGAACCTGACCGGCGTTGTGGCATTTGACGCTGTGGATGTGCCGGGCAGCGGCAATCTCGGCTATCTTGTGCAGGATGGCGAGCGCGTGACGAACGGCACGGTGGTAGCCGAATGCTACACCGATGACACCCAGGGCCTGCAGCGTGAGCGTCTGGACCGGCTCGAACGCTCCATCACGCTGCTTACGAAGTCGCAGAATTCTGCCGGCAGTGAGCTTTCGGTGCTGACAAACCAGACGAAGCAGGCGTTGTACAACCTGCTGGATAAGCTGGACACTGCCCAGTATACCGGCATCTCCGACGCGCAGGACAGCTTTCTGCTGGCCCAGAACCGTCTGCAGATCAGCACCGGGCAGACGGCGGATTTCTCCCAGTCCATCGCAGCGCTGCAGACCGAGTACGACGGCATCAAGGCACAGCTCGACACGCTGCAGACCGTCACCGCCACAACGAACGGCTATTTCAGCCGCACGGAGGCCTCGCCCGCCATCCGGACGGACTGCCGGGCGCTGGCCGATGCCGACCCGGCCACGCTGCAAAAAATGCTGGCAGACGGCTTCCCGGCAGCGGATACAAACCGCGCCGGACAGATCGCGACGGGCTTCAGCTGGAAATTCTACGCGGTCTGCGATTTGGATACCGCCGCACGGTTCGACGGTCTGTCCACGGTGAAAATCAGCGTACCCGGCAAGCAGAACACCCCGCTTTCCGCTACGGTGGAGGAAATCACCGAGGACAAGGACAACGGCATTGCCAAGATCGTGCTGCAATGCCAGACCATCAGCGCCGAGGTCCTGGGCCTGGGCTGCGAGACCGTGCAGGTCGATTTAAAAACCTACGAGGGCATCCGCATCGACAAGGAGGCGCTGCATATCGTGAACGGCCAGCGCGGTGTCTATGTCAAGTACGGCAACCTGCAGCGCTTTTTGAAGATCACAACACTGTATGAGAATGACAGCTACATTCTTGTCCCGGAGGACGGCAAGCTCGGCAGTGCAAATGAGGTGCGCCTCTATGATGAGATCATCGTGCAGGGCACAAATTTGGAGGATGGCAAACTATTGTAACGAAAATACGCCGTTTGTATTGACAAGACTGCCAAAAAAGAAGATAATATTTAATGTATATCGCTGTAATAACGCGCTGACGTAAACGGCGCTTTCTGATCAAAGGAGTTTTACGACCATGTCCATGCTTGACAGTTTGAGAAGCAAGCTCGGTATCGACCCCGAAGCAGATACCTATGTAGATGACACTGAAGAGAATGTTTTCCCCGGCGGGCAGGGGGCTGCAGCTGCGCAGGAGTATACCCAGCAGCAGGAGATCAAACAGCACAGCAATAAGGTCGTGAACATCAACGCGACGACCCAGCTGCAGGTCGTTCTGGTCAAACCGGAACGCTTTGACGATGCGTCCAGCATTGCGGACCAGCTCAACGCCAAGCATACTGTGGTGCTGAATCTGGAGTCTGCTAGCAAAGAGGTCTCCCGCCGTCTGATCGACTTCCTGTCCGGTGTAGCGTATGCCAACAACGGCCAGATCAAGCGCGTGGCGACCAGCACCTTCATTATTACGCCGTACAACGTTGATATTATGGGTGACCTGCTCGACGAGCTGGAAAACAATGGCGTCTTCTTCTGATACCGCCAATGCGGTGCGCGGCTTTGTGCCGCCGCAGAATGACGACGAGCGCCGCCTGATGCGCCGTGTCGAGGAGCTGTGCCGCGTTGCGGTAAGCCGCGGCATCCCGCGTTATACGGGCTTTCTCTCGGACCGGGAGCAGAGCCTGGCGCAGGCCGCCTGCAACAAGGCCGGGTGCAACTGCATCCGCTTTTGGGGCGGCTTTGACGCGGCAGAACGCCGGGTGCTCTGTATTGAGCCGCCCGACGCCTGGCAGGAAGAACCGCTGGCCTACCTGCAATGCACCGCTTACGGGGATAAGCTGCCGACCCACCGGGATTATCTCGGTGCGATTCTGGGCCTTGGCCTTGAGCGCAGCTGCGTGGGGGACCTGCTGGCAGACCCCGAGCGTGAGGACACATTTTACGCGGTGATCCTCGCCGACAAACAGGAATTTATAAACGCGGAGCTGACCGGCGCAGGGCACTGCACCGTGCATACTGCGTGCATCGACGCACTGCCCGCCCGTCTGGCCGAAAGCCGCGAGCGCACCCTGCAGGAGGCTACCGTGCCGTCCCTGCGTGCGGACGCGGTGCTGGCGGCCATGCTGCACACCTCCCGCACCCGCGCGGCAGAATATATCGCCGCGGGCCGTGTGGAGATCAACCACCTGCCGTTGAAGGCCGCCCACGAGACCGCCTACGCCGCGGATATTTTTACAGTGCGCGGCGTGGGGCGCTTCAAGCTGGCGGCCATCGGCGGCAAAAGCCGCAAGGATCGTCTGTTCATATCCTTTTACCAATATTGAGCGCAGGATCGCCCGCAGCGCTGCGGGCAGGGAATAACGGGGCCGTGTGCCCCGCATACAGGAGGAAAGCCGTCATGATCTCTTCCGAGGATGTCCGCCACGTCACATTTGACAAAGCGTTCCAGGGCTATCGCCGTGAGGATGTGGATGATTATCTCAAGCAGGTCGCCCAGGCAATGGACGACCTGGCTGCCCAGAATGATGATTTGCAGAAAAAGCTCGTCATGCTGGCCCAGCGCATTGAAAAATACCGAACGATGGAAAACTCCCTGAGTACGTCGATGATCAACGCCCAGCGCATGGGGGACAGTATTATCCGCGAGTCCAAGCAGAAAGCGGCGGAGATCATCCGCTCGGCCAACATCAAGGCGGAGGACCGCGAGCAGCGCGCCCGCGATGACGTCGAGCTGGCCAAGCAGGAGATCGTCACGCTCAAGGGCGAGGCAGACAGCTTCAAGCGTTCGCTGATCGAGATGTACCGCAAGCATATCAACCTTATCAATAAACTGCCCGATTACACCAGACGGCCCGAGGATGAACCCGTTCCGCCGCCGTCCCCGGCCCCGGAGCAGGCCGCTGCCCCTGCGGCAGAGCCGCAGCCCGCTGTGCAGGCCCCGGTCTACACGGCCCCCGCAGCCCAGCCTGTGCCGGAGTCGGCCCCGGTACAGCAGGCAGCCCAGATGCCCGCCGTGCAGGAGACGTCCTACTATGAGCCGCCCACAGCCCAGCCCGTGCCGGAGCCGACGGAAGGTGCCCAGGCTCAGGGCGAAAAGGTAGACACGGTGGAATTTGCCATCGCGCCGCACCCAGAGGAGCCGGAGGAAGCCGAGCCCGCCCCAATCCCCGTGGAGGAGCCTGCCATCGACGAGACGCGGTTCCAGGATGTCTCCGGCCTGTATGACGAGCCGGAGGCCAAGCCTGCCCGCCGCCGCAAGGCCGGTACGACCAGGCGCACGACCCGCAAAAAGGCAAGTGACGAACCGCAGGAGGAGCTGAATTCCCCAGCGTTCGATAACTTTGAAGGCGTTGACTTTGACAGCTGACGCCCGATGTGATATAACTAAAGAATCCAATAAATAGAGGAGAGTAGGAAACTTTGGCGCAGAACTACAACGACACCATCCATAAGATGCAGACCCCGTTTGAAATGCGGGCCGGTCTGCCGAAGAAGGAACCCAAAATGCTCGAGGATTGGGAGCAGAACCATGTCTATGAGCAGATGATTAAGAACAATGAGGGCAAGCCGCAGTACATCCTGCACGACGGCCCTCCGTATGCCAACGGCAATATCCACATGGGTACGGCCCTGAACAAGATCATCAAGGACATCATCATCCGCTATAAGAATATGTCCGGCTTCCAGGCACCCTACGTGCCCGGCTATGACACCCACGGCCTGCCCATCGAGCTGAAGGCGCTGAGCTCCCTCGGCGACAAGAAGACCGGTGTCTCCAAGCTGGAGCTGCGCCAGATCTGCAAGGAGTTTGCCACCGAGCACATCGGCGTCATGAACGAGCAGTTCAAGCGTCTGGGCGTGCAGGGCGACTTTGAGAACCCCTACCTGACCCTGCGCCCCGAGTTTGAGGCCCGCCAGGTCGAGATCTTCGGCGAGATGGCCAAGAAGGGCTACATCTACAAGGGTATGAAGGCTGTCTACTGGTGCCCCGAGGACCGCACCGCGCTGGCCGAGGCTGAGATCGAGTACGCCGAGGACGAATGCGATTCCATCTATGTCCGCTTCAAGCTGACCGATGACCCCAACGGTGTGCTGGCCAAGCACAACATCCCGCTGGACAAGGCATGGATCGTCATCTGGACGACCACCACCTGGACGCTGCCCGCCAACGTCGCGACCTGCCTGAACCCCAATCTGGAATATGCCTTCGTCAAGATCGGTGACGCCTACCACATCATGGCCCGCGAGCTCGTTGAGTCCACGATGAAGGGCTGCCATATCGACGAGTACGAGGTCCTGCCCGAGACTGTTCTCGGCAGTGAGCTCGAGCTCATGCAGTATCAGCATCCGTTCCTTGACCGCAAGGGCCTGGTCATTCTGGGTGACCACGTCACGCTGGAAGGCGGCACGGGCTGCGTCCACACCGCTCCCGGCCATGGTGTTGAGGACTTTGAGGTCTGCGTCAATCACTATCCGCAGGTTCCCGTTGTCGTTCCCGTGGACGACGCGGGCCACCTGACCGCCGAGGCGGGCGAGAAGTTTGCCGGTCTCAAGGTCTGGGACGCCAACAAGGTCATTCTGGAGCACATCAAGGAGAGCGGCCATCTGATGGGTGTGCAGCACATCACCCACCAGTACCCGCATTGCTGGCGCTGCCATCATCCCATCATCTTCCGTGCTACTGAGCAGTGGTTCTGCTCCATCGACGCCTTCAAGGAGGACGTCTACAAGGCCATTGACAGCGTGCACTGGCAGCCGGCGTGGGGCCATGACCGCATGGCCGGTATGGTCCGTGACCGCAGTGACTGGTGCATCAGCCGCCAGCGCGTCTGGGGCGTGCCCATCCCGGTATTCTACTGCAAGAAGTGCGGCAAGTACCATATCACCGATGCCTCCATCAAGGCTGTGTCCGACCTGTTCCGCAAGGAGGGCAGCGACGCCTGGTACAAGTACGATGCCAACGACATCCTGCCCAAGACCGAGGTCTGCGAGTGCGGTGCCTCCGACTGGGAGAAGGACCCCGACATCATGGACGTCTGGTTCGACTCCGGCTCCACCTGGAGCGCTGTCTGCCGTGAGCGCCCCGAGCTGCGCTGGCCCGTTGATATGTATATGGAGGGTGCCGACCAGTTCCGCGGCTGGTTCCAGTCCAGTCTGCTGACCAGCGTCGCCACCCAGGGTGTGGCCCCGTACCGCGAGGTCCTGTGCCACGGCTGGGTCGTCGATGCCCAGGGCAAGCAGATGCACAAGTCCGCCGGCAACGGCATGGAGCCCAGTGAGATCATCCGCGACTACGGTGCTGACATCATCCGTCTGTGGGTCGCTTCCAGCGATTACACCGTCGACGTCCGCGCCGGTAAGGAAATTTTCCGCCAGCTGTCCGAGGCGTACCGCAAGATGCGCAACACGGCCCGCTTCATGCTGGGCAACATCAGCGACTTTGATCCCGCGAAGGATATGGTCGATGATGACCAGCTGTTCGAGATCGACCGCTGGGCGCTCGAGGCCTGCAACAAGCTGACCGCAACCATGCGCGATGCCTACGAGCACTACGACTTCAGCCGTGCCTACCACGCACTGTACAACTTCTGCGTCATTGATATGTCCAACTTCTACATGGACGTCATCAAGGATCGTCTGTACTGCGCAGATGACCACGCACGCCGCTGTGCCCAGACCGCGCTGTACCGCATCCTGGTCGACTTCACCAAGCTGCTGGCACCCATCCTGTGCTTCACCAGCCAGGAGATCTGGAGCTACATCCCGAAGCTGGACGGCATGAAGGACTATGTTGTCTTTGAGCAGATGCCCGAGGCCAAGGCTGCCGCCGATGAGGCGTTTGAGGCCAAGTGGGACCGCATCATGGCCATCCGCGACGACGTCAAGAAGGTGCTGGAGCAGGCCCGTGCCGATAAGGTCATCGGCTCTGCGCTGGAGGCCGGTCTGACGCTGTACTGCAGCAAGGAGGTCTACGACTTCCTGAACGCCATCCCGATGGATGAGCTGGCTGACCTGTTCATCGTCTCCCACGTTGACCTTGTCGAGGGTGAGGGCGGCGTCAAGGGCCTGGTCGAGGGTCTCGGCGTCAGCGCTGCCCATGCGGCTGGCAACAAGTGCCTGCGCTGCTGGAAGTACGAGACCACCGTCGGTGAGGACGGCCTCTGCCCGCGCTGCGCTAAGGTCTTGAAGCAGTAAATTTACTCTACCGTCAGCGGTGCTTATACGTTTAAGCACCGCTGATTTTTTCGGATAAGGTGTTGTATGATTTCTGGTTTGTTATCGCTGGCAGGAGCGGCCATTCTGGTCGTCATTGACCAGCTCATCAAGCACTGGGCCACGGCGGCGCTGCTGCCGGTAGGCAGCATGGACGTGCTGCCCGGCGTTGTGGAGCTGCGCTACTGCCTGAATGACGGCATGGCGTTTTCGATGCTGGCCGGTAAGCAGGGACTGCTCATCGGCATGACGTCGGTCATGCTGCTGGCTGTCCTTATCATGCTGTTCGTGCGCAAAATGCCGCTGACAGAGCGCGCAGCCTGGACGCTGGTACTGGGCGGCGGCGTGGGCAACCTCATTGACCGCGTGCTCAACGGTGTGGTCGTGGACTACATCAATGTGCTGTTCATGCGGTTTGCCATCTTCAATTTTGCGGACATCTGCGTCTGTGTCGGCGTCGGCCTGCTGATGCTCGCCGTGCTGCTGGACTCTTTCAAAAAGGATAAGACCGCAGAGCCAAAGGCGGACGAAGATGGAGCGGCTTGAGCTTACCGCAGCCCCCGGCGACAGCGGACGCCTGGACGCCTGGCTGGCCGGGCAGTGCCCGACGCTGTCCCGCAGTGCGCTGCAAAATCTGATCGAGCAGGGGCTTGTGACCTGCGGCGGCGCGCCCGTCAACAAAAAGGATAAGGTGGTGCCAGGCAAAGTCTACGCCATCGACCTGCCTGACCCGCAGCCCATCGAGGCCCGGCCCCAGAACATCCCGCTGGACATTGTGTACGAGGACGACGACCTGCTCGTTGTCAACAAGCCTAAGGGTATGGTCGTGCACCCGGCCCCCGGCAACCCGGACGGCACGCTCGTCAACGCACTGCTTTACCACTGCGCGGGGCAGCTGTCGGGCATCGGCGGGGCCATCCGTCCGGGCATCGTCCACCGCATTGACAAGGACACGAGCGGCCTTCTCGTCGTTGCCAAAAACGATGCCGCCCATCAGGCGCTCAGCGCCCAGATGAGCGTACACAGCATCCACCGCGTCTACCATGCTGTGGTGTACGGTAACCTCAAGGAGGACGAGGGCTTTGTGGAAAAGTGGCTCGGACGCGACCCGCGGGACCGCAAGAAAATGGCCGTCCTGGCCGAGAACGCGGCGGGAGCCAAGTATGCCTACACGGGCTGGCAGGTGCTGGAACGCTGCGGCAATTTCACTTACATTGCGTGCAAATTAAAGACCGGGCGCACCCATCAGATTCGTGTACACATGGCCTCGACGGGGCATCCGTTGGCAGGGGATGCTGTGTACGGCCCCAAAAACTGCATCAAATCACTGAATGGCCAGTGCCTGCACGCCAAGGAGCTGGGCTTTGTCCACCCGCGGACAGGGGAGTGGATGCAGTTTGATTCGCCCCTGCCGCCCTATTTTACAGAGTTTCTGACACGGTTAAGAAAGGAACATCGCGCATGAAACCACCCCTAAGCGATACCCTTGTGATCTGTGATATGGATAATACGCTGCTGACGGCCAAGGAGGGCATCCCCGCCTGCAACCGCGCGGTCATCCAGCTGTACACCGGCATGGGGGGGCTTTTCACGGTGGCGACGGGCCGCCCGCCGGAGTCCATCCGCGCGGCGCTGGGGAACATCCGCCTGTCGCTGCCGGCCATCTCCTGCAACGGGGCGCTGCTGTATGATTTCTCCGCCGAGTCGGTGCTGCACCGCTCGACGCTGAACCGCGAGCAGGCGACGACGGCCATCCTTGACATCCTGAACAAGTTTCCGCATATAGGCGTGGAGGTCATGGCCGGAAACGGCGAGATGTTCGTCATCCACGCCAATGAGGTGACCCACGCCCATCAGGTGGACGAGCACCTCGGCAGCATTGCCTGCCCGGTGGAGAGTGTGCCCGACGGCTGGGTCAAGGTCGTCTTTGCCTCCGACCCGGAGAGCATCCGTAAACTGGGCCAGTACGCCAAGACGCGGTACTACGGGCGGGAAAACTACTTCCTGGCCACGAACAGCATTTACTTAGAGATCATGCCCAGCGGCGTCAGCAAGGCCAGCGGTCTGCATGACCTGTGCGCCCTCATGAGCAAATCCATGAAGAACACCGTCGTTATCGGTGATTACTACAATGACCTGGAGATCATGCGGGAGGCCGGCTACGCCGTGGCTGTCGCCAACGCACCGGCAGAGGTCAAGGCTGCCGCCGACCATGTGACGACCTGCACCTGCGCCGAGGGCGCAGTGGGGGAGTATCTGTACAGTCTGATCGGCAGGGCCGAAGGACGTGAGGTTTGACGATGAAGGTCAGCGAACTGATGAACCCCAAGGGCGTACTGCTCTATGCAAAGATCGATAACTCTGCCGACGCGCTCGGCATTCTGGTCGAGCTGCAGGAGGGCATCGGCGTTATCACCAACGGCAATGCCTACTACAATGCGGTCAGCTACCGGGAAACGTTCGGCGGCACAACGGCCATCGGGGGCGGCATTGCGCTGCCCCACGCCTGCAACGCGGGTGTGTCCGCACCGGGCATCTCGGCGCTGCTACTGCGCCGCGGTGTTGACTGGGGCGCACCGGACGGGGAACCCGTGGATCTTGTGTTCATGATCGCTGTTCCGCCGGGCAGTGAGAGCCTGCATCTGCAGATCCTGGCGCGGCTCGTAAACCTTCTGAGCCGCAGCGACCTTGTGGAAAGCCTGCGCACAGCCAGCAACCCCCACCGCTTTGTGGAGCTGATCGCCAAGGCGGAAAACGCCTGCTTTGCGGAATAAAGCCGAAAGTTGTCCCAGCTTATTTGCAAGCTGGGACTTTTTGTTTGCCTCCGCAGGGGCGCATTCTATATGCGCTCGCGCAGCTTACGGCGGGTGCCACGGGCAGATATGGAATCCGCCCCTGCGGGGCATTAATTTGGACATTCGTCAATATAACCAAAAAACGTCGTAAATCGTATGACGCATTATACGTATTTGCACTTGCTTTAAACCGGTGAAGTGTGCTATACTTTAAAGCACTAAACCGGCTGCGCAGGAGGGACCCGCGTGAGGAGACGCGGGTGTACACCTGAAACAAAAAGGTTGCGCAGCAGGTACTATGGAGGAATAGACATGAAAAAAGCAGTTTCCCTTATGATGGCAGCCGCCATGACCATGGGTCTGGCCGCCTGCGGCTCCACCGCATCCACCGACACCGCCGCTTCTGCTGCGGACACCGCCTCCAGCACCGAGGCTGCTGCAAGCACTGCTGACAGCACCGCCGCTGCGGATGGCAAGGTCTATAACATCGGTATCTGCCAGCTGGTTGAGCATGAAGCTCTAGATGCAGCAACCCAGGGATTCCAGGATGCTTTAAAAGAAAAGCTTGGTGATAATGTAAAATTTGATCTGCAGAATGCACAGGGTGAGCAGACCACCGCAGCTACCATCTGTAATGGGTTCGTATCTGATGGTGTGGATCTGATCCTTGCCAATGCAACCTCTCCTTTACAGAGTGCAGCAGCAGCTACCACCACGATCCCCATCTTAGGTACTTCCGTAACGGATTATGCTACCGCACTGGAGATCTCCGACTGGTCCGGTGCTACCGGCAGAAATATTTCCGGTACTTCTGATCTGGCTCCTATTGAAGAGCAGGAAGCTATGTTAAAGGAACTGTTCCCGGATGTAAAGCAGGTTGGTCTGTTATATTGCTCCGCAGAAGCTAACTCTCTGTATCAGATTCAGCTGTTTGAGGCTGCTCTGGACAAAGATGGTATTGCATATAAAGAGTATGCTATCGCCGATACCAACGAAGTACAGTCCGTTACCACGGCTGCCGCAGGCGAGTGCGATGTTCTGTACATCCCTACCGACAACACACTGGCATCCGTAACCGAGACTGTATATAATGTCGTAGCTCCCGCTAAGATCCCTGTTATTGCAGGTGAAGAGGGTATCTGCAACGGCTGTGGCGTAGCAACCTTATCCATCAGCTATTACGATCTGGGATATGCTACCGGTGAGATGGCTTACGAGATCCTGGCTGAGGGCGCAGACATCACTACTATGGATGTACGTTATGCTCCCAATGTTACCAAGAAGTACAATGCCAAGATCTGTGAGGAGCTGGGTATCACCGTTCCCGATGATTACGTAGCAATTCAGTAAGAGTTATACAGGTATTTAAGTACGGTTCTAACAAAATATACTTCGATAGGGATAGCGCGTAACAGCGATATCCCTATCTGGAGTTTTAGGAGGAAAAAGAAATGTCTTACTTTATGTCACTGAATCCCCTTTCCCTGTTCAGGGCAATGCCGGGATCGATAGCACAGGGAATGATCTGGGGAGTCATGGCACTGGGAGTGTATATTACCTTCCGCCTGCTGGATTTCGCTGATCTGACCGTGGATGGTTCCATTGCAACCGGCGCTGCGGTATCCGTTATGCTGATTCGTGCGGGAGTTTCTCCTATAGCTACGCTGCCCATTGCTTTCCTGGCCGGAGCATTGGCAGGCATGGTAACGGGACTGTTGAACACCGCACTGGGAATCCCCGGAATTCTGGCAAGTATTCTGACGCAGATCTCCCTGTATTCCATTAATTTGAATATCATGGGCAAAGCAAACCAGCCGGTCAGCGTAGATAATTATCCGCTGGTGGTATCTCTGCGTTATGTGACGGACGGTTCGGTGAGCAGACTTCTGTTTTTCCTGGGAATGATCGTATTTTTACTGGCACTGATCGCTGTGATGTACTGGTATTTTGGAACAGAACAGGGTCATGCTATCCGTGCTACGGGCTGTAACGGTAATATGGCAAGAGCACAGGGCATCAATACCAATTTCATCAAAGTGCTGGCACTGATGATCTCCAACGGTCTGGTAGGACTGTGCGGTGCACTGTACGGCCAGTTCCAGGGGGCATCGGATGTCAATATGGGACGCGGTGCTATCGTTATCGGTCTGGCAGCTGTTATCATCGGTGAGGTTCTCTTCGGTAAGTTTGCCAGCAAGAGAAAGCTTGCGTTCGCATTTACCCTGGCATCGGTTATTCTGGGCGCTGTGATCTACTATATGGTATATCAGTTCGTACTGTGGCTGAAGATGCCTTCAGAGGATATGAAATTGTTCTCCGCTATCGTAGTTGCCATTTTCCTGGCAATTCCTTACTTGAAGGAGAAGAGAACACTTCGGAAAGGAGCGTCAAAGTAATGGCTTACGCATTGGAGATACAGGACGTACATAAAGTATTTAACAGAGGCACCATCAACGAGAAGGTGGCCTTGAATGGAGTAAACTTAAATCTGAATCCCGGGGATTTCGTGACGATCATTGGTGGTAACGGCGCGGGTAAGTCCACCACGCTGAATGCCATCGCCGGCGTATGGCCCATCGATTCCGGCAAGATCATCATTGATGGTACGGATATTACGAACCTGCCAGAACACAAGAGAGCAAAATATCTGGGAAGAGTATTCCAGGATCCCATGACGGGAACCGCAGCTACCATGGATATCGAAGAGAACATGGCGATTGCGTTACGTCGCGGTGAGAAGAGAACCCTTCGCTGGGGTGTTTCCAGAGAGGACAGAGAGTTATTCCGCGAGAAGCTGCAGACTCTTGGATTGGGACTGGAAGACCGTATGACCAGCAAGGTGGGGCTGTTATCCGGTGGTCAGCGTCAGGCCATCACACTGCTTATGGCAGCATTGAAGCAGCCCAAGCTCCTTCTGCTGGATGAACATACCGCAGCACTGGATCCCAAGACCGCAGCCAAGGTACTGGAGATCAGCGACAAGATCATCGCAGAGAATCAGCTGACCGCCATGATGGTAACTCACAACATGAAGGATGCCATCGTTCACGGCAATCGCCTGATCATGATGCACGAAGGCAAAGTGATTTACGATGTGGCTGGGGAAGAGAAGAAGAATCTTCAGGTGAAGGATCTGCTGGCAAAGTTCGAGGAAGTCAGCGGCGGAGAATTCGCCAATGACCGCATGATGCTGGCGTAAAAATAAGAACGGGACACGCTGCCGATTTAGGCAGCGTGTTTTTGCGTTAAATGGAAAGTTAGTGAAATAAATATTGGCAACCCGGACGAACTCCCGGAGCGGCAGAAGGCCCTCAGGCAGGTATCGGTCTCCGAGTGTGAATTTTCTAAAGCAGTGGATAAAGTGTATCTAATCCGGACGGGCACGGCTCTAGGCGACATC
>ENA-ORSY01001660-ORSY01001660.1-human-gut-metagenome-genome-assembly--contig:-NODE-1660-length-14921-cov-4.331293_pt1 | contig 14921 bp, 10 predicted proteins | sample MGYA00242193_ERZ509160 | MGnify/ENA primary metagenome ERZ509160 (study PRJEB26280, sample SAMEA2338670) | human gut metagenome | biome: human gut; feature: human-associated habitat; material: faeces...
CAGCCTCTGCCAACATGGGAGCGCAAACCTGCCTTGTCACCATGGACATGAACAAGATTGGACAAATGAGTTGCAATCCGGCCGTGGGGGGCATTGCCAAAGGACAAATCGTCCGGGAAATAGACGCTTTGGGCGGCTACATGGGTATCGTGACCGACCGCACCGCCATACAATTCCGTATGCTCAACCGTTCGAAAGGCCCGGCCATGTGGAGCCCCCGCGCCCAGTGCGACCGTGGAAAATTCATCTGGGCATGGCGGGAAATCCTGGAAAATACACCCAATTTGCATATCTGGCAAGACCAAGTGAAGGAACTCCTCGTAGAGCATGGAGAAGTGGCTGGCGTGAAGACATATTTCGACGTGGTGATCCGGGCACGCTGCGTCATCCTGACGGCCGGCACGTTCCTGAACGGCCTGATGCACATCGGACACACGCAGTTGCCCGGAGGCCGTGTGGCCGAACCGGCATCATATCATTTGACCGAATCCATCGCCCGCCACGGCATAAACTACGGACGAATGAAAACCGGGACACCGGTACGCATCGACGGAAGAAGCGTACATTTCGAGGAAATGGAAATACAGGAGGGAGAACATGACTACCATAAATTCTCATTCATGGGGCGCGACCGGCAACTGAAACAACTTCCGTGCTGGACCTGTTTTACCAATCCGGAAGTTCATGAAGTATTGAAAAGCGGTTTGCCGGATTCTCCCCTTTACAACGGACAAATCCAAAGCATAGGGCCGCGCTACTGCCCGAGCATCGAGACCAAACTGGTCACCTTTCCAGAACGCGGCCAACATCAGCTTTTCTTGGAGCCGGAGGGCGAAAGCACGCAAGAATATTATTTAAACGGCTTTTCATCGAGCCTGCCGCTCCACATCCAAATCGAAGCCTTGAAAAAAATCCCGGCTTTCCGCGATCTGGCCATATACCGGCCGGGCTATGCCATAGAATACGATTACTTCGACCCCACCCAACTGTATCACACGTTGGAATCGAAAATATTGCCGGGCTTATTCATGGCCGGACAAGTCAACGGAACCACAGGTTACGAAGAAGCAGGCGGACAAGGCATCGTAGCCGGAATCAATGCTGCCTTGAAATGTTCCGGAGGCGAACCGTTCGTCATGCACCGCGACGAATCCTATATCGGCGTACTCATCGACGATTTAGTCACTAAAGGAGTGGACGAACCTTATCGCATGTTCACGTCGCGGGCAGAATATCGTATCTTGCTTCGTCAGGATGATGCAGACGCACGCCTCACGGAACGTTCTTATCAAATAGGATTGGCTACACGCGAACGCTATGACCATTGGCTTTCCAAAAAGGAAGCTGTCGAGCATATCGTAAGTTTCTGCAAAGAATTCTCGTTGAAACCAGCCCTGATCAATCCCGAATTGGAAGCTTTAGGCACGACACCGCTCAAATACGGATGCAAACTTTTCGAATTAATCAACCGTCCGCAAATCACGATAAAAAACATTGCCGAACATATCACACCATTAAAGGCTCTGCTCGACACATTGACCGACCGACGGGATGAAATCATCGAAGCAGCCGAAGTATTGATAAAGTATCACGGGTATATTGCCCGCGAAAGAATCATCGCCGACAAGATGCAGCGCTTGGAAAGTATCAAGATAAAAGGCCGCTTCGATTACAAAAACATGAACTCCCTGTCGACCGAAGCCCGTCAGAAGTTAGAGAAAATCAACCCGGAAACATTGGCACAGGCCGGACGCATCCCAGGTGTCTCTCCCAGCGACATCAACGTGCTGCTCGTGCTTCTGGGACGGTAGCCGGAAGCTCTACGTTTCACGTGAAACAAAACTTAAATTACCAACAGATAAAATACTGGTTATGAACAATCCAACATTACTGAAGAATCTGCGAAACATTCCGGACTTCCCTATACCCGGAGTTCAGTTCAAAGACGTAACGACCCTCTTCAAAAACGCGAAGTGCATGAAGATTATGCTAAACGAATTGTATGAAATCTATAAGGACAAAGGCATCACAAAGGTGGTCGGCATAGAGTCGCGCGGTTTCGTCCTCGGTGCTGCCCTTGCCGTGAAACTGGGCGCCGGTTTCGTTATGTGCCGGAAACCCGGAAAACTTCCGGCCGAGACCTTACAGGAAAGTTATATGAAAGAATACGGTAAGGATACGATAGAAATACATAAAGATGCCATTGACGAAAAAGACGTGGTCCTCATTCATGACGACCTGCTTGCCACAGGCGGTTCCATGAAAGCGGCCTACAACTTGGTGAAGAAGTTTAATCCGGCACACGTCTACATCAATTTCATTATCGAACTGACGGGCGAAGGATTGAACGGACGCGAGGTTTTCGACGAAGGCATTGAAATCAGCACACTCTTACGTGTCTAAAAATAGCTTTTTTAACGGGGACATGCAGCACGCTGTATTGTCCCCTTTTCATATCCAATTCCAAACGCCATGACGACCGAAGAAAAAGAAAAGCTGGACGCTTATTTGAAAGGCATCGTCCTGAATCTGCCGGACAGTCCGGGATGCTACCAATATTTGAACGACGAGGGGGAAATCATCTATGTGGGTAAGGCCAAAAACCTGAAACGGCGCGTCTATTCCTATTTCAGCAAAGACCACCAAAGCCGGAAAACAGCCATGCTGGTCAGTAAAATCAGGGATATCAAGTATATTGTGGTAAACAGCGAAGAAGACGCGCTTTTATTGGAAAACAACCTTATCAAACGCTATAAACCGCATTACAACGTGTTGCTGAAGGACGACAAGACCTATCCGTCCATTTGTGTGACCAATGAATACTTTCCCCGCATTTTCAAAACACGGCACATCGTACGCAACGGTTCCGTGTACTTCGGCCCTTACAGCCATATTCCCACGCTGAATGCCTTACTCGAGCTCATCAAGAACCTCTATCCGTTGCGTACGTGCCACCTCGCGCTCACACCTGAAAACATCCGTAGCGGAAAGTTCAACGTCTGTTTGGAATACCACATCAAGAACTGCAAAGGCCCCTGCATCGGAGCGCAAAGCCGCGAAGAATACCTCCAATCCATCCAAGAAGCCAAGGAAATCCTGAAAGGAAACACAGCCGAAATCAGCCGGAACATGCTCGCCGAAATGCAAGCGTTGGCGGCGGAAATGCGTTTCGAAGAGGCACAAGCCATCAAAAGGAAGTACGACCTTTTGGAAAGCTACCGTAGCAAGAGCGAAGTGGTGAGCAACGTCCTCCACAACATCGACGTTTTCTCCATTGAGGACGATGGAAACGCGGCTTACATCAACTACTTGCACGTGACGAACGGAAGTATCAACCAGGCCTTCACCTTTGAATATAAAAAACGGATGAACGAGTCGCCAGAAGAACTGTTGACGCTGGGCATCGCTGAAATGCGGGAACGCTACAAGAGCCGTTCCAAGGAAATCATCACCCCCTTTCCCATCGACGTGGAAATGGAAGGCGTCACCTTCACCGTCCCGCAAAGGGGAGACAAGAAGAAACTGCTGGAACTCTCTATCCTCAACGTAAAACAATACAAACTGGACCGGCTCAAACAGGCCGAGAAACTCAATCCGGAACAGAAAAGCGTACGGCTGATGAAAGAAATACAGCAAGCCATGCACCTTGAAAAGCTCCCCATGCGCATCGAATGTTTCGACAATTCAAACATCTCGGGGACGGATGCCGTGGCGGCCTGCGTAGTCTTCAAAAAGTGCAAACCCAGCAAACAGGACTACCGCAAATACAACATCAAAACCGTGGTCGGACCGGACGATTATGCCTCGATGAAAGAGGTGGTGCGCCGCCGGTATTCACGCGCCGTGGCGGAACAAGGCGACCTGCCCGACCTCATCATCACGGACGGCGGACGGGGACAGATGGAGGTGGTACGCGAAGTGGTGGAAGACGAACTCGGACTGCGCATCCCCATCGCCGGACTGGCTAAAGACGACCGCCATCGCACCAACGAACTGTTGTTCGGATTCCCGCCGATCGTCATCGGCATGAAGACAGACAGCCCTGTGTTCCGGCTCATGACCCAGATACAGGATGAAGTGCACCGTTTTGCCATCACTTTCCATCGCGACAAACGCAGCAAACACCAGACCGTTTCGGCACTGGACACCATCAAAGGCATCGGCGAGAAAACCAAAACCCAGTTGCTCAAACGGTTTAAAAGCGTAAAACGTATCCGGGAAGCTTCGTTCGACGAACTGGCCGCAGAAATCGGACCGGCCAAAGCGAAAATAATACAAGAAAACCTGCCTGCTGAAGCATGACATGCAGGCTTTTTTCGTATATTTGCAAGAAACCAAACACACGCTAAACACATGAGAACCGTAATACAACGCGTCAGCCATGCGTCGGTAAGCATCGGCTGCCACTGGAAAACGGCCATACAAGGCGGGCTTTTGATTTTGCTGGGCATAGAAGAGGCTGACAATGAAGAGGATATAGATTGGTTGTGCCGTAAGATTACAGGACTTCGCATCTTCGACGACGAAAACGGCGTAATGAACCGGAGCATCCTCGAAACCGGAGGTGACATATTGGTTATCAGTCAATTCACCCTGATGGCTTCGTACAAGAAAGGCAACCGTCCCTCGTATATCCGTGCGGCCGGGCATACCACAGCCATCCCCCTTTACGAAAGCTTCTGCCGGAAATTGGGCGAAGCGCTCGGCAAACCCGTGCAGACGGGAGAATTCGGAGCAGAAATGAAAGTGGACCTGTTGAACCACGGCCCCGTCACCATCTGCATGGACACTAAAAACAAAGAATAAAAAAGGAAAATATGACTATAGACGAAGCACAGAAACAGGTAGACGAATGGATTAAAACGGTCGGTGTACGTTACTTCAGCGAACTGACCAACATGGCTTGCCTGACCGAAGAAGTGGGCGAACTGGCCCGTGTCATGGCCCGCCGCTACGGTGACCAGTCTTTCAAGGAAGGCGAAAACTGCAATCTGGAAGAAGAGATGGCCGACGTACTTTGGGTACTGATCTGCCTGGCCAACCAGACGGGCGTGAACCTGACAGAGGCACTCCAGAAAAGTATCGAGAAGAAAACCCGAAGAGACAAAGAACGACATATTAACAATCCTAAATTACATTGAATCATGAGCGAGCACACACATCATCACGAGCCTGAAACCAGCAAGTACGAACAGGCATTGAAGAAGTACGACCTCAATCTCAGCGACGAGGCCGTGAAAGAAGCCGTGGCGAAAATCATCGCCGAAAAAGTGCCGGAAAACGACACGACGGAAGTCAAAAGATTCCTGATGGGCAGTGTGGAACTGACCTCATTGAGCACCACGGACAGCGAAGAAAGCATCCTCCGTTTCACGGAACGCGTGAACGCATTCGAGGACACCTACCCCGACCTGCCGCACGTGGCCACCATCTGCGTCTATCCCTGCTTCGCACAAATCGTCAGCCAATCGCTCGAAGTGGAGGGCGTGGAAGTAGCCTGCGTGTCGGGCAGTTTCCCCTCCTCGCAAGCCCTGATTGAAGTCAAAGTGGCCGAAACAGCCCTGGCTATCAAGGACGGCGCCACGGAGATAGACATCGTCATGTCCGTCGGCAAGTTCCTGAGCGGCGACTATGAGACGCTCTGCGACGAAATCAGCGAACTGAAAGCGGCCTGCGGCGACCATAAAATGAAAGTCATCCTCGAAACGGGCTGCCTGAAGACTGCCGCGAACATCAAGAAAGCCTCCCTGTTAGCCATGTATGCCGGAGCCGACTATATCAAAACGTCCACCGGGAAACTCGAACCGGCCGCTACGCCGGAAGCCGCCTATGTCATGTGCCAAGCCATCAAGGAATACTATGATGAAACAGGCATACAGATAGGTTTTAAGCCCGCAGGAGGCATGCATACGGTACATGACGCCCTTGTGTACTACACCATCGTCAAAGAGGTCTTAGGCGAAAAATGGCTTACCAACCAGTGGTTGCGTCTTGGCACAAGCCGGTTGGCCAACCTGCTGCTGAGCGAAGTGACGGGAGAAGAGGTGAAATTCTTCTAATCCCCCTTCTGACAGTTTGACAAAACGACAGACACGTCCCCACGAGAACGGCGTATTTGCATACCGGTGAAACACACGTCGCTTCTACGCGATTCTCGCGTATCGTGAAAATGACATTCTGACATCCATGCGGATGGTTTGCTGACACCAGAAAGGCAGCACAATGCTAATGTCCGTATGAAAACCAATGCCTGCCACGGAAAAGCCGGAAACGGTGACAAATGTGGCAGGTATTTTTGTATGCCTTTTCGTCCCAAATAGAAGAAAAATCTTTCATATCCGGAGTCTTCATCCCCCACTCCATCCCGTTCTCACGCCCATTTTCGGAGATTCCCGTCCCAATCTGCTGAGAAACATTTTCCACTTTCAGCCAAACGATTTTTCGTTCGGCTGAAAGAAATCCGGATTTGGGCAGAGAAATGCGCGATAAGAGCAATAATCTTATCTTAAATATTAAAACAAGAACATCTTTTTCCTCTATTTTATCTATCCTCTACCATAGCCCAACATGGAAAAAATAGCAAAATGTCATTGTTATCAATAAATGGATGTATTTCATAATTCTATTTGATATTATGACTACAAACAAAGTCAAAAAAGTATAATTAATAAAGAACAGAGAAAAATCCATTTTTTTATTTTATTTGAACTAAGAAAGTAATTATATTTGTGTGTATTTAATCTTAAAACATTATATATATGAAAAAAATTATCATTCCATTATCTCTTATTCTATGTGCTGTGAGTGGAATATGGACCTACTTTTGTAATAGTTGTAGCGTAAGTCTTAATGCCTTAGGAGATGAAGTGGAAGTAGAACATAAATGCTCATCCACTAAATGAAAAGGATTGCCGTTTTAGGGGGATATTTAGTGGCGTTGCTGATTCTATTTATTAGATGTACCCCGAAAGACAACAAGCCGATAACGTATAACGATGAAGTGTTTACGAGGTGTGACACCACTCCTGCGACGGTATTAGCCCAAGGCTTGCCCATCCATTATCCGGCTTCGATGTTCACCATGGACAGCATCATCGGCATCGTGGATTTCCAAGCGTCGGACTTCTTTATCCACCTCTATAACGAAAAAGGACAAGCTATCGACAATATGGTCCGGAAAGGCCGTGGTTTCGGAGAAATCACCGACTACAACGATTTTATCATCAAAAAAGAGGAAGGTATCGTGTCTTTCTACTCTCCGGGGAAAATCATAGAATATGACGTACTTGCCTATCTTTCGGATTCAACATCCTACATCAAAGAATATCCGCTCCCCGCAGAAGTTTATCAAAAAAGCAGTTTTTACCATAATGCCGTAAGGACAAAATCAGGAAAATACCTTCTCATTGAATCATTCGATGAGAACCGTCTTGTGACTGTGAACGGCAAAACGTGCAACGTTTACAAAACATATCCTAACATATCGGGTGAAGGAACAGAAAAGGATGCGGCCATCTTCCGCTATGCCTCTAAGATGGCGATAAAAGGAGACTACAGCCGTATTGCTTTCGGAACTTACATCGGCGGTGTATTGGACATTCTGCAAATAGATGATACGCTCGGCATTTCCCCTGTAAAGACACTCGGTATCTACAAACCGGTATACACCAAAGTAAAAAACAGTCCGGATGCCATTACGTGGGGGGATGAAACGCCTATCGGCTTTGAAGCCATGGATGCCTCGGACCGGTACCTGTATACCCTACTCAACGGAACATTGGGTAAAAACCTGAAAGCCAAAGATGCTATCAATAACCCGCCTTTTACGGAAAAGATATCCATATTCGATTGGAACGGGCATGCTGTCAAACAAACCTACACAGGCAAGAAACTAATGGGCCTGACGAACAAAGGGGACAGTATTTGCTATGCAGTGGCTTATGACGACAACTATTCGCTTCTGAAGATAGAACCGTTCAAATGATTCCACGTATATCAAGAAGGAGGTTTAAAGCCTCCTTTTTCTTTTAAAATGATTGCACGAAACCGAAGAAAACACTACCTTTGCTTCATCACCAAACAAGGAAAAACATGGAAAGAGACGAATATACAGACCGTTACGTAAACCCCTATACCGACTTTGGATTCAAAAAGCTTTTCGGCACAGAGATGAACAAGGAGCTGCTTATCAGCTTTATCAACAGTTTGCTGAGCGATAAGGAGCAAATACGCGACCTCACTTACCTCAACACCGAAAACCTCGGCATCAGCGAGGCAGACCGCAAGGCTGTGTTCGACGTCTACTGCGAGACCGACAGCGGGGAAAAGATATTAGTGGAAATGCAGCTCGGACAGCAACTGTTCTTCAAAGAAAGGAGCTTGTACTACGCTTCCTTCCCCATACAGCAGCAGGGAAAGCACGGCGATTGGAATTACCAACTCAAGGCCGTGTACGTCATCGCCATACTGAATTTCGTGTTCGACCACATCCACGACGGGTACTTCCACCACGAAGTGCAGTTGACCGACAGCAAGACCCGGGAGGTATTCTACGACAAACTGACGTTCATCTATCTGGAAATGCCCAAGTTCAACAAGAAAGAAGAAGAGCTTGACAGTATGTTCGACAAATGGCTCTTCGTGCTACGCAACCTCACGCGGCTGATGGAAAAGCCCGCTACGCTACAGGAACGCGTCTTTACCCGGTTCTTCGAGGCAGCAGAAATAGCGAAGTTCACCGTAGAGGAATACCACCACTACGAAACGAGCCTGAAAGTATACCGCGACTGGAGAAACACCATTGACTTCGCCGTTCAAAAAGCCACAAAGGAAGGAGAACAAAAAGGGATACAAATAGGGATGCAGGAAGGAATACAAAAAGGAATGCAAGAAGGAATAGAAAAGGGTATAGAAAAAGGGAAAGAAGAAGAAAAGCTAAACATAGCCAGACAGATGAAAGCCAATGGCATACCAACCCATACGATAGCAGCCTGTACAGGATTGGATACGGAAGAAATCAATCGTCTATAATCGGATTGGAGGAACAAATCATCCTCCCAACCCTATTAAGACACCCGTTTCAATACGAAATCCAAGTACAAACGTAAGGCTTCACCTACGGCTTCGTTTCCATCAGAACCTATCAAACCGACTGCTTGTTCATGAAATTCATCCATTTTACGACGGGCATACTCTATACCGCCCGACTGTTTGGTAAAGTTCACTAAAGCCGAGATTTCTTCTTCTGTGGCCCTACCCGCACGTACTTTCAACGCTGTCTCATGCCACGTCTCTGCGCCGGGCTGAAGTACGGCATGCACCACCGGAAGAGTAAGCTTACCTTCTTTCATGTCATTTCCCGTAGGTTTACCTACTTCAGCATCATAATAGTCGAATACATCGTCACGAATCTGAAAACAGATACCTACGTAAGTGCCGAACTCACCTAAACGACGGATTTCATCTTCCGACGCCCCTGATAACAAAGCACCGACTTCGGCACATACGGCAAACAAAGAAGCTGTTTTACGCCGAATCACGTTGAAATACTGATTTTCGCTGATTTCATCGGACTTCACGTTGGACAACTGCTGCAATTCCCCGTCGGAAAGCGTCTGCCCCAAACGAGCGACCAAACCTACGACCCTCAGGTCACCGGCCATGGCCGCATGCTTCAAAGCCGTAGACAAGAGATAATCGCCCACCAAGACGGCAGCCTTATTATCCAAAAGGGCATTCACAGAGGATTGTCCCCTACGTACGCCACTCTCGTCTACCACATCATCATGCACCAGACTTGCCGTATGCAACATCTCCAAACTCACGGCAGCATGCAATACGGAATCATTGATTTCACCGTACTTTTTTGCAGCCAACAAAGTCAAAATCGGACGCATCAACTTCCCCTTACGGCTCAACACATGCCGCAAGGCTATCATGAGAAGAGGATTCTGGTGCTGCAGAGTAATACCGAAAAGCGACTCGAAATCTTTCATTTCACGCTCCACCGGTTTCCGGATTTGAGTTAATACGTCCATATAATCAGATGATTTCGGAGTACAAAATTACATAAAAATCAAAAGCCACTCATATTTTTTACGTAAATTTACGGAGAAAATCATAATAATGTATGGACAGACTTTTTTTACTCGATGCCTACGCGCTCATTTACAGAGCTTACTACGCATTCATCAAAAGCCCCCGCATCAATTCGAAAGGGCTTAATACATCAGCCATCTTGGGCTTTGTCAACACATTGGAGGAGGTGCTCAACAAAGAGCATCCTTCGCATATCGGTGTAGCTTTTGACCCTGCAGGTCCCACTTTCCGCCACGAAGCCTATCCCGAATACAAAGCACAACGGGAAGAAACACCGGAAGCCATCCGCACCGCCGTACCTATTATAAAAGATATTATACGGGCTTACCGTATCCCCATCCTCGAAGTCGCCGGATTTGAAGCTGACGACGTAATCGGCACTTTGTCCACACAAGCTGCCGCACACGAGAACTTGGAAACTTACATGATGACACCCGACAAAGACTACGGCCAATTAGTCAATGAGAGGGTTAAGATGTACCGTCCGAAATTCGGAGACAAGGATTTTGAAATCATGGGGGTAAAAGAGGTCACCGAGAAATTCGACATCTCTTCTCCGATGCAGGTCATTGATATTCTCGGACTGATGGGAGACTCGTCCGACAATATTCCGGGTTGTCCCGGTGTGGGCGGAAAAACCGCATCCAAACTCGTCAACCAATTCGGTAGCATCGAAAATCTGTTGGAACATACGGACGAACTGAAAGGCAGTTTAAAAACCAAAGTGGAAACCCACCGCGATACGATTGCTTTTTCTAAGTTCCTGGCCACCATCAAAACGGACGTGCCCATTACGCTCGACCTGGAGGCACTCACCACAAAAGAGCCGGACGCAGAAGCCTTGCAACGTTTATTCGAAGATTTAGAGTTCCGGACTTTACTGGAACGAAAGTTCTCCAAAAAGCAACCCACCGCAGAACCGGGCTTTTTCCAAGGCTCTCTCTTTGCAGAATTTGCGGACGAATCCCCGGAAGCAAGCAAATATTCAAATCTCAGCAAGTACAAAAAGGAGGGTTTCGACTACCAACTCATTGAAACCAAAGAAGATAGACAGAGGATTATTGACTTATTCGTTACAAAAGATTTTCTCAGTCTAGACACGGAGACCACCGGAACCGACCCCATCAGTGCCAAATTGGTGGGATTGAGCTTTAGTGTCGAGGAAAATCAGGCCTTTTACGTACCGATTCCACAAGACTTTGAAGAAGCGCAAAAGATAGTTAATGAATTCAAATCACTCTATGAAGACGAGCGGATACTCAAAATCGGGCAGAACATCAAATATGATTTGATGGTACTGCAAAACTACGGTATTACATTGAAAGGCGAAATCTTCGACACCATGATTGCACATTACCTTTTGCAACCGGAATTACGTCATGGCATGGACTATTTGGCCGAAGTCTACCTGAACTACCAGACCATCCATATCGAAGAACTTATCGGACCGAAAGGAAAGAACCAGAAGAACATGGCAGACCTTCCTCCGTCGCAAGTATATGAATACGCATGCGAAGATGCCGACATTACCTTGAAACTGAAAAACGTGTTTGAACCGAAGTTAAAGGAGGAAGGATGTTATGACCTGTTCCGCGAAGTAGAAATGCCGCTCATGCCGGTATTGGCTTGGATGGAACGCAACGGAGTGTGCATCGACACCGAAGCGTTGAAGGAAACTTCTGCGCTCTACACCAAAGAAATGAACCGCTTGGAAGAAGAGATACACGCTCTGGCCGGTGAACCGTTCAACATAGCCTCTCCCAAACAAGTAGGCGAAGTCTTGTTTGAAAAACTAAAAATAAGCGAAAAGCCCAAGAAAACCAAAACAGGACAATATGTCACCTCGGAAGAAGTATTGGAAACATTACGCACGCGTCATCCCATCGTGGAAAAAATCCTGGAACACCGAGGACTGAAAAAACTGTTGGGCACATACATCGATGCCTTGCCCAAGCTTATCAATCCCGAAACCGGACATATCCACACCTCCTTCAATCAAACCATTACCACGACCGGACGGTTGAGCAGCAGTAACCCGAACCTGCAAAACATCCCTGTACGCAACGAGGAAGGCAAAGAAATCCGTAAGGCTTTTATCCCGGAAGCGGGGTGTGAATTCTTCTCGGCCGACTATTCCCAAATCGAACTGCGTATCATGGCCCATTTGAGCGGCGACCCGCACATGATAGAGGCTTTCCGCGAAGGGCACGACATCCATGCCGCCACTGCCGCAAAGATTTACAAAAAGCCATTGGAAGAAGTTACCCGCGAAGAACGAAGCAAGGCCAAAACAGCCAATTTCGGCATCATATACGGTATCACCGTATTCGGATTGGCCGAACGGATGAACGTCAGCCGTGCGGAAGCCAAAGAGTTGATTGACGGCTATTTCATCACGTATCCCAAAGTGAAGGAATACATGCAGAAGAGCATTGAAACAGCGCGTGAAAAGGGATATACCGAAACCATTTACCATCGTAAATGCTATCTGCGCGACATCAACAGCCACAACGCGGTGGTGCGCGGTTATGCCGAACGCAACGCCATCAATGCCCCGATACAGGGCAGCGCGGCGGACATCATCAAAATTGCCATGATAGCCATTTACCGCCGCTTCCGGGAGGAGCATTTGCGTTCCAAAATGATTTTACAAGTACACGACGAATTGAACTTCAGCGTCTATCCGGAAGAAAAAGAACGCGTGCAGCAAATCGTCATCGAAGAAATGGAACGCGCCTACGCCATGCAAGTCCCGCTCGAAGCCGATTACGGTTGGGGAAGGAACTGGTTGGAAGCACATTGAGGCACTGGAAAACGTTGCCGGCAAGTTCCAAAACCGTCCGCTGCAAAACGGGAAACCGCCGCACAGAGAACGGAAAATCACTTGCCGCAGAACGGAAAATCGTTCGCCTGAGATTGAAAAATCGTTTGGCGCAGAACGAAAAAGATTTCCCACATAGCGGATTTATTCTTAATTTTGCACCTAATTAAATAAGGTAATTGATAAAAACAAAATAAACTATGGCTTTAAAAGCAGGTATAGTAGGTTTGCCCAACGTGGGCAAGTCTACCCTTTTCAACTGTCTGTCGAGTGCCAAGGCACAGGCTGCAAACTTTCCGTTCTGTACCATTGATGCACAAATGGGACAAATCACCGTGCCGGACGAACGTCTGAACAAACTGGCGGAATTGGTCCACCCCGGGCGTATCGTTCCGGCCACATGCGACATCGTGGATATAGCCGGACTGGTGAAGGGAGCCAGCAAAGGAGAAGGTCTGGGCAACCAGTTCCTCGGCAATATCCGTGAGACCGACGCCATCATCCACGTATTACGCTGCTTCGACAACGACAACATCGTGCACGTGGACGGGTCGGTAGACCCCGTGCGCGACAAGGAAATCATCGACACGGAACTACAGCTCAAGGACTTGGAAACTATTGAAAACCGCATCAAACGCGTGGAAAAAGTGGCCAAAGTGGGCGGCGACAAACAAGCCAAATTAGAATACGACGTGTTGTTGCAATACAAAGCGGCTTTGGAACAAGGCAAATCGGCACGCACCGTCGCCTTTGAAAGCGAAGACGAACAGCAGGCGGCCAAAAACCTCTTCCTGCTCACGGCCAAACCGGTGCTCTACGTCTGCAATGTGGACGACACCTCTGCCGCCCACGGTAACGCACACGTGGATGCCGTACGCGAAGCCATCAAGGACGAAAATGCCGAACTGCTCATCATCTCCGCCCAGACGGAGGCCGACATTGCCGAACTGGAAAGCTACGAGGAGCGGCAGATGTTCCTCGAAGACCTCGGCCTTGAGGAATCGGGCGTGGCTCGCCTGATAAAATCGGCCTACAAATTGCTGAACCTCGAAACGTTCTTCACCACGGGCGCCGACGAGTCGCGGGCCTGGACATACGTGCGCGGCATGAAAGCCCCGCAGACGGCAGGTATCATCCACACCGACTTCGAAAAAGGATTCATCCGCGCCGAGGTCATCAAGTACGACGACTATGTGGCGCTGGGTTCGGAGAAGGCGTGCCGCGATGCCGGTAAAATAGGCATCGAGGGCAAGGAATACGTCGTGCAGGACGGCGACATCATGCACTTCCTGTTCAACGTCTGACACATGGCCGCAACCCGGCCGGAATCGGGTGCAGTTAAAATAGACAAACACAAAAACAGCACGTAATAACATGGCAAGACCCGTAAGAGTGCGCTTTGCGCCGAGCCCCACGGGGCCGCTGCATATCGGCGGCGTCCGCACGGCCCTTTACAACTACCTATTCGCCCGCAAGATGGGCGGCACAATGATCCTCCGCATCGAGGACACCGACTCGCAGCGTTTCGTACCGGGCGCCGAAGAGTATATCCTCGAATCGCTCGAGTGGTGCGGCATCCGGATCGACGAAGGCGTAGGCGCGGGCGGCCCCCACGCCCCCTACCGCCAGAGCGAACGGCGTGAAATCTACCTCAAATACGCCCTGCAGCTGGTCGAAGCCGGATGGGCGTACTATGCGTTCGACACGGCCGAAGAGCTGGACGCCCTGCGCAGGGAGGCCGAAGGACGCGGCGAGGCATTCGCCTACAATTACACCGTGCGCGAAAAGCTGGCCACCTCGCTGGCGCTGCCCGCCGAAGAGGTCAGGGCGCGTATCGACCGCGGCGACCAGTGGGTGATCCGTTTCAGGATGCCTGAAAACGAAGTCGTCGAAATGGACGACCTGATCCGCGGCCACGTGGAGGTCAACACCTCGACGCTCGACGACAAGGTGCTCTACAAATCGTCCGACGCACTGCCCACCTACCACCTCGCCAACATCG
>ENA-ORSY01001671-ORSY01001671.1-human-gut-metagenome-genome-assembly--contig:-NODE-1671-length-14858-cov-2.730595_pt1 | contig 14858 bp, 10 predicted proteins | sample MGYA00242193_ERZ509160 | MGnify/ENA primary metagenome ERZ509160 (study PRJEB26280, sample SAMEA2338670) | human gut metagenome | biome: human gut; feature: human-associated habitat; material: faeces...
TGGCAGGTTCTTTAGTTATACTTATAATTCTTGCTATTATCTGTATAATTGTTATTACAGAGAAATCATTTATCAAAGGTATCCGTAATAGCGGAGAGAGGATAGTAAGTGAGGCAAGAAAAGATTATTCAGAATATAAGGAACATTCCAATCGTGTAAGAATGGCACAGAAAGAAGCAAGAGAAGAAGCCTCTGCTAATGCACGTATGAATAATGTTGTTAGGGGTGTTACTAATGACCTTACAATATATGATGATAACAGGAATGAAGGTTCAGATATAGATATAACAGAGATAGAGGCCGTGGATAATGAAGATGATATGTATAGTGATGATATATATGATCCGTTGATTACACCTATGCCTCGTATAAGCAGAGAGCCAGTATGGGAGCTGCATACAGATAGTGCATCAGAAGAAAATGAAAGCGAACATCGGGACGAGATGGTTGATTTGGACGAGTCATATGACATACCTGATAAAGATGATAATATGTCAGAAGATGTATCAGATATGACTGATATATCAGGTATGGCTAATGTATCAGGTATGGCTAATGTATCAGGTATGGCTAATGTAACAGATATGACTGATATATCAGGTGTGGCTAATATATCAGGTATGGCTAATGTATCAGATATGACTAATACATCAGATACGGATAATACGTCAGATGTGTCTAATCCATCTGAGACAGAGGATATGCAGGTTAAAGAAAATACAGCTGATTCATCGGCTGAAAGTTCTAAGCAGTATAAGTTCCCGCCAGTCAGCCTGCTTAACCGCAATACTAATTCGAAAGCTTCTAATCTTGAGCGTGAGAACAGGGATACAGCAATCACATTAAAGCAGACATTGCAGAACTTTGGTGTTAAGGTCGATATTACAGATATAAGCTGTGGCCCATCAGTAACAAGATACGAATTAAAGCCTGAGCTTGGTGTTAAGGTAAGCAGGATAGTATCTTTAGCAGATGATATTAAGTTAAGCCTTGCGGCAGCAGATATAAGAATAGAAGCACCTATTCCAGGTAAATCAGCCATAGGAATAGAAGTCCCTAATAAAGAGGCAGGCAGTGTATTCTTAAGAGAGCTAATAGAAACTGATACATTTAAGAATACTTCGTCAAAGATTGCATTTGCGGCAGGTAAGGATATAGCAGGAAAGACCATTGTTGCAGATATAGCAAGAATGCCTCACCTTCTTATTGCAGGAGCTACTGGTTCAGGTAAATCAGTATGTATTAACACAATTATAATGAGTATTTTATATAAGGCACGCCCTGATGAAGTAAAGCTTATTATGGTTGACCCTAAGGTTGTTGAGTTAAGCATATATAATGGAATACCACATTTGCTGCTTCCAGTTGTGACAGAGCCTAAGAAGGCGGCAGGTGCTCTTAACTGGGCAGTCAATGAGATGGATACAAGATATAAGAAGTTTGCAGGTGTTGGTGCACGTAGTCTTAAGGGCTATAATGACATAGCTGCAAAGATGGAATTCAAAGAAGGAGAAGTTCCTGTTGAAAAGCTGCCGGAGATAGTTATAATTATTGATGAGCTTGCGGATCTTATGATGGTAGCACCGGGAGAGGTCGAAGGTGCAATATGCAGGCTTGCACAGCTTGCAAGAGCGGCAGGTATCCATATGGTTATAGCAACCCAGCGGCCATCTGTTAATGTAATAACCGGACTTATTAAGGCAAATGTACCATCAAGAATAGCATTTTCCGTATCATCGGGTGTTGACTCAAGAACTATACTTGATATGAATGGTGCAGAAAAGCTGTTAGGTAAAGGTGATATGTTATACTTTCCATCTAATATACCTAAGCCAATCAGGGTTCAGGGAGCATTTGTGTCAGATGAAGAAGTGTCAAAGGTTGTGCAGTTCCTTAAAGATAATATGTCAGGCGAGGTTAATTACGATGAGAGCATAACGGAGACTGCCATAGCTTCAAAAGCCAGTGGACAGGCAGCAGAACAGCAGGATGACCGAGATTCATTATTTGCAGATGCAGGACGTTTTGTTATTGAGAAAGAGAGAGGTTCAATTGGAATGTTACAAAGACAGTTTAAGATTGGCTTCAACAGGGCAGGACGAATAATGGACCAGTTAGCAGATGCCGGTGTTGTAGGACCAGAGATTGGCACTAAGCCAAGGAAGGTGCTTATGACAGCAGAGGAATTTGAAGAATTTATTAAAAATATATAATGAATATATGTACAAAATAGATTATATATGATATATGTAGTAGCATAAGTATCATAGTCAGGGCATTAGTCCTGTCATTATAATTACGCTGCGGGAAAGGATGAAATTATGGAAATTAAGAGCGATATTCAGATAGCACAGGAAGCACATTTAGAGAATATTAAAGATGTTGCGGCAAAGGTTGGAGTAACAGAAGACGAACTTGAAATGTATGGAAAGTATAAGGCTAAGTTATCAGATGAGCTTATCCACAGAGTAGAGAATAACGAAGATGGAAAGCTTGTTCTTATTACAGCTATCAATCCAACTCCGGCAGGTGAGGGAAAGACTACAATAAGTCTTGGACTCACAGAAGCACTTAACCAGAAAGGAATAAGTGCAATTGCTGCATTAAGAGAACCATCATTAGGACCTTGCTTTGGCATAAAGGGAGGAGCTGCCGGCGGCGGATACGCACAGGCTGTTCCTATGGAAGATCTTAATTTGCATTTTACTGGTGATTTCCACGCGATAACATCAGCTAACAACCTTCTTGCAGCAATGCTTGATAATCATATACATCAGGGTAATGCTCTTGGAATAGATACTAAGAGGATTGTATGGAAGAGATGTATGGATATGAATGATAGAACTCTTAGGAATATCGTAATCGGACTTGGTGACAAGCCTAATGGTGTTACAAGAGAAGATCATTTTATAATTACAGTAGCCTCAGAGATTATGGCTATACTCTGTCTTGCTGAGGATATGAAAGATTTAAAGGAAAGAATTGACAAGATAATTGTTGCATATAATTATGCAGGAGATCCTGTTACAGCCAAGGATTTAAAGGCAACAGGAGCTATGGCAGCTTTATTAAAAGATGCAATAAAGCCTAATATGATTCAGACACTAGAGAATACACCTGTGCTTGTACACGGTGGACCATTTGCCAATATTGCACACGGATGTAATTCTGTAAGAGCAACAAAGCTTGCTTTAAAGCTGGCAGATATTGCTGTTACTGAGGCTGGTTTCGGTGCAGATCTTGGAGCTGAGAAGTTCTTTGATATTAAGTGCAGAAAGGCTGGACTTAAGCCTGATGCAGTTGTTATTGTAGCTACTGTTAAGGCATTAAAATATAATGGTGGAGTTCCTAAGCAGGAATTATCAAAGCCAGATATGGAAGCTTTAAAGAATGGTATAGTAAACCTTGATAAACATATTGAGAATATTCACAAGTATGGTGTACCTGTAGTTGTTACACTCAACTCATTTGTGACAGATACAGAGGAAGAATATGAATTCATAAAGAAGCACTGTGAAGAATTAGGCTGTGAATTTGCATTATCTAATGTATGGGCAGACGGCGGAGCAGGCGGAATAGAACTTGCAGATAAGGTGCTTGCTTCATTTGATAAGAAGAGCGATTTTAAGCCTTTATATGAAGATGAACTTCCATTAGAGGATAAGATTATGACAATAGCTAAAGAAATATATGGAGCAGATGGTGTTACATATGATTCTAAGGCTAAGAAGGAACTTGACCATATTACACAGATGGGCTTTGGAAATCTTCCTGTATGTATGGCTAAGACACAGTATTCTTTGTCTGATGATGCATCTAAGTTAGGAAGACCAGAAGGTTTTACAATTAATATTAGAGAAGTGTATGTTGATGCTGGTGCAGGCTTTGTTGTAGCACTTACAGGAAAAGTTCTTACTATGCCAGGACTTCCTAAAGTGCCAGCGGCAGAAGGCATTGATTATGATGAAGAGAATGAGAAGATAACAGGATTATTCTAGGTGTCTTGAAAAGAAAGGAGCAGTTATGCAGTTAAAAGATATTTTGGATATATGCAGAGCTAATGAAGTAGAACATTTTGAATATACAGTTGTTAATGGTGATATTAATACAATTGTTACAGGTATTGCTTCTGACTCAAGAAAAGTAACAGACGGAGGTATCTTTGTCTGCATAGTTGGTTCGGTAAGCGATGGACATAAATATATAGAGCAGGTTAAGGATAAGGCGGCTGTAATAGTTGTACAGAAGGGATCACAGTATAATACAGAGAAGATACCGGCAGCAGTTATAGAATGTGATAATACAAGACTTGCCCTTGCACTTATGTCAGCAGCATTTTACGGCAATCCTGATAAGAAGTTGTTTACAATTGGAATTACAGGAACTAAGGGTAAGACAACTACAACTTATATGATAAAGAATGTTCTTTGTGCGTGTGGAATAAAGACAGGTCTTATCGGAACTATCGAGACAGTTATAGGAGATGAGGCTGTTCCGTCCTGCAATACAACACCTGAGTCAATACAGATTCATAAAACCTTCAGGAAAATGGTTGATGAGGGATGTAAGGCAGTAGTTATGGAGGTATCCTCACAGGGCTTAAAGCTTGACAGAACTGCAGGTATTGTATTTGACATCGGAGTATTTACTAATCTTGAGCCTGATCATATCGGTCCTAATGAGCACGCTTCATTTGAGGAGTACCTTGAATGTAAGGCTAAGCTTTTTAAGCAGTGCAAGACAGGAATAGTCAATGCAGATGATAAGCATACAGCTGATATATTAAGAGACTCTGTATGCAGTGTTGAGAAGTATGGCATATCAGAAGATGCAGACATAAAGGCAAGTGATATCAAGTTGTTCCATGAGAGAGGAAAGATAGGTCTTACTTATAAGTGTAGTGGTCTTGTCAATATGGATGTGGAACTTTCACTTCCGGGAATGTTCTCAGTATATAATTCATTGTGTGCAATAGCTGTTACAAGACATTTTAATGTGGATAATGCTATTGTTGAAAATGTATTGAAAGATGTAAAGGTTAAAGGAAGAATAGAGCTTGTTCCAGTATCTGATAAGTTTACTCTTATGATTGATTATGCTCATAATGCGATGTCCTTAGAGAGTATTTTAAAGACACTTAAAGAGTACAATCCACATAGACTTGTATGCCTGTTTGGCTGTGGTGGCAACCGCTCTAAAGAGAGAAGATTTGAGATGGGTGAAGTGTCTGGAAGATTAGCAGACCTTACGATTATAACATCTGATAATCCAAGATTTGAAGAGCCTCTTGCTATTATGGAAGATATTAAGACTGGAATTAACAGGACTACAGGTAAGCATATTGATATTGCAGACAGAAAAGAAGCTATTAAATATGCTATTGAGAATGGTGAACCTGGAGATATTATCGTGCTTGCAGGTAAGGGACACGAAGATTATCAGGAGATAAAAGGCGTTAAATATCCTATGGACGAACGTGTTCTTATATCAGAAGTTCTTGAAGAATTAAAGGAGAAAAATGTACGCTGATATAATAATAGATATTTCACACGAACAGCTTGATAAGACATTCCAATATGCTGTGCCTGATGATATGGATGGTAGTGTTGATATCGGAACATCTGTAAGAGTGCCTTTTGGAAAAGGTAACAGAATTATAACAGGATATGTAATTGGTTTAACTGATAAGCCATCATATCCTGTTGATAAGATAAAGAGCATTGACAGTGTTGTTACAGGAAAAGTAAATGTCGCTAAAAGTATGATAAAGCTTGCAGCGTGGCTGAAACGGCATTATGGCTGTACTATGAATCAGGCATTAAAGACGGTTATTCCTGTTAAGGACGAGGTCGGACATAAGCAGAAAAAGTCTGTCTGCCTTTTGGTTGATACTAAAAAGGCACAAGAACTTATAAGCATATATGAGAAAAAAGCGAAAGCTAAGTACAGGCTTATGTGTGCACTTATTGATGAACCTGTTATTGATATGGAGATAGTAAAAGACAAGCTTAATATTTCGCCAGCAACAGTAAAGGCACTTGAAGCAGACGGAATTATAAATGTCAAGGTTGAAAGTTACTATAGAAATCCTGTGTCTGATAAGCACATTTTTAATAAAAAGGTTGTGCTTAACGAGGAACAGCAAAGAGCCGTTGATACAATAGTGGAGGATTATGATAATAGAGCGTTCAATACATATCTTATACGAGGAGTAACCGGAAGCGGAAAGACAGAAGTGTATCTTGATGTTATTGAACATACTATTAATTCCGGACGGCAGGTTATAATGCTTATACCTGAGATAGCACTTACATTTCAGACTGTTCAGAGATTTTATCACAGATTTGGGGATAAAGTGTCTATTATTAATTCAAGAATGTCAAAAGGTGAGAGATATGACCAGTTCGTAAGAGCACTTAAAGGTGAAATAAGTATTATGATAGGTCCAAGATCGGCATTGTTTACACAGTTTCCTAATCTTGGACTTATTGTTATAGATGAGGAACACGAGGGTGCGTATATATCAGAGCAAGTCCCAAGATATCACGCCAAAGACCTTGCAATACATATTGCAAAGGAGGTGGGAGCTTCTGTTATACTAGGCTCTGCAACACCGTCAATTGACAGCTATTACAGGGCAGAAGCAGGCGAGTATAAGCTTATAGAGCTTAATAACAGGGCAGGAGAGGCAAGCCTGCCACAGGTATATATAGCTGATATGAGACAGGAGTTAAAGACAGGTAACAGGACAATATTTTCAAGAAAGCTGTATGAGCTTATCAGTGACAGGCTTAATAAACACGAACAGATAATGCTGTTTCTTAATAAAAGGGGAACTGCCGGATTTGTTTCGTGCAGATCGTGCGGCTATGTTATGAAATGTCCGCATTGTGATGTATCTATGACACTTCACAGGAATGGAAAGCTTGTATGTCATTATTGTGGATACGAGACTCCTAATGTATCGTTATGCCCTGAATGTGGTTCTAAGTATATTCTTGGCTTTAAGGCAGGAACAGAGGCTGTAGAGGATGCAGTTAAGAAGATGTTTCCTGCGGCAAGGGTATTAAGAATGGATATGGATACAACCAAAGGCAAAGACGGACACGAGAATATATTAAGTGCATTTGCGACAGAACAGGCAGATATACTTATAGGCACGCAGATGATAGTAAAGGGACACGATTTCCCAAAGGTTACTCTTGTCGGAGTCGTAGCGGCAGATATATCCTTGTATGCAAGTGATTATAAAGCTGTTGAGCGTACATTCCAGCTTATAACACAGGCGGCAGGAAGAGCTGGACGAGGAGAAAGAAAGGGTGAAGTTGTAATACAGACATATTCACCTGATAATTATGGCTTGTTATGTGCGGCGGAGCAGAATTATAAGAGTTTTTATGAGCAGGAAATGTCTTACAGGAAGCTGCTTTCATATCCACCTGTTAATAATATAGTAAAGATTAACATAAGCAGTATTAATGAGAAGCTGTTATCAGAGCGTGCAGGAAATATTAAAGCTTTGATACAGCAGTATATTCAGGATAACAATACTGTTAAAGATGACAAGATTATAGTACTTGGTCCATCAAATGCTTCTATATACAAGATTAAAGATATATACACGAAGCAGATATATTTAAGAAGTTCAAGCTTTAAAGCACTTGAACTAATTATGGATATGCTGGATAATAATATTAATGGAAGTTCAGATTACAAGAATATTAACATTGCATATGATGTTAATTAAACATACGCATATGTTATTTGATTATGGAGGAAGTTATGGCAATCAGAAATATAAGAACATTAGGTGATGAGATATTAAGAAAAGAAGCAAAAGAAATAACTGAGATGACACCTAGAATACAGGAACTTATTGATGATATGTTTGAAACAATGTATGAGGCTAATGGAGTTGGACTTGCAGCTCCACAGGTAGGAATAAGAAAGAGATTAGTAGTAATTGACTGTGGTGATGATCCAATAGTGCTTATTAACCCTGTAGTTCTTGAGACAAGTGGTTCACAGACAGGACAGGAGGGCTGTCTTAGTGTTCCGGGTAAGGTTGGTATCGTGACAAGACCATCTTATGCCAAGGTTAAGGCACTTAATGAAGATATGGAAGAGATTATCGTTGAGGGTGAAGAACTTCTTGCAAGATGTCTTTTACACGAGATTGATCATCTTGACGGAGTAATGTATGTTGATAAGGCAGAAGGTCCACTTATGGAAACTGAAACGGAGGAAGATTAATATTGAAGGTTGTATTTATGGGAACTCCTGACTTTGCAGTTGGGACATTAAAGGAACTTATTGATAACCAGTATGATGTAGTGGCTGTTGTGACACAGCCGGACAAGCCAAAGGGAAGAAGCAAGGAGCTTGTATTTTCACCTGTTAAGGAAGAAGCTGTTAAGAATAATATACAGGTTCTTCAGCCAGAAAGAGCAAGAGATGAAGCATTTGTTGAAGAATTAAGAAAATATAATGCAGATGTGTTTGTTGTTGTTGCATTTGGACAGCTATTGCCTAAGAGTATTATTGATATGCCACGTCTTGGATGTATTAATGTACACGCTTCACTGCTTCCTAAGTACAGGGGAGCCTCTCCAATCCAGTGGGCAGTAATAGACGGATGTGAGTATTCCGGTGTTACGACTATGAAGATGGATGAGGGGCTTGATACAGGAGATATTCTTTTGGTAGATAAGGTTAAACTTGATAAGAAAGAGACAGGCGGAAGCCTTTTTGACAGATTAAGCATAGTTGGTGCTAAGCTTCTTATTAAGACACTTGAAGGACTTGAGACTGGAAGCATTATACCAGAAAAGCAGAACGAAGCTGAAAGCTCATATGTCAAAATGCTTAAAAAGTCAATGGGAGAGCTTGATTTTACTAAGAGTGCCAGACAGATTGAGTGCCTTATAAGAGGACTTAATCCCTGGCCAAGTGCATTTACACATCTTAATGGCAAAATGTTAAAAATATGGGATGCAGATGTTGTGAATGACAGTGATGATATTATAAATAACAATAATGTTTCAAAGGAATGTGAAGCTGGAACAGTATGTTATGTAGATAAGAAGACATTTATTATAAAATGCGGAAAAGATTATCTTAAGGTTAATGAACTTCAGCTTGAGGGTAAGAAGAGAATGTCAACAGATGCCTTTCTTCTTGGAAGCCACGTTGAAGAAGGGACTGCATTAGGGTAATTAGTTATATTATAATGGAGAATAATCTGTATGGAAGTTAATTTAAGAGCGGTTGTACTCGATATTTTGGAAGAAATAGAGAGTAACAATGAATTTTCACATATAATAATCAACAATGCACTTTTAAAGTACCAGTATCTTGATAAGAGTAAAAGATCATTTATCAATAAGCTGTCTTTAGGCATTATAGAGAGCCAGATAGAATTAGATTATATTATTAACAAGTATTCAAAGACACCAGTTAAGAAGATGAAGCCTGTTATAAGAAGAATTGTAAGAATGGGTGTATATCAGATAATATATATGGATAATGTGCCTGATAGTGCAGCTTGTAATGAGGCTGTCAAGCTTGCTGTAAAGAGGGGATTTGCGGGGCTTAAGGGTTTTGTTAATGGTGTGTTAAGAAATATATCACGCAATAAAGACAATATTGAATATCCAGATTATAATAAAAGTCCATATGAATATCTGTCTGTTAAGTATTCTATGCCAATGTGGATAATTGAGCTGTGGTCAGGGCAGATGTCAATAGATACTGTTAAATCCGTGCTTGAGGGTATGAAGTGTGAGAAGAAGACATATATAAGATGTAATACATCAAAGGCTTCCAGGGAACAGATTAAAGAACTTCTTCAGCGTGAGAATGTGACAGTAAAAGAAGTAGAGAATATACCATATGCGTATGAGATATCCGATTATGATTATATCGCAGGGCTTAAAAGCTTTCAGGATGGTATGTATCAGATTCAGGATATCAGCTCAATGCTTGCAGGTGAATACACAGCACCAAAAGCGGGAGATACAATAGTTGACGTATGCGGTGCACCGGGCGGAAAGTCAATTAATGCCGCACTTAAGATGTCAGAACAGGGGGATTGCGGCAGGGTAATCGCCAGAGATTTGTCAGATTACAAGGTTGCACTTATTGATGAGAATATTAAGAGGCTTAATATCACTAATATACAGACACAGGTATATGATGCACTTGATTGTGATGAAAGTCTGATTAATAAAGCTGATATTGTTATAGCTGACCTTCCTTGTTCAGGTCTTGGGATAATAGGAAGAAAGCCGGATATAAAATATAATGCTTCGCCTGAAAAATTGCAGTCACTTGTAGATCTTCAAAGAGATATTTTAAAGGTTGTATCACGCTATGTTAAGAGTGGTGGAGTGTTAATGTATAGCACTTGTACAATTAACAGGGCAGAAAATGAGGATAATGCCGACTGGATATGTAAAGAATTAGGCTTTACGAAAGACGGAGAGTATCATCAGCTGCTTCCTGCCAATAATTCAGGAATGGACGGTTTCTTTGTCGCTCGTCTTATTAAGAATTAAACAGGGGAATGTAAATATATTTAAGAAATAACAGATAAATGGAATGGAGTATGGCTATGCCGCATAAGACTGATATAAAATCATTGAATTACAATGAACTTGTACAATATGTCGAGAGTATTAATGAAAAGAAATTCAGAGCTGCCCAGTTATATTCGTGGATGCACGAGAAACTGGCAGAAAGTTATGATGAGATGACCAATATTTCCGATAAGCTTAAGGATACTTTAAAGGAAGATACCTTGTATACAAGTCTTAAGATTGTAAAAATGCAGGAGTCAAGGATAGACGGCACTAGAAAGTACCTTTTTGAGCTTTATGACGGCAATCTTATAGAAAGTGTATTTATGAAGTATCATCACGGCAATTCGGTATGTATTTCATCACAGGTCGGCTGCAAAATGGGCTGTCGTTTCTGCGCATCAACTCTTAATGGATGTGTAAGAAATCTTTCACCATCAGAAATGCTTGACCAGATATACAGAATAAGCAGGGATACTAATGAGAGAGTAAGCAATGTTGTTATAATGGGTTCTGGTGAGCCTATGGATAATTACGATAATGTTATTAAATTCATAGAACTGCTTAACAGTGAAAGAGGACTTAATATAAGCCAGAGAAATATAACAGTATCAACCTGTGGAATTGTGCCTAAGATAAAAGAACTGGCAGATCTTAAGTTACAGATAACACTTGCAATATCGCTTCACGCACCTAATGATGAGTTAAGAAAGACTATGATGCCTATTGCTAATAAATACAGCATAGCAGAGATTATGGATGCGTGCAGGTATTATCTTGATAAGACAGGACGAAGAATATCATTTGAATATAGTCTGGTTAAGGGCGTTAATGATACTAAAGAATGTGCCAATGAGCTTATAGAGCTTGTAAAAGGGCTTAACTGTCATATTAATATGATACCGGTTAATCCGATTAAGGAAAGAGATTATGAGCAGTCAGAGAAGAATTCTATAAAGAATTTTAGGGATATGCTTGAAAGAAAAGGAATTAATGCGACTGTCAGACGTGAGATGGGGCGCGATATAGACGGTGCCTGTGGACAGTTGAGGCAGAATCATATAGATGAGAATTCTGCCATATAGAGCCAGCTGCATAAAAAGTGGCTGAAATATGTCGCATTTTTATAGCTGGTATGATAATATATATTGATATGGGATACTATTCATTAATAGTAAAACTGATACATTAAAGAATGGATGGAGAATGAAATGAACGCATTTGCAACAACAGATGTAGGAATTGAAAGAAATGTCAATCAGGACTATGTCTATGCAAAGCTTGATGATATAGGGTGTCTGCCTAATCTGTTTATTGTGGCAGACGGTATGGGAGGACATAAAGCTGGTGACACAGCGTCAAGATATACAGTTGAAACGCTTGTTGAATTATTAAAAGAGTCAGAAGGCAAAGATCCTTTAGCAACAATAGATAATAACATTAAGCTTGTCAACACACTGCTTCTTAGAAAGGCAGGCGAGTCGGAAGAATATAATGGAATGGGAACTACATTAGTGGTAGCCAGCATATTTGACAATACTTTAAGAGTAGCCAATGTGGGTGACAGCAGATTGTATGTAATCGGAGAAGATATAATCCAGATTACAAGAGACCATTCGTGGGTGGAAGAAATGGTACAGCGGGGCGAAATTGACAGAAAAGCTGCAAGAACCCATGAGAAAAAGAATGTTATCACAAGGGCAATAGGTGGCTATGACACCGTCGAAGCCGAGATGTTTTCAGATATGATACTTATGTGTTCTGATGGATTGACTAATATGTTAGAAGACCAGGAGATATTTCATATAATAAAGAGCAGCCACGATATCAGGGAAGCCGCAGAAAGGCTTGTAAGCAGGGCCAATGATAATGGTGGCAGAGATAACATATCAGTGATTTTAATTGAACCATAGGCAGAGAGGTAATTTAATGATGTTAAGAGAAGGAATGTTTTTAGCTGACAGATATGAGATAATTGAACAGATTGGTACAGGCGGAATGGCAGATGTATACAAAGCCAAATGCCACAAGCTTAACAGATATGTTGCAATTAAAGTTATGAAGTCAGAATTTAGCCAGGATAAGACATTTGTAAGCAAATTCTGGGCTGAGGCCCAGTCAGCTGCCGGACTTACTAATCCTAATGTTGTAAATGTGTATGATGTCGGTGTTGAGAATGGCATATATTACATAGTTATGGAACTTGTTGAGGGAGTTACCCTTAAGAAGTATATTGAAAAGAGAGGCAAACTTCCATATAAAGAGGCTGTAAGCATTGCTATACAGGTAGCTAATGGTATGGATGCAGCTCATAAACATAATATTGTCCATAGGGATATTAAGCCACAGAATATAATTATATCTAAAGAGGGCAAGGTTAAGGTTACTGATTTCGGTATTGCCAAGGTAGCTTCAACAGCAACAATTAATACATCAGCTTCTATGGGGTCTGTACATTATATATCACCAGAACAGGCAAGAGGCGGCTATTCGGATGAGAGAAGTGATATATATTCACTTGGTATTACATTATTTGAAATGCTCACTGGAACAGTTCCATTTGACGGAGATACAGCAGTATCAGTAGCTGTACAGCATATTCAGGATACAATACCAGCACCATCTCAGCTTGTTGAGGGAATACCAGTAAGTGTTGATAAGATAGTTCTTAAATGTACACAGAAGAAGACAGACAGGCGTTATCAGTCTGCCTATGACCTTATAGTAGATTTAAAGAAGTCACTTGTTATGCCGGAGGACGATTTTGTAAAGCTTGCTCCTATGTATGATACATCAGTTAATGATAACTATGCACAGACTGATTCAGATGATGAGGATATAGATGAGCAGGAAGAAGATGACGGCTTATTAGGTGAGGATACATTTGCAGATATTGATGATAATATAGATGAGGAGGAAGATGATAACGATATTGATGATGAGAGTAATGATAAGTTAGAGCTTATTATGAAATGTATCGGTATAGGAATTGCAGTTATAATTCTTATTATCACAATATTTGTTGTTGTAAAGCTTATAGGAAGCGGCAAGAGTTCATCTAACAATAACAGTCAGGCTTCTAATCAGGTTACAACTGCTGTGTCTGGCAATTCAAAGGCATCAGATATGGTTACAGTACCATATGTAGTTGGAATGACTAAGGACGATGCAATAAGTGCACTTAATAAAGTTGGTCTTGGCTATAAAGCCGTGACACAGAGTTCAGATACAGTTGCAGAGAACAGTGTAATAAACCAGGGCAATGTAGGTGGTTCTAAGGTTGAGAAGAACTCACAGATTGTTCTTACAATAAGCAGTGGCAGGGAAACTAAGAATGTCACAGTTCCTAATGTAAAGGGTAAGACAGAAGAAGAAGCAAAAGAGCTTATTGAAAATGTTAATCTTGTCGTTTCTGTTGATTATGTATACAGCAGTACAGTAGAAGCCGGAAAGGTTGTTAAATACAGCCCATCTGGAACAGTAACAGAAGGTACAACAGTTACAATAGAAGTAAGCCGTGGAAAGCAGGTAACTAAAGCCACAGTTCCTAATGTAATAGGAATGACAGAAAGCCTTGCCAATCAGTCTATCGAGGCAGCCGGGCTTAAGGTATCAGTAAAATATGAGACTTCATCTAAGGCATCATATGGTACTGTTACTTCACAGACACCTTACTCTGGTGGTGACACTGTAGAGTCTGGAACAACTATAACTATATATGTAAGCCACTATACAAGCTCAACAACTTCTACTACAGCATCAGGTTCAGGCAGCAGTAATAGTAACAGCAATAACAACAGTAACGGCAATAGCAATAGTAACGGCAATAATAGTGGTTCTAACACATCGGGCAATAGCAGTGGAAGCAATACATCAAGTGGCAATGGCAGTTCTAATACAGGAACGGGCAATACAAGCAATTAGAGTATAGGAAGTCTTATGCAGGGAAAGATAATAAAGGGAATTGCAGGATTTTATTATGTCCATATAGAATCCTGTGGTATATATGAATGTAAGGCAAAAGGAATATTCAGGAATAAAAAGATAAAGCCGCTTGTCGGGGATAATGTTATTATAGATATAATAGATAACGATAAGATGACAGGTAATATCATACAGATACTTCCAAGAAAGAATGAGCTTATAAGACCAGCTTCTGCGAATATAGATCAGGCTATGGTAATATTTGCTGTAAAATCACCAGAACCTAATTATAATCTTTTGGACAGATTTATAATGATGATGGAACACCAACTGGAAAAGTGAAATACAATGTGGTCA
>ENA-ORSY01001693-ORSY01001693.1-human-gut-metagenome-genome-assembly--contig:-NODE-1693-length-14697-cov-2.274143_pt1 | contig 14697 bp, 9 predicted proteins | sample MGYA00242193_ERZ509160 | MGnify/ENA primary metagenome ERZ509160 (study PRJEB26280, sample SAMEA2338670) | human gut metagenome | biome: human gut; feature: human-associated habitat; material: faeces...
GGCATCCACTTTTGCCTATGTGTTTACCATGGATGGCTATATGATGGCACTGTTCCTCGCAATTCTGGCAGTGCTTTTTACGAAAAAACAGAAAAAAGGCTGGCTGGCCGGGGCGGTATGTCTTGCGTTCAGTATGGGGATCTATCAGGCATATCTGCCCTTTGCCATTCTGCTGTGCGTATATGTGATCCTGCTCTTTTTTATGGAAGAGAAGGGCTGGAAGACGAAAGCGTTCTATGTACTTCGTTACCTGGGCATGGGAGTTGCCGGAGCCGCATTGTATTACGTAATCCTGCAGATTCTGTTGAAATTACAGGGAAAGGTGCTGGATACCTATCAGGGGATCAATTCCATGGAGCAGGGAGGTTCCGGTCTGGGGCTGTTTGCAACGATCCGGGGAATGTATGTTGATTTTCTGGCATTTACGGTGCATGGAAATGTGCTGGTGAACAATATTTTCTCTTTTACGGCCTGTGCGGCACTGGTGCTTCTGGTGGCTTATCTGCTGGTGAGAAGCATGCTGCGAAGAAAATGGTGGAAGAATCCGGCATTTTTCGTTATAATAATTCTGTTGGCGGCGGGACTTCCGCTTTTGACCAATGTGATTCTGGTGATTTCTCCGAATCTGACCTATCATTTGCTGATGCGGTATCAGTGGGTATTATATCTGATCCTGATGCTGGCATTTGTGGACAGATATGCGTCGGAGGACGGGAAAACAGATATCGGGATCCAGTGGGTGGCATTACTGGCGGCCGGAATCCTGGTATTCAATTATGGAGTATCGGATAATATCGGATATTCCAATCTGGAGAAAAAATACGAGAAGACCTATGCGTACTGTGTACGTCTGCTGGACAGGATCGAGCAGACGGAAGGGTACTATCAGGGAATTCCCATTGCATTGGTGGGTGTCATCGGGTATGATGAATTCCCCACTACGGATATTACCGGAAAAGTCACGGACGGTATGATCGGTCTCAGCGGAGACTATCTGATCTATAAGGGAGCGGATTATCAGGCATTTATGCAGAACTATCTGGGCGCAACCCTGAATTTTCTGGATCCGGATACTGTGGGTGAGATTTATATGACGCAGGAATACATTGACATGGATACTTTTCCGGGAGCGAATTCCACCAGGGTTGTGGATGGAATCCTGTATGTCAAGACCGAGAACTGCGGAAGGGATTAGAGGATGTCATTATTATCGATTGTTTTACCGGCATATAACGAAGAACAGAATATTGCCAATACCGCAAAAGTACTGGGGGAACTGCTGGAACAGCACGGGATCGATTATGAGCTGGTATTTATCAGTGATGGTTCGAAGGACGGAACCTTTGAACGTATTAAGGAAGAATCGGCCAGGAATCCGAGAGTACGGGGAGCGGAGTTTTCCCGGAATTTCGGAAAGGAAGCGGGAATTTTTGCAGGCCTGGAGCTGACTACGGGGGATGCGGTGATCGTTATGGACTGTGATCTGCAGCATCCGCCTGAGGTGATTCCACAGATGTGGGAAAAATGGCAGCAGGGTGCCGAGATCGTGGAAGGTATCAAGGCCGACCGCGGTAAGGAGAGTCTGGGATATAAGTTGTCTGCCGGACTTTTTTACAAGATCATGAGCAAACTGATCAAGATGGACATGAATGCTTCTTCCGATTTCAAACTTCTGGACAGAAAAGTAGTACAGGTCCTGTTGGAACTGCCGGAACGCAATACCTTTTTCCGGGCGTTGACCTTCTGGGCAGGGTTCCGTACGGAGACTGTGGAATATGAAGTACAGGAGCGGAAATACGGACAGAGCAAGTGGTCCTTCTGGAGTCTGATGAAATATGCCATTACCAATGCCACTTCCTTCAGCACACTGCCATTGCAGCTGGTGACGATCATGGGCGGGGTATCCATCCTGTTCAGTGTGATCCTGGCGATTCAGACCCTGGTGCGCTATCTGATGGGAACGGCGGTGGAAGGTTTTACCACGGTGATCCTGCTGATCCTCATTATTGGCGGATTTATTATGTTAAGCCTTGGTGTGATTGGCCATTATATTGCCAGAATCTATGAAGAAGTCAAGGGAAGACCGAAATATATTATCAGTCATGTGACGGAAAATGTGCCTGGGACAGCCGTAGGAAGCTGGAAGCGGGAACATAGAGAAAGCTAACAGACAGTAGAAAAGAGGATGTGTTATGAGAGAGATTGATATTAAGTTTAACGTACCGCCTTATGTGGATAAAGCAGCAGATTACATTCAGGAATGTGTAAAAAATCAGAAGATCTGCGGAGATGGAGAATATACGAAAAAATGTAATGCCTGGATCGAGGAGAGGACCGGAGCCGGCAAATGCCTGCTGACGACCTCCTGCACCCATGCGACAGAACTGGCAGCACTTTTGTGTAACATTCAGCCCGGGGACGAAGTGATCATGCCTGCTTACACCTTCGTATCCACCGCAGATGCCTTTGTACTGCGCGGTGCGGTTCCTGTGTTCGTGGATATCCGCCCGGATACCATGAACATTGACGAGACACTGATCGAGGATGCCATCACGGAGAAGACGAAAGCCATCGTTCCGGTGCATTATGCCGGTGTGGCCTGCGAGATGGACACCATTATGGACATCGCAAAAAGACATAACTTAAAGGTAGTAGAGGATGCCGCACAGGGTGTACTGGCATCTTACAAGGGAAAAGCACTGGGAACCATCGGTGACTTCGGTGCCTACAGCTTCCATGAGACCAAAAACTACAGCATGGGTGAGGGCGGAGCACTGCTGATCCGTGATAAGAAGGACGTGGAAGAAGCGGAGATCATTAGGGAGAAGGGAACCAACCGCAGCAAGTTCTTCCGGGGCCAGATCGATAAATATACCTGGGTAAATTACGGATCTTCCTATCTTCCCAGTGATATGAATGCGGCTTATCTCTATGCACAGCTGGAGATCGCTGATGAGATCAATGAGGCAAGACTTGCCTGTTGGAACCGCTATTATGAGCAGCTGCTTCCCTTAAAGAAAGCGGGGAAGATCGACCTGCCCACCGTACCGGAAGGCTGTGTGCATAATGCGCATATGTTCTACATTAAGGCAAGAGATCTGGAACAGAGAACAAGATTTATCAGCTATATGAAGGAGAACGGTGTGCTTACGGTATTCCATTATATCCCGCTGCATACTTCTCCCGCAGGACAGAAGTTCGGCCGGTTCCACGGCGAGGACCGTTATACTACCAGAGAGAGCGAGCGCCTGGTAAGACTTCCCATGTACTATGGGCTGACACTGGATCAGGTGGATTTCATCTGTGGACTGGTGAAAAACTTTTTTGAATTAGAGGAGCAGTAACATGCAAAAAATTGGCAGAGCGTCTGCACAGGTTGCAGGCAGATTTCTGTTCCTGGGTGTCTCCGTGCAGATTCTTCTGGGAATCTGCTGGGGCGTCAGATCCTTTGGAATTTTTCCGGAATTCGGCGATAGCTACACATGGCTGAAAGCGTCAGAGACACTTGTGTGTGATGACTACATGGGGATCGGCTACCCTCTTTTTCTGATGCTTGTAAAAGGGATAGAATCCATAAGTTCTATCCCTTATACTTTTTTTGTATATACGGTACAGATCCTGATTGCATTTTATGCCGGTGTAGTATTTTTACGGGCATGCGGAGTGACAGGGAAAAAGATATTTTTGTGCTGGGGAAGCCTGGCGCTTCTGACCTTTCCCTGTGCCATGCAAAGTCATCTGGCCGTATTGCCGAATTCCCCGGGATATTCCCTTTTACTGCTGGAACTGTCGGCGGTGATCCGGACCCTGCGGCAGGATGCTGTGGCGGAGGATGGTGAGACGACAGCGCCGGCCAGACCGTTACATGGTCTGTTCGAAGCCGGAATCTGGTGGGCGCTCAGTACACTGTGTGTGGTGGAGAATCTGTATCTGGGGCTGGTACCGCTTATTGTTCTGTGGCTGATACATCTGTGGCAGCTACGGAGCAGAAAGACGGAGAAAAAGAGAGTAGGCCGGGAACTTTTGCTCCTTCTGGCAATGGCGGGAATTTTATTCACGCTGGTGCCCATGTGGCAGACACCGGGCAGCTATGGGAAGGCGGAGAATACGGTGAGCGCCGCCATGATGCGCCGGTTCAGCTGGACGCATATGAGAGAGGAAGAAGAATACGATGAATGGCCGGAACAGCTACGTACCTGGATGACCTGGAAAGAGATGAGGAATGCCGGGTATTATGCGGGAACCATGGAGTCCGGCATACAAAAGACGCTGGAGGACCGTTTCGGCAAGGCGGAAGCACAGAAGATATTCAGAGAGTATGCCGAGTATCATCTGAAGACGTATACTTCAGACAATATCCATCAGATCGCCTGGGATTGCCTCGGATATGCCATGCCTACGGTACTGTTGCAGCTGCTGTTGGACGGCAGGGGATATGACTCCTTCTCTGGCAGAAATGTAGACATTATGATGACGGGAGATCCAAGGCTGACAGAGCTTTTGTTAAAATACAGCAGCTGGTGGTTCCTGTCGGGAATCGCTGTTGTGGTCGTGAGCGGCATGATATGCGGGATCATTGCCATGCTCCGACAGAAAAAAGAAAAAACAGTACCGGACAGAAGCCTGTTCTGGAAGATCTCAGGAGTCTGTGTGATCACTGCGGCAGGCATGATCCTGTGGTATACCATGCGGGATGCCGGATGCCTGGATTACAAGAACGGATTGCTGCCGGGTTCTCTGTGGCTTGTGGGAATGATCCTCTGGACCGATAGGACCATAAGCGCCGGAGATACAGAAGACAACCCGGAGAAATAATAGAATTGTGACAGCAGAAACGCGGGAAGGAGGAACCATGACAAAGATGACAACAAAAGTGAAAACGCAGAAATCAGAAAAAGCCTGGTTCTTTCTGGGAGCGTTGGCAGTATTTTTTATGGGAGTTCCGTATCTTGTATTAGGGAAGGACTCTGTGTTCGTGTATCACGATCAGCTGGACGGTGAGGTGATCGCCTATCTTCTGCAGGCAAGACATCTGTGGGATGGCAGCGGTGTATTGCCGGAATTCATGAACGGTGCAGCAAAAACAGCGCTTACCATGCCGGCCCCCGCCTGTGTGCTGTTATACCGGTGGCTGCCTGCGGAACTGGCACTGGCCTGTATGCAGGTGGCTGGCAGCTTTGCCGGATATCTGGGAATGTTCTGCCTGCTTGGATGGGCCGGAGAAACATCGGAAACACTGCGGAGAAGAAAAGGACTTGTCGGTTTCATAGCCATGCTGACCGGATGTATGTATGCGTATCTGCCGTTTTTGCCGGTGTACGGGCTGTCCCAGTATGGATTGCCGCTGTTAATGTATTGTGTACTGCGACTGGGGGAAAAGGACAGACCGAAGAATTTCCGGATTCTCTGTTATTTTTATGTACTGCTTTTCGGATGTAATTCTTCCCTGGTGTTATCCGGTTTTGCTGTGCTGGGAATCTGGGCGGTATGGGAGATCGTCACACTGGTGGACAAAAGGAAACAGTTCTCCGCCGGACAGGCTGCAGCCTGGGGGATTTTGCTGCTTACGTATATCGTTGAGAACGGTTCGTTATTGCTTCAGCTGTCCGGGGGACAGGGAGAAGAGATTTCTCACAAATCGGAATATCTGCTCAGCCCGGTGGACTTTTTCAGTCAGTTGAAAACAAACCTCCTGCAGGGAGGACAGCACAGTGTGGATTATCATGGACTGATCCTCGTGGTGCTGTTGATGACAACAGTTGTTTTATTTTTCCTAAATCGGGCAACGAAGAAGGACATAGCGGATAAAAAGAATGTACCTAAGGGCGGAGAAAAACGGTTATGGAAAGCCGTGGGCCTGTCACTGGCCGTTATTGCAGGCTTTGCGGCAGTGGCCGCACTGTGGGACAGCAGTATCGGAATCGCTATCCGTTCCAGTCTGGGTGCTCTGAAGGGTTTTCAGGCTAACAGAGTCCTGTGGCTGAGTCCCTGCCTGTGGTATTTTATTCTGGGGTGCAGCCTGTTATTGCTGACGGAACAGCTCCCGGAAAGAGACACAGGAGCGGAGAAAACAGGGAACGGACGCAGGAACGGTGTGATCCCGGGGATCATCGTAATGGCCGCAATGCTTCTTACCGTGGCAACAGCCGGGAAGATTTTGCTGGAGAGCAATCTGAAGCCCAATCTGCAAAAACTGGTGAACCGGAATTATGCAGCCATGAGCTTCCGGGATTATTATGCCGTGGATGTGCTGGATCAGGTACAGGAGTACCTGCGGGAGAATACCGGGGAAGAACCACAGGATTACCGGGTCGTAAGTCTGGGGATCGATCCCGCTGCGGCATTGTATCATGGATTTTACTGTCTGGACGGCTATTCAAATAACTATTCTCTGGAGTACAAGCACCGTTTCCGGGAGATCATTGCACCGGAGCTGGACAAGAGTGAATATCTGGAAGACAGCTTTGACCATTGGGGGAATCGTTGCTATTTGTTCAGCGCGGAATGCCCCGGCTATTATACGATCGAAAAAGGCGGCTTTTATTTTCAGGACTATACGATCGATGCGGAAAGTCTGAGGCAGCTGGGCGGAAGCTATCTGTTGTCGGCAGCCTATATCGATCACAGTGAGGATACCGGTCTGGAACTGATGAGGCCGGAGGCCTTTGAGACAGAGAGCAGCTATTACCGCATTTATCTCTATCGGGTAATGGATAATGAATAATAACGGAGATGGGAAGATTCCTATGATTGGACAGGAAAAACGGGATAAATGGAAAAAAATCCTGCCGGAACTGCTGGCAGTTATATTGTGCCTGGTATTGATGGGTGCGGGAGTCAGCCGGAAGGAAGGCTATCACATGGACGAACTTCTGAGCTTTGAACTGGCAAATGCCAGGTATAATCCCTGGATCGTACCTACCCAGCCGGAAGGGCGTCTGGCCAAATTCGTGAACGAGGAGATCGAGGGGGACAGTGCGGGAGAGACTCTGGAGAATCTGAAAAATACAGTAACAGATGTGCTTAGGAACCGGGGAAACAGCAAGCTGTTGTCTTATAAAGCAGATGTCTATGAGGAACCGGTCTGGATCACGGACCGGCAGTTTCAGGATTATGTCACGGTGGATCAGAAAGATGTCTTTGATTACCTGTCGGTTTATTTTAATGTAAAAGATGACAATCATCCGCCGGTACATTTTATGCTGCTGCATACCATGAGTTCTGTCTTTCGGGGAACATTGTCACCGTGGCTTGGATGCAGCATCAATCTGGTCTGTCTGGGAATTACATTGTGGCTTTTACTGCGGCTGGGGAGACAGCTGGCAGATGTGTTTTCCCTGGAAGGAAAGGGAAGACAGCTGGGGATCCTGGCGGTGCTTCTCTATGGAATGAGTACCGGAGCACTGGGTACGGTGCTGCTGATCCGTATGTATGGGCTGCTTTCCTGTCTGTGTGTCGCCCTGTTTTCCGTTCATGTGGAAAAATGGAAGAATAACGGGTTTGACAAGAAAAACAAGGGCCTTATCGCTATTACGGTGCTGGGTTTCCTGACACAGTATTTTTTCCTGTTTTACTGCCTTCTGCTGGCGGCGGTTACCGCAGTGATCCTGCTGTACCGGCACAGGAACAAAGAATTATGGTGCTATATCCGGTCCATGGTGATCGCTGCAGTGATCGGACTGGTATTGTTCCCTTTTGCAATTTCGGATGTGTTCTCCAGCGGAAGAGGGACGGAAGCTCTCGGCAATCTGGCCTCCGGATTTGCCGGTTACGGACAGAGACTGGCTGCATTTGGCAGAATTCTGGCGGATCGGACAGTGGGAGCGCCTCTTCTGACCGGCGGATGTGCCGCCGGCGCAATCCTGCTTCTGGGAAAGCTGTATCTGAGCTTCCGGGCCGGGAAACAGGAACAGAAAGGTGAAAATTCCGGAAGAGATGCGGCCTGGATGCTGATGGTGCCGGTGGCCGGATATTTTCTGCTGGCATCCCGCATGTCACCGTATCTGGTGGACCGCTATATTATGCCTTTGTTTCCGTTTGTGGCATTGCTGCTTGCTTTGCTATTGTGTCTCCTTGGAAAAAAACTGACAGAGATCTCCGGATGGAAAGAACAGATCGTGGGAGGCATGCTGGTGCTGTTGCTCGTGGTGGTACAGGGGCTGCGGCTTGCGGCCTATGATGGGGAATACCTCTATCAGGGATATGCCAGACAGGAAGCATTGGCGGAAGAATATGAGGAGTTCCCATGCATCTGCGTTTATGCGGGAGTGGGCTATTATGAGAACCTGCCGGAATTTATGCGTTACACCAAAACTTTGCTGGTAACGGCAGAGGAACTGAAGGAACGTAAAGATACGGAATCCGTGGAGGCACTGGACCGGGTGATCGTATTGATCAAACCGGGTGTGGATAAAGAAGCAACAGTGTCTGTGCTCCGGGATAAGTATGGTTATACGTCGGAGGAACTTCTGCTTTCGGAAGGCGTGCACGGAGATATGATATATATGTTTTCCAGATAAGGAATGAAATGATAAGAAGACAGAAATGAGGTTGAAACATGATCGCAGTTCGTTTGCTGTGGCTTGCTGTTCTGCTGGTAGCGATACCGGCATGGGTGGGAAATTGTTTTTTAAATGTGGATAAACCCTGTAGAAATCCGGTATTTCTGTGGATTAGTGGTCAGATGCTGCTATGGGCGGGATTTCAGGTGATCTGTGTGCCGGTGATCCTGTTGGAAGGCCGTATGTGGATGGTGACCGTAGCTTATTGCGGCTACATCCTGGTGCTGCTGGCAGCGGCAACGGTCCGGTATTTCCGGCAGTCCCGTACTCTGCGGGCAGTCCGGGAAGCAAAGCCGGAGAAAGCAGAGATTATTTTGTGGGTGCTGGCTGGTGTGCTTTTGCTGGTGCAGCTGGTATTGGCAGTGCTGATGGTCTACGGTGATGGTGACGATGCCTATTATGTGGCAATCTCCGCAGCGGCAGAGGAATCCGGCAGGATGTATCAGAAGATCCCTTATACGGGAATGCATACGGAACTGGATGTGAGACACGGGCTGGCACCTTTTCCCATCTGGATCGCATGGCTGGCCCAGATGACCGGCATCACTACGGTGATCGTGGCGAAGACTCTGGTGCCGGTCGCTCTGATCTCCATGACTTACGGAGTATTCTATCTTCTGGGAAGCAGGGTATTATTCGCAGGAGAGGGCGCATACCGGAAGAAATGGGCGTTGCCTGCATTTTTACTCTGTACGGAAATGCTGGTGCTTTTCGGAGATTATTCTTATTATACTGTAGAGAATTTTATGATTGCCAGGAGCAGACAGGGGAAGGCTGCATTGGGAAGTATCCTGATCCCCATGATATTTTTCCTGCTGCTGACACTGCTTCGAAAAATACAGGAAGAACAGAAGATCACTGTCGGTTTCTGGGTGCTGTTGGGATCTGTGATGACGGCCTGCTGTCTGGCCAGTACCATGGGAGCATTGCTGGCATGCATGCTGGTGGGAACGGCCGGGCTCTGTGGTGCGGTCAGTTACAGAAAATGGAAATTCATACTGCCATTGATCGGCTGTTGTATTCCCTGCATTGTGTATGCCGGAATGTATTTGCTGTTGGGATGATAGGACCGGAGGAGAAGAATGGATGCTTTAAAGCTGTTTCAGGAATATATGGGGACCGGACTGATCGTTCTGTGGTTCCTGGTGAGTCTGCTGTATCTGTGGCTCACAGAGAAAAGAAAATATATCCGGGTGATGTTTCTTTATGTGCCGTTAGTATTGCTGCTTGTCTTTTTTAATCCGCTGGTGGCGAAGATCGTCTCTCAGATGGCGGATGGGGAAATCTATTACCGGATCCTGTGGTTGTTGCCTGTGACGCCGGTGATTGCTTTCGGTACGGTGCAGCTTTGTGGAAAACTCGCCGGTAGAAAAAGATATGTGGGGATAACGTTGGCTATTGTGCTGTTTACGATATCCGGCAGTCTGATCTACAGGAATCCCAATTTTCAGAAGGCGGAAAATGCGTATCATGTACCACAGAGCGTTGTGGATATCTGTGATACCATTGAGGTTCCGGGCAGAGAAGTCATGGCGGCATTCCCGGGAGAACTGCTGCAGTATGTGAGACAGTATTCCAATGTGATTTGTATGCCCTACGGCCGGGACATTATGGTGAGCAAGTGGACGGTGCAGAATGATCTTTATGATGTTATGGAGCAGGAGGTCATTGATGCACAGGAGCTGGCAGAACTGGCCAGAGAAGAGGCCTGTGCCTATGTGATCCTGTCGGAAGATAAAAAACTGGTGGGGAAGATGCAGGATCAGGAATTTGAAGAATTCGGAAGAATGCACGGATATGTGATCTACAAAGATTCCACAGTGGATCTGTATTACTTTATGAAGGAATGAGATTTCAGGGAAAAACAAGTGGCTCCCGGAGCAGCAAAGTAACTGGCTGCTTCGGGAGCCTTTTTTGACCGGAATTATTTTTCCTGGGATGCATAATCCTTGGAATAGTAATTCAGGAAGTATTCAAAACGTTTGGCGATGAGCTTACGTCCTTTTACATTCAGGTGCAGATTGTCGACAAGATATTCATCGGCATTGTCTTCGGTAATGCTGCCGTACAGGTTATCCATGAAGGATACGCTGTGGATATTGGCGGAGTAACATTCCTTGATCACATAAGTGGATAAGACATCACGGCCGTTGTAAATATACATATCGGAGCTTACATAGTCGCCGTTCTCATCCACAGCATATGCATAGGTCGGAGACATAACGATAATGCGGATCTGGGGATAATAGTTCTGCAATACTTCAATGCTTGCCTCCAGATTGCCGGTAAACTGCGTGGGATCCGTGGGATTCTCATCACTGTACATGGCATTGCCGGACAGATAATCGGTAGCATCATACATAATGGCAACGGTGTCGATCGTGTTGAAATCCAGAGTTTTCAGTGTGTTGATTACTTCCTCTGCTTCGGCCGGTGTCTTGTCGCCCAGAGCATTGGCTGCATCGGTGTAGTAGCCATCCAGAGGAACCCCAACGGCCAGGTTCACCAGCCAGTAGAGACAGTAAGCATCCATGGGGGCAACGGTGGGGTCGTAGTTTAACTGCTGTGCAGCAAGGTAACTTCCGCTGATGGAACAGTTATAAACGGTGGTATCGGTCTCTTTGGCGATCAGATTGGCCAGATTGTCGGAAGAGTCCCTGTCATCTGCGAAGGGAGCATTTCCGAAGACAACGATATTGGAAGCATCATTAATGATCATCTGACCGTTTTCGTCGGTCAGGGGAAGGATGGAATCCCAACTGTCGTCGTAGGAACCCTGTCCGTCCTTGAAGATGTCGGACTGGCTGATCCTCTGTCCCCAGTGTGTGACGCGGTATCCTACCACGCCGACAACAATAAGAAGCACGAGAGCAAACAGTACGTGAAAATTCAGAAAGCGCCGGATACCGGCAGGGGCCGCAGACTCTTCGCCCTCAGGGATTTCTTCATTGGCATCTACGTAAAGGTCTTCTATGTCGTCATCGGGATCGGTATGGAAATTGTGCACAGAACCGGAACGAGTATTCCCGGAATGGAAATTACCAGAATCTGTGTCTTGCATTGTGTCGTTTTCCAGATCTACAATCTCAATATCCGGCATGTCATTCACAGAAGATGCGTGGATATTATGGTTGTTATTGTTTCGTTTCATGTATTCTCTCCGTTTCAGGTAATTCAATAATGTAGTGGTAAAAAGAGTTATATTGATTTTACTATTATACGAAAAGAAAGTCCATAATATTAGAAAGATTTAAGAAATTCTGAAGAAATGGGTGAATGCCTTGATGTGGAGAAAATACAATGCTATAATGTTACGGAATTATTACACCGAGAATTATGAGCAGAAGGGATAGATCAGATGAAAAAATTATTTAACCATACAAAACGTCCGGACCGTAACTGGGAAGAAGACGTACAGGATGGTTACGATTGGGACGAGGAAGAATATACCGGAGAAGACGACGGCGAGGAATACTATGCCGACGAAGAAGAGTATCCGGAAGAGACTGACGGCGAAGAGTACTATGCCGATGAGGAAGAACACACCGGAGAAGACGACGGTGAAGAGTACTATGCCGATGCGGAAGAGTACACCGGAGAAGAAGACGGTGAAGAGTACTATGCTGATGAGGAAGAGTACACCGGAGAAGAAGACGGCGAAGAGTACTATGCTGATGAGGAAGAGTACACCGGAGAAGAAGACGGTGAGGAGTACTACGCCGATGAGGAAGAGCACACCGGAGAAGAAGACGGTGAGGAGTACTATGCCGATGACGTGGAGTACATCGAAGAGAGTGACGATGAAGAGTATTATGCCGACGAGGATTACGAGGAAGAGCCGGCTCCCACGGGCAGGAGAAAGACCGGGGGCAAAAAGCAGGGCGGAATCGCTGTAATCTGGACAAAATTCCTGAACCTGAGTACCATGGACCGGATCATGGCAGCTACCGGAGTGGCGGTACTGATTCTGGCTATCGTGACCGGAAGTGTCTATGCCAGTGCCCGGGCAGTGGATGGACAGGTATCGGAGTTCGTCAGCGTGGGAACACAGCTGGACGGCATCCAGATGATCGGTGAGCAGGGACTTCTGGCAGTGGCAGACGCACAGATGGCAAAGATCGCAGCAGCCAATGCGGTAGAAGAAGATCCGGAAGAACAGAAGGAATATGAAGAGGCAGAGTACACCAACGGCGGTACGGTAGAACTGGAGCTGGTCTCTGTACAGAAGGATCTGAAGATCAAATTTAACAATAAAAAGACCGGCAAGCTGATCTCCAACGTACCCTTCAGCGTAACCATCACAGATCCCAACGGCAAGACCGAGACCTGGACTGATGACGATATGGACGGTATTATCTATAAAAAGGGTATTACGCCGGGGAATTATTCCGTAGCGGTAAACGCACTGACGGATGATAAATACAAGGACTATGTTCTGCCGACAGCAGCACAGAAAGTAGAAGTAAAGAAAGATATCGCCTATAAAAAGGTCGATGTCTCCAATGAGATCAAGAAAGAATCTGAGATCAATGCTGCAAAAGAGGATACACAGATCAAGGATACTACTGTAGAGTCCACACTGCAGGATACTGTGCAGTGGGTGGCAAGTACCGCGACTGCCAATACTTATAAAGAAGTATCCAAGGATACCATTACCGATCCGGAGACCGTAACGGTGGCTTACAGCGGTAAGTTCCTGCGGATGGCAGAAGTGTCTCCTACAGCGGAACCAACAGCGGAACCGACAGCAGAACCTACAACAGAGCCCACAGCAGAACCTACAAAAGAACCGACAGTATCCCCGACAGCAGAGCCCACAGCGACTCCGACAGTAACCCCGACGGCAACAGCAACCCCGGCGGCAACAGCAACCCCGACAGCGGCCCCTACGGCAACCCCGACAGCGGCCCCTACGGCAACTCCTACAGCGACTCCTACGGCAACCCCTACAGCGACTCCGGCGGCGACAATTACTCTGGATAAAACGGCAGTGACGACTTATCAGAAGGCAACGGATACAGTTACCGCAAAAGTCAGCGGAAGTGGAACCGTAAGTGCGGCTTCCAGCGATACCGGTATAGCAACTGTGGCTGTAAGCGGCAAGACCATTACTATCACCGGTGTGAAAGCGGGAAGTGCTACGGTAACGGTAACGTATACAGAAGGCAGCAACAAGGTGGAAGCCAAGTGCACAGTAACAGTAAAGGCTTCCAATGCGAGAGAAGATAAAACTACCAAGCTGAAAGACAAGAGCGGTGTACAGCTGTATGTACAGGATGGTGACAGCTATCGTGAAGCAGTCTATGCGGATTACTTTACTGCCTCTAAGTTCTTTATCAAAGGTGATGTGAAATACACCGGATGGCAGACACTGGACGGAAAGCTTTATTTCTTTACAGCGGATGGCAACAAGGTTACCGGAGAACAGGTCATTCAGGGCGCAAAATACAATTTTGCCAGTGACGGATCTCTGGTAGTTGGTTCCGGCACCATGGGAATCGATGTGTCCAAGTGGAATGGAAAAATTGACTGGAACGCCGTGAAGAATTCCGGTGTCAGCTACGTGATCATCCGTGTGGGTTATCGCGGTTCCTCTCAGGGAGCACTGATCGATGACCCTACCTTCAAGACCAACATCAAGGGAGCTACGGCAGCAGGATTGAAAGTGGGTGTATACTTCTTTACCCAGGCAGTGGATGAGGTCGAGGCAGTACAGGAAGCCTCCATGGTACTGGACCGTATCAGTGGTTACAAGATTTCCTATCCGGTATTCCTGGATGTGGAAGGAAGCGGCGGAAGAGGTGATAAGATCGATTCCGCTACCAGAACGGCAGTATGTAAGGCATTCTGCAATACCATTCAGAATGCAGGATACACCGCAGGTGTGTATGCCAACAAGACTTGGCTCAGCCAGAAGATGGATGCAAGTGCACTGAGTGGCTACAAGATCTGGCTGGCCCAGTATGCAGCAGCACCCACCTACACCGGACGCTATGATCTGTGGCAATACAAATCCACAGGAAAAGTCAGCGGCATCAGCGGCAATGTGGATCTGAACCTCAGCTACCTGGGATATTAACATCAGCAATGACCAGCCGGTGAGACTGCTTGCAGGCGGCACCGGCTGGCCATTAGC
>ENA-ORSY01001702-ORSY01001702.1-human-gut-metagenome-genome-assembly--contig:-NODE-1702-length-14634-cov-3.968722_pt1 | contig 14634 bp, 24 predicted proteins | sample MGYA00242193_ERZ509160 | MGnify/ENA primary metagenome ERZ509160 (study PRJEB26280, sample SAMEA2338670) | human gut metagenome | biome: human gut; feature: human-associated habitat; material: faeces...
TTTCATGCCGCGTCGCTGCTGCACCTCGGCCTGCCGCTTTTGTATGCACTGATCGTGCCGACACTGTTTTCCGGCTGGTATTACAGCCACTATGCACTGGCGAATGGGATCTGGTATGCGCTCATTGTCCTGGGGCTGATTTCGTGTATTGTGTCGCTGGTGCGGAAAATTGCAGGCAGATCGTAATAAACTCACGCAAAATTCATTTGACACCATATATGACACCATGCTATAATGAAAGCGAGAGAAGAGACAGAGGTGATGTGCCGTGTCAAAATGGGATAAACTATTGGCAAGAATCTGCGGATTATCGCGCGATCTTCGTTTTGACGAGCTGCGCAAGGTGCTGGAAAGCTACGGCTATGAAATGCGCCAGCCAAACGGCGGCAGCAGTCATTGCACGTTTCGCAAACCCGGCTGCGCGCCAATTACGATCCCTATGCACGAACCGATCAAGAAAGTCTACGTTATGATGGTAAAAGAAGTTGTAGAAAGCGAGGTGTCAAATCGTGAAGACGATTGAGTATTATATGAATCTTCCGTATCGTCTGGAGCTTGTTCCGGACACGGACGAAGGCGGTTTTGTAGCCTCGTATCCGGAGCTGCGCGGCTGCCTGACCAGCGGCGAGACGGCGGAAGCGGCGCTGAAAAACGCGCTGGACTGCAAACGCGAATGGCTGGCCGCCGCACTGGAAGATGGCTATGAGATTCCGGAGCCTACGTCTGATGACGAGTATTCCGGTCAGTTCAAGCTGCGGCTTCCGAAGTCGCTGCACCGCGCACTTGCGGAAAACTCCAAACGCGAGGGTATCAGCATGAACCAGTATTGTCTGTACCTACTGACAAAAAACAACGCTGAGTTTCGCCACGGCGCATAACGAATCGTAAGATGCAGAACCCTCCATCCAACTACGGATGGAGGGTTCTTATCCAAGTCCCATCAGTTCTCGAATAATTCGGTCAGACATTTTGATGGAGCCGACGAGCACCAGCATATTGAATACCAGCTCGCCAATGTAGTTCCAGACGACCGTTGCCGGGGCAAGTCCTTCCGTTACGACGGGTGGACTGGACGCGAATTGTGAGAAAATAATACAGGCCAGTAAAATGACACAGCCCTCCAAGCAGATGGCGGCGTAGCTCTTGATAAACGCCATACCGATACTGCTGGAGGGCTGTCCTGCGAAGCTCGACAGCGGGATCGGTGCAATCGCCGTCGCCATATAGAGCTTAAAAAAGCGGCCATAGACGGTCAGAATCATGACGAGTGACAGCACCCAGATGAACAGCGAACCGAGCAGCGTCACCGCCCAGAGCGGAATGCTCTCCAGCAGGCCGACACCTTCAATCGTTGACGCGATCTCGGCGGGCAGTGTGGATGCTTCCATTGCCGAAAGACCGGACGCGCCCATGATCGTCTGGATCGTGCCCTGCGCAATCGAGAACAGCGCCGTCATCAGCTCCATGCCGTAGGTGACCGCCGCCTGTGCCAGTACAAAACGGATGAAGCATTTGAACGCCACTTCCGGGCGTTTCAGCTCCGTAAAGCTGCCGCAGGTTTTCATGACGCCAATCACAAAGAACAGAACCAGAAGCGCATACGCGATTGCCTTCAGCGCGTCGTTGATCCCGACAATCACATTCCAGATCCCGCCGCCCTTGAAGTTCTCCGGACTGGTGGTCAACAGCGTCCAAATTTCCGACAGCTTGCTGTTCCACGTTTCCAGCGAGGAATTGAGGTTATCTATGATCCAGTTTCCACTTGAGATGGTATCACCTCGCAATCGAAATTTATGTTGTAAAATACTCAATATTTTGCTATACTGCAAGTGAAGGAGGGATGCAGTATGCCGAGTATTCGACCGATTTCCGATCTGCGCAACAGCGCCAATGAGATTTCCGACTTCTGCAAGCAGACGCGCGAGCCTGTGTTCATTACACGAAACGGCACAGGTGACATGGTCGTGCAGAGCATGGCAGAATATGAGCGTCAGCAGGCACTGATCGACCTCTATGCCAAACTTGCAGTTTCGGAAGCAGAAATTGCCGAAGGCGCAGAGGGTGAGGACTTTTTAAGCGTCGCCAGAGAGCTGCGAGGGCTTGTGCATGGACGTTTATAAGATCAAAATCTACCCGACCGCCAAGAAAGACTTGCAGGAAATCATCGACTACAGCCACTCTGCCGCCCAGCGGGTCCATGAGCGCTGATCCTTGGCGTCGCCGTCAAAATCAGGCGGTGCGTTGCCGCCCATGCTGGAATACTTCTTTGCGGTGGCTTTGGATTTTTCCGCCTGTGTGCGGCCACCGGACGCATACGGCGGATCTGTGATGACAGCGTCAAATGTGCTGGGAGGAAAGCTCTCCAACACGGTAAGACTGTCTCCGTGGATGATCTCCCATCTGGGCTTATCGCGCATGGGCATCCGCTCCCTTCATTTTTTGAGTATGTTGTCGATTCTGTACCCGTTCGTGCGTCAGTTCAAAAACGCTGAGATATTCCGCAGTCGCGTTTGCCAACAACGTATAATCACGCGAACCGGGGCAGCAGGCATACCATTGCGGCGTTTTCCCGTCAACCCAGATGTGCGGTTCCGTATTGCGAAGATTCGGATTTGTGCTGCGGCAGCTTCTGCTGACGACGTCCCCAATTTTCATCCGAACACTGTCAATTTCGCCTTTTGAGGGATTCAGGACAGAAACCGTCAGGTATGGGTACTGATTTGCAACGATATCTTTTGTAAACCGCGCTTTGACCCGCAGATCGCCAAGACTGCCGTAGCAGCATTCGCCAACGAATTGCGGATCATGGATCACGCGCCCATCTCCATAGATCTTTCTCAGTTCTTCCAGAAAGAAATTTGTCATGATACCTCCGAAAGAAACAGGAGCGCCAGATCTCTCTGACGCTCCCGTAATTATGATTTGGATATTGTATTGTCGTCCTGCCGTGTTTCAATGCAGATGCTCTGCTTTGCGGAGCCCTTTTGTCGGCGCAGACAGAATACCATGTCCGGCGTGCGCTCAAAAAAGCCGATCCCGCCCTTCCAACTCATGCCGCAGGAGCAATGCTGCAAGCCAATAAACTGCTGCTTCATTTTATGCCCGCAGCGAGGACACTTCTTATTATTCTTTCCCATCCGTATGGTTTAGCAGAAGAATCTAGCCTCGCCAAAAAATGACGTCCACTTTTGAATTACTTCTGCGCTTCTGGCTTCAATCACGTCCATGATGTTCCGGAGCACCCGGTCCGGGATTCTGGAATTGTTATTGCACAGGATGCAACCGCCAGCCCGTGTGATCCAGATCTTCGTCGCGTTACCGTTCGGCGCGCCCTGACAGACATGGACATGTACCGGTTCCAGCGGATCGTTTTCATTTGCCCAGAAGTAGACCCAGTAAGAACCGACCTTAAAAACCTGCGGCATTTTCCAAGCCTCCCTCTGCGGCAAACCGCATGATCAGATGCGCCGTAGACGAGATGATTTCCTGATACTTCTGAATCTCCGCTTCAGAGAAGCCGGAAACATCTTCCCAGCGGTATTCTGGCAGAAAGCACGTCGCATAGTGAAAGCAATCCTTTTCGTCCGGCTTTTCCACATAGACCTTTACGCTGCCATCGTCCAGAAGCTGAGAATGCACGATCTCGGTTTGGTCATCCAACGTTAAAAAAGGATACATCATTGTCCGACACCTCCTGTAAAAATAATTTCCCTATTGGTATTTTACCAGCATTTCTGGATTTATGCAACTGCACAGTTCACGCCTATTTTTATATCGCCACCCCAATAATATGTTAGGCCGCTGCTTGCAAATCCTGTTCTCGGAACATTGCATCAATATCCGCAAACGTCTGGCTGCGGTTGAATTTCTCTGTGACCTTGCCGGGGACGATTTGCAGACGCATCATTTTTTGCCACAGATCCGGATGATGGTCGTACAAATGTCGCAGCTCGGACAGCTTGGCATTCGGGCAAAACCAGCAGCCGCCGCGGTCGGTAAACTCGTACACAGGGGAAAGCAGTCCTGCTTGTTTGCAGAGCTGCTTCGCGTCATCCTCGGTGTATCCGTATTTCTCCAGCAGCGACACCTGATTGCCGCCTAGCCGTGCCAGACGCTGCGGTTCATCCTTTGCAATGCCGATGTACTGCACGGTGTTGGACGGCAGCGTTTTCTGATACTGCCGGATCGGGTGCATTTTGCAGTCGCGCTGGACATAGCATTTCCCACACACAGGAAAGGAGCGGATCATGTCTTTCTTCGGCCCGCGTGTGACCTTTCCCATAAAAACAGAGGTATAGGTTTTCTCGCTTCGAAGCACACGGACAGGTACGCCCAGTTTTTCAAGGGCGGGAATCGCTGCCTGATAGATAAACGCCTGATGTTCCGGCACTTCGCCAGAGGTAGCGTCGTCAAACATGACCTCGCAGTACACCGCTTCGTCCAACGGTTCGCCATGCTCCAAGGCCAGCAGGATCGTCGCAATGCTGTCTTTCCCGAAGGAACAGGAGGCGATGTGCTTTGGACTCATGTGCGATCGTCCTCCAGTTCCGCACAGGCCATCCGCAGCTTCTCTGTCTTGTCCGTCTGCTCCCATGCGGCCTGCGGGTGCATAAAGTGGCAGTTGTTGCAGACTTCTGCGAAGAACGGCTTGTCCAGATCCAGCGCGCGGATCATGCCTGCCGGGGTGAAGTCAAAGACGCGGCGGACAGCTTCGGTCAGAAATGCGTCGTCATAGTATCCGCTCTCCTGCGTATCGATTTCGACGGCAACCGGCTCTGCCTGCCCAATGGCATAGGCGAGGCTGACCATACACACATCGGCAAGACCGGCGGCAACGATGTTCTTTGCCACATAACGCGCCATATACGCACCGCTGCGGTCAACTTTCGTGCCGTCCTTGCCGGAAAGCGCACCGCCGCCGTGGGGTACAAGCCCGCCGTAGGTGTCGACCATCAGCTTACGGCCGGTGAGACCGGTATCGGCTTCAAAGCCGCCCAGCACAAACCTGCCGGACGGATTGGTGAGAATCTTCGTCTGCTCGTCGATGCGCACATCATGGCAGGCGCGGTCAATGACCAGCTTGCGGAGTTCTTCGCGTAGCTCGTCAAGGTCTTTGTCCGCGTCGTGCTGGCAGGAGATCACAATGGTGTCCACGCGCTCCGGCACACCGAACGCATACTGCACGGATACCTGCGCTTTGCCGTCCGGCCCCATTCCTGAAATCAGCTTTTCCTCCCGACAGGTGGTGAGCAGGCTCGTAATACGGTTCGCCAGCACGACCGGCGCGGGCAGTAGCTCGACTGTTTCCCAGCAGGCGTAGCCGTACATGATCCCCTGATCGCCCGCGCCGAGCGTTTCGCCATCGACCGCGTCCGCAATATCGGGGCTTTGTGTATGCAGCCGCACCTCTACATTATAATTACAGTCAAATCCGGCTCTTTGAACCGTTTGTCGCACGATGGCTTCCACGTCGGGGCTTGCCGTTGTGCGGAGTTCCCCGGCAACAAGAATTTTGCCCGCTGTCGCCAGCACTTCACAGGCAACGCGGGCATTGGGATCTTCTTTGAGGCAGGCGTCCAGAATGCTGTCCGCAATCGTGTCGCAGAGCTTGTCCGGATGGCCTGCCGTGACGGACTCTGCCGTCAGGAGGTATTTATCTTTCATGCGTCGATTTTCCTTTCTTCGGCTGATTGAGCACCTTTCCATGCTGCATGACGAACAGCTTTTCGCGGGAATACAGGCGCGTATAGGTCTGTATCTGCTTGTCGGTCAAAGAACAAAATTCCTCGCTGCTGCCTTGTGCAAGGAAAAACGTGCCGTGGATAATGTCATACGGTACGCCATTGCGATTCCGCAGGAAGCGGTTTTCCGGCAGACCGAGGAGTTTGGCTTCTTCGTTGCACACCAGCAGGACATTATGATCTTCAAACGGTTCGACGGCCTGAATGAAACCACCCACAATAGCCTGCATGCTCGCCAAGCTGCCGTCGATCTCCTTGACATACGGATCTTTTGTTGGTTCCACGACCAGAATGCGAATGGGATCATCGCTCATAGTTATCCTTCTCCTTTCCGCGGCGGTTGTGATTGTAGTCGCCAATGTCTGTGATCGTCACATATTCCCCAATCAGGCACAGGGCTTCGCCGTAGCTGTGGCACTCGCCGCTGAAAATACGGTGGGTGAGTTCCTTCGCCTGATCCCGCAGCCCGGCTTCGCGCAGCGTCCTCGCCGCAATGCCGACAAGGTTAAAAATATTGCCGTCCTGCCCAATGAGCGGGCAGGACGGCTTTTCAACGCCCAATTCAGATTTCTCTAAAAAACCACCCAGACGGTTCGGCACATAATCACTGAGCCATGTCCCGCCAATCGTTCCGTATGTGGTAAGTCTCCACATGGCAAGTTTGCCGACATCAAGATCAACACCTTCAAAGTCAAACAGCATGTTGGTGTGACCGTCGTACTCAAACAGAGATGCCCGTTCAAACCGGCTGCCATTGCGCAGGATTCCGGCATCCGTGAGCATTTCGTTGATCCCTTCCAACCATTCCTGCGGATCGCCGCCGCAGCCTTGCAGGATCAGCCCTTCCCGGTTGTTCATTTTGCGAAGATCACCGACCTGAATTCTCCGGATGGCGTTATCGCTCATGGCTGGCCTCCTTCCGCTGCGGCGGCTTGGTCTGCACTTTCTTTGGGTACGGTTCCATGCCGCATTCCTTGAGGCAGTTTTTGAATGCATATTTGAGGCAACCAACCGGCAGACCGTTCTGCTCGTAGCCCGTTTTGATGCCAAGATAGTAGTCTCTCGGCGGCAGGGACGGTTTCAGATGCAGCTCTGGGTTCATAATATAAGCCATGACCGGGACGCGCTGTCCGTCAAACGTCCGCACCTCCAGCGTCTGCTTGATGTACAGACGCGGATAGCCTTCATAGCGGTCGAGGGATGCTTCACATTTGTCAGTTAACTCCCACAAAAGGCCGTAGACACAAGCACCTTCCTTGGGTTCGACCGTCGCAACGCCGCTGCCGCGAAAGCGCAGGTCATAATTGTCCAGAACAGCCTGTCCGTAGACGGTCGCGTCCGGGCAGCGATACTGCATCTGATCCAGATTGATATTGCTGCCGTAGGCAAAATACAGTGGTTTTTCCATCCTCATTCCTCCAACAGCTCCAGCGCGCCGATCTCACTCAATACGCGAATGAGCGCGGCAGCACGTTCTCCCGTGCTGCTCTCCGGCAGCTCACACGGGGTTTCCGTCATGCGGCGGATCGTGTTCTGCATATAGCGGATGTAGCCTTCCATGCCGTCAAAGGTATCTGCGTCAAAATGCATGGCACGGAGCTGCGTTAAAATTTCAATGGGCATACCCTCATATGTAGATTCTTCAATACAAATTCTCATTCGGTCACCTCTCCTGTTCCTGCTGAGATGTTCGGTTTTTGTGACTACTTGCATAGCAGTCCTTGTCATATCGCCAGGCGCGATTGCCCTCCAGATTGGCAAGCAGATGATCGCGCGTGTTCTTGAATTCATCGCCGTTCAGCCCCATCCGCACGAGCCAGACACGGAACGTGAACAATTCATTGTCGCTCACCGTCTTACGCATGACGCTGGTGCGCTGGGCGATGGCCTGCGCGGACATGGCAAGGCATAAATTGACGTAGGCTTTTGCACGACCGGCGTGGAGGGTAGAATTAAAGCAGCGCCATTCAATGGTGCCGCGGTAAAAGACAGAGTGAAGATTCAGCGCGTAATAGCGCGTCCAGTTGTAATGCTCGTGCGCAGAAATGCAGCCTTCGTACCAGATGTTCTCCAACTGCGTCAAATCCGTCGTCGGTTCATTGGACAGTCGCCTTGCCCGCTGCAGCATGGGTTCGCGCACACGCTGACACCAGCGGTTGACGCGGGCTGGGTTCGTTTTCAGGGCTTTGAATAAAAGATCTTCTTTGGAATACATGATACTAAGCAGGTTCTTGAGACTCTGGCGGTTATGATTGGAAGCGTCCACATGGACGTGCATCCCACAGGAGTCGTTGACTTTTCCGCCTGCCTGCCGGATACGGCGCACACACTCCTGAAATTTCTCCATTTCGTCATAGGTGAGCTTCGGCGTTACCATTTCCACGCGATATTCCGGATCGGTCGTTCTGCGATAGTGCCCATCGTCATTCCACTCTGCGCGGATACTGCCATCGCTCATGATGCGCCACTGCTTGCCCTCCCGATCCGGTACATACCAGCTATCGTAATTATCATAGCTGCGCTGCGGCGTCGTTTCAAAATATGCAGCAAGTGCCTCTGCCGCTTCTGCTCGCGTGATGCCGGTCAGCTCGATTTCCACGCCGAAGCACTGATCTTTGATGCCAATCATCGCTGCTCACAGTCCTGAAGGAAGATCATGTTTACTACATCGTAGGGCATACGTCACGTCCTTCCTCTTTATCATGCAGTTCCGCATCTGCTGCGCGGATGCGGCGGCCAATGGCTTCTATGACTGTCACGGTCACGCTGTTGCCAGCTTGCTTGTATGCCTGCGCATCAGAATTGATGGCGAGGATCTTGTCAATCTGATCCTCACTGAACCCTTGCAAGCGGAAACACTCCCGCGGCATCAGCCTGCGGACTCTGCCGCCGCGCAGGACAATGCCGTGTGTGTTTGCTGTGTCCACCGTATGGGCAACGCCTGCAAACACACGCCCGCGGCGCGTATTGCTGCCCGCGAAGCCGAGATCAATAGAATCGCCTTCATGCGCTTCCTTGTAGCCTTTCTTCGTTGCTTCCTTGATATAGAGAACGCCGGAATTTTGCCCTTTGAAGTTGGTAAGGGAGCCGTCCTGCCGGGTATGCAAACATCTGGCGTTCGCCGTGATCTTCGGATCGCCCTTCGTCAGATCTACAAAGTAGAGTCCGGATTGTCTGCTGGTGTCCTGCGTGCAGGCGATCCCGGCAGAATCATAGACTCGTTTGCCCAGCCGTCCATGGACGATCTGTACAAGAGCTTTTGCATCTGTTCCAAAGACAGGAAGTATTTTTCCGGCGCATCGGGGATCAAGATATCCGATAAGGAACAGCCGCCGTCTTGATTGAGGGACTCCAAAATGTTTGCTGTTAAGCACAGTCCATTCGACATGATACCCCAAGTCATAAAGCGTGGAGAGGATGACGCCAAACGTCCGGCCTCGGTCATGCGAAAGGAGCCCAGGCACGTTTTCAAGAAAAAGATACAGAGGCCTCTTCTCTTTAACCACTCTGGCCAGTTCAAAGAAGAGAGTACCTCTTGCATCTTCAAATCCTTTCCTCCTGCCAGCTGTAGAAAACGCCTGGCAGGGGAATCCCCCGCACAGGAGGTCGAAGTCGGGCAGGTCGTTGGGGTCAATGGTCCGGGCGTCTGGATAGTATCGTTCCTCCTTCCTGATGTCGTGGATCGCACGGTAACTGGCCTCGGCATATTTGTCTATCTCGCAGTGTCCAACGCACTGGAAGCCGCCGGCGCGGGTCAGCCCCGCCCGAAAGCCGCCGATCCCGGCGAACATATCAAAATATCGAATCAGATGGTATCATCTCCCTCCTGCAGCGCACGGAGAAAGCCGAGGACGTCCTCATCGACGGCCCCGGCCTGCTCCTGCTGCGTAGTGGTCTTTGGGAAGGAAACGCCTGCCAGTTCCTCCCGGATAGCGCCGCGAATGGCCTCCAGCAGTTCCTGTTGTTCCATATAGCCGTTGATCATCCTGCACACGGCGTCCATGCGCTGTCCGGGCGCAACGGCGGACAGGCGCTCCCATGCGTTCCGCTGCTCCCGCTGAGTCAGGGAGAAGGAAAGACTGAGCCGTCGCTTTTCAGGCATGGGCGCCGCTCCCCGACATCTGCCGTACAAGCCGTTCATAGCCCTTGGCGTTCAGGGATACATCATCGAGGATCACGGGCCGACACAGGCCGTTTGTGGCCGAAACACGCCGCTTCATGAGCGCCGCTCCGCCGCCTATAAAAATAGTAGGCATGGCGCGGGTGTCCAGGCCGCACTCCGTGATGGTGGAGAGCAGGTTCTGCACATACAGGTCCGCCTGGGCATGGATGATTCCTTTCGCCTCGTCCGGGAGGCTGCTGGCATCACCCCGCAGGACGCACTCGATCTGCGCCGTTGTCAGAGAAAGACCCAGGACGCGTCGCACCTGTTCGCTGATCTCATCGATGCAGCGGATCATGCCCCACTCCAAGCTGCGGCAGGTGGCGGCATTGGGGAGGCGGTTGTCCAAGCGCATCAGGTCCACTGTCCAGCCACCGATGTCCGCCACGATGACGGACGGTTCATCCAGCAGCTCCGTCTGGGTCAGCACAGCGGCATAGCCCTGGGGGAACAGTTTCACATCCCGGACGGTGACGGTATAGTCCCGGCCCTCATAGCGGAAGGGCACCGGTTTGCCGTCCCGCAGCAGATAGGCACGGAACTTCTTCTTGTCCCGGCCAAAACTGGTCAGGGGCAGGCCGGCAGCCAGAATGACGGAGCAGGTGCGCTCGGCATTGCGGCAGTCCAGTTCCCTGGCGATGGCTGCCAGGGTCAGCAGATAGTAGTCCTCCGTCCGGGTCTTGTCTTTCTGCAGGGGCTGCCTGCCGCTGCCCACCACATAGTACGTTCCGCCGTATTCCAGCACATTCTTCTGGGTGTACGGCTCATGCTCATAGGCCACCAGCCCCGAGGGGAAGGAACCGTGGACAGTTTTCATGGCCGCGTAGCCGTGGTCCACGCCGATGGTGATGGAATCTTTTATCGGGTGTCACCACCTTTCTCCGGTTTCTCCCGCTGATGCTTTGCCCACTCCAGCGGAAGGCAGAAACCGTACAGGGAAAAATTCCAGACACAGGGATCCACATCGAATCGCTCTGTGCCGCCGTATTTGGCGCAAAGCCTTGGCATCATCTTGGGGAAGGCCCGCGGACCGCTGGGGACGTGGATACCGTCCCGATATACAACCTCGCTTTGGAGTTCATCTCGCAGTTTCAGATACCCGGCAGTATCGAGATCGCCATAGGCATCTTGCCCGGTCAAGTTGTGGTACACGTCGTTGCCAACATAGGCGATGCTCTCGAAGCTGCAATCTCCATATGGTTCCACATCCGCCAGCGTGTCCGGATCCCGCAGCGCGTTCAGGTATACCGCTTTGCCCTGGGCGATCAGCCAGGCGCGGAAGTCGATAAAACCGTCATCCGAACAGCCATACTCCTTGATCACGCTGACGGCGTCCCACAGGCCGTATTGGTCCGCCAGATCCTCATAGGTTTGCAGAATGTCATGGAAATTTTTCGCCGCGGCAGGCCCCATAGACACAAGCTGCTCCCGCAGGTAGTCCTCCATAGCGTTCAGATCCTGGCCGCAGGCGGTTTTTGCCTCCTGAATCAGCGCCCAGAAGGCATCCTTGCTCATCCCATTGTCAGGTTTCTGTTCTATCGCTCAGCACCTTCCTTCCGTTTTTCTTTTTGCTTGCCGATCCGCCGTTCCTGCTCCTGGGGCAGAAGGCCCTGAAAACCTAAGTCACGCAGGGCCTGCGTATAGAGCTGCTTTTCAAAGGCCCGGTACTCCGGGGTGGCGGTGTCCACATCCAACAGGACAGCCTTTTCATAAGGTGTCCCCGGCACGACCTCCCACCGAACGGCATGGAAGTGCAGGGCGGTCAGGTACTTCAGCAGTTGATGACCGTCCGCCTCATCAAAGACACCGCGGTTGTCCTCATAGGGGAACTCGCCGGGGAGATTGGGATAGCCGGAGATCGCCAGGGCGGCGTCGTAGAGGCGGAAACCACCATCATCAAAATCCGGGGCGATGGTGTCATAGAACCGCCGGAGCTGCTCCGTACTGTCCAGGGCCGGATAAAAGGACGCAAAGGCTTTCTTCAGCGTTTCCACTATCTGGCGCTCCTGATTAGCGGCATATTCCTTACTGCAGCTCTCCTGGTAGTATTCATCGACGAGCGGTTCCAGTTCATTGATCTTGCTCTGCAGTTGCGCGCATTCCATCCGGCTGAGGTCCAATTCGGCGTTGGATTCCTCCAACGCCTGCCGCAGAGCGGGGTAGTCCCGGACCGCGGCGATCAGATCCTTGATCTTCATGTCACGCCGCCTTTCTGAGCCGGGCGATCAGGCGATCCAGCACAGCGATGCGGGATCTCACCTTGCCGGCGGAAGCGTTCAGGCCATGCGCCTGATTTTGAATGCGGCGGCGGATGGCCGCGAGCTGTTGGCGATCCCTGCAGCACTCCAGCACAACATACCGCCCCTTCCCATTGGACAGGACCTCGCGCTCACCAGAGGCATCCCGGAGGCTGGCCATGAGGCGCTGGCCCAGCTGCCTGCGGTAGCGGTCCTGCAGGACGTCGGCGTCGCAGGAGACATGGTGTTTTTTCAAAATGGCCGCGATCTCGTCGCCGCTGATCTCCATGTTGGCAAACAGCACATGGAGGATCTCATCCTTGGCGTCGGGCGGCAGCGCGGGGCGGCCGTGGGATCTCCTGGTCATCGCGTCTGCTCCTTCCTGCGCTGTGCGCGCCGCACCACATAGTCGGCCCTGTCCAGAGCGGGGGCCTTGCTTGGGAAAACATAGAGCATGCCGTGCTGTTCGGCCCGCTCCGCGGGAAAGCCCTGGGGAACATTCTCCGGAGAGTCCGAAACCGCGACAGTCCGATATTTCCAGTCGCGGGAGGATTGGTAGGCGAACAGGTGATCCCCCTCCCGCCGGATGCTGTAGGCGGCTTTCCCTTCATGCTGCCGGACATATTCCCCCACAGCCGCTTTCTCCAGCACGAAGCGAGGCTGGATCCCCTGGGCCAGTTCCGGCGCCATGGCGTTGATATAGGCGGTCATCTCCCGCACATTCCCGCAGCAAAACTCCGGCGCGTCATAGCCATACCGCTCTGTAACGAGCGCCCACTTCATACGCTCATGAGGGCTGTCCAAAGAAACGACAAAGTATTTCCCGTCGCGCTCCCCGGTGAGAGGCTCAAACCGGACGTCGTCATAAAGCGGTCCCTCCAGCGGGCAGTTGTTCTTGAACCACACATAGTAGTTGTCCAGAATGAAGGGGTCCGTGATCCCCAGCACCACGCTGGAGATCTTCTTCAGGCGTCCGGCCAGGGCGTCGTCCCGGCAAAACCAGTCATACCAGCCGGCCTCGCACTGCACAGCACGGTCCCGGCTGCTGAAATCCCCGGCACGGAACCGCTCCTGCCATGTTCGCACACTCATCTCATTCATAGCGTCCCCCTTTCCGGCAGGAGGTGTTCCATGAGGCCGGCAATGGAGGTAAACACCCCGGCCAACTCATGGGACTCCTGGATGGTATCCTCCATTTCTTCCTTAGTCATGCGGGTGCATTTGACCCAGATGCGCACATTTTCCTCTGTGGGCGTCAGCAGAACGGCCTTTTCATAAGCCTTGCAGAACACGCCGGCGATCTTGCTCTGGCGGTCGATTTCGGCGTCCTTCTCCCGAATCTCCTTTTTCGCTTTTTCCAGCTCCACCAGCTCCAATGCCGCCTGCCCCTGCTCGTCCTCCGGCAGATCCTGTACCTGCCGGGTGATCTGATACCCTTGGTTGACGGACAGTTCCTTTTTATCCAGGGCCTCCTTCACGGCGGCGGGGGCGTGTTCGTCGATCTGCATCACCTTGCCCATCGTGCGCTCTCCGAGGCCAACGGATGCAGCCAATTTTTTGCGGGTGTCCACAGGTGCGGAACCTTCCGGCAATGTTGCCGAAAGGTCTGTACGGGCACCCTGGTTGGCCTTTGCCCTGGCCTCGATCTCCGGCCGCAGTTTCAGGGCGATCTTGCCCAACTCCCATTTGTCCAGGTTGCGGCGGCCCTTCTGGGTATCCAGCGCCCACTGCTTGGCCTCCAGCAGATCGTCAAAGGCAAACACCGCCATCTTGTAGGGCAGGTCGTGCCGGGTGCAGATCTGCTGCCGGTTGTGGCCGTCTACGACGACCAGATCCTCATTGACAATGATGGGCGCATAGCAGCCGTTTTGCAGGATGTCCTTCTCCAGCGCGGCAAGCTGCTCCCCGCTGAGAGGGGGGAGCAGTTCCGCCAGTTCCGGTAGAATGGTGGGGGTGCGTTCCGCACTGGTGTATTCAATGCCTGTATTCCGCATGGCGCTCAGGCTGCGGCCTCATCCATGCCGTCCGCAGGCATGGACGCGGCGTTTTCCTCCACCCGGCGGGGAGACAGGAACTCCACCTCCGTGGCTTTGATGAGGAAACCGGGCTGACGCTCCGGCTCGTCCGCGAAGGTGATGGTTTCAAAGTCGCCGGAGGCGGCCAGCTTGCAGCCCTTCCAGGCAAAGGCGGCGCACCGCTCCGCCAAAGGGCCGCGCACCTTGATGGAGATAAAATCGGTGAGCTTGTTGCCGTCCTTATCCTTATAGCGGCGATCCGAGGCGATACGCAGGATGGCGTAGGGCTTTCCGGTGGTCTCGTTTACCTTCAGCTCCACGTCGTTGGTCAGGTTACCGATGGCAGTGATCTTCAGCATAGTTCAGTTCTCCTTTACTTTTTTATAAGATGTTATATTTTAAGGTATAAGGGAAGGGCGTCCATCCCGAAGGGCGGCGAGGGAACGGTTTTGTTCCATATTTCCGAAAGGCGGGGAAAG
>ENA-ORSY01001705-ORSY01001705.1-human-gut-metagenome-genome-assembly--contig:-NODE-1705-length-14613-cov-5.204286_pt1 | contig 14613 bp, 11 predicted proteins | sample MGYA00242193_ERZ509160 | MGnify/ENA primary metagenome ERZ509160 (study PRJEB26280, sample SAMEA2338670) | human gut metagenome | biome: human gut; feature: human-associated habitat; material: faeces...
GTCGCTACCTTTTTGACCTCTGTGTCATCTTATGAGGGCGGTTGCGGATTTGAGGTTTACCTCTTTACGTATAACATTTTTTCCTTTTCGGTTAACCGGCTTAAGGCCGGTTTGTGTTACTTTTGCAGCGGTGGCCGTGGCTTGCGCATGTAGCAGCCTGCCGGGTTGCCATGTTAACGGTATTCAAGCGAGATGAAACTGCACGACGACGACATTATCACAATCGGCACGGTTGAGGAATACGCCTCGCTGTTCGGCTGCCCTCCCGTGCGCCATCCCCTGTTCAGCGTCTGCCGCCTGTCGGAGGTGAGGGATTACGTTCCCGTGGGTAAGCCGGTGCGGCTCGACCTTTACTCCATGGTGGTGAAGGACGGCACAACCTGCAATGCGAGGTATGGCTGGCGCGATTATGATTTCTCAAGCGGCTCGATGAGCTTCTTTGCCCCGGGGCAGCTCCACAGCTGGGACGAAAGCGCCGGCAACACCGGCCGCTGGGGGTGGATGCTGGCCTTTCATCCCGACTTCATACGCAGGCATCCGCTGGGGAGGAAGATTGAGGGGCTGAAATTCTTTTCCTATGAGGTGAACGAGGCGTTGCACCTGTCGGACGGCGAGCGGCATGTGGTTGAAGGCATAATGGCGAACATCGAGGACGAATACCTCCAGGCCGTCGACGGGCACACGCAGGCCATCATCGTTTCGCAGCTTGACGTGCTGCTCAACTATTCCGGACGCTTCTATGAGCGGCAGTTCCATACGCGCCGCACCGTCGAGCCTGACATCGTTGTGCGCGTGAGGGACGCTTTCAGGAAGCACGTAGGCGACCGCCGCAAGGGGTTCGTCTCCGTGGCCGCCATAGCCCGTGAGCTGAACATGTCGCCCCATTACCTCAGCGACATGCTGCGCGTACAGACGGGCATGAACGCCCGGCAGCACATCCACGCCTGCCTGGTGGAGCGTGCCAAGGAGCTGCTGGTGAACACGCGGCTGTCGGCAAGCGAGATAGCCTACAGCCTGGGCTTCGAGTATCCGCAGCACATGAACCGCCTGTTCAAAAGCAAGACGGGCGTGACGCCTTTGGAATACAGGAAGAAGAACATGTAAACCACTACGATATGGCAAACAAATCAAAAGGCGCGGAGATTACGCGCAGGACGTTCTTCAGGCGGCTGGGACTTGCCGGAGCGGCCGCGGGGCTGGCATCGTGCGGCGGAGGAAGGGCCGGCGCCGACGCGCCCGGAGGGGCCATGACCTGCCGCACCGACCCCAAGACGGGGCGCGGGGTGTCGCTGCTGGGCTACGGCTGCATGAGGTGGCCGCCCCGGACGGAGCCTGCCGAAGACGGAAATCCGGTTGACCAGGAGGCGGTAAACCGGCTCGTTGACTACGCTATCGCCCACGGTGTAAACTATTTCGACACCGCCCCGGTGTACAGCCAGGGCTTGTCGGAGAAAGTTACGGGGGCGGCCTTGAAGCGCCATCCGAGGGAGCGGTATTTCATAGCCACGAAGATGTCGGCCGACGCCGACCTGTCCCGTGAGAACATGACGGCCATGTACCGCCGTTCGCTCGCCGACTTGCAGGTTGATTACATCGACTATTACCTGCTCCACGCCATCGGAGGGGGAGGCATGGAGTTGTTCAACAGGCGTTTCATGGACAACGGCATGCTGGATTTCCTGCTCGGGGAGCGCGACAAGGGGCGGATAAGGCACCTCGGGTGGTCGTTCCACGGCGACATAGACGTGTTCGACAAGGTGCTCGGTATGCACCCCGCGGTGCATTGGGACTTCGTACAGATACAGCTCAACTATGTCGACTGGAGGCACGCCGCCGCTTACAATTCCGGCTGGCAGGCCGCCATGGGCGACGATACCAACGCCGAATACCTGTACGGCGAGCTGGCCGAACGCGGCATACCGGTGGTAGTGATGGAGCCTCTGCTCGGCGGAAGGCTGGCCGGAGTGACGCAGGACGTGCTGGCGGATATGAAGCGCAGGCGGCCCGGCGACTCGGCGGCGGCGTGGGCTTTCCGCTTCGCAGGCTCGCTGCCGGGCGTGCTGACGGTGCTCAGCGGCATGACATACAAGGAGCACCTTCAAGACAACCTGCGCACGTTCTCGCCGCTCGAGCCGCTATCCGGCGAGGAGCTTGGCTTCCTCGAGGACGTGGCGCGGCGCATGGCCGACAGCAAGAACATACCCTGCACCGCCTGCGGATACTGCATGCCGTGCCCTACGGGGTTGACATACCGGCGCTGTTCGTCCACTACAACAAGTGCGTCAACCACGGGCTGGTTGTCAGCGACAGGCTTGACAGCCGCTACGCCGAGGCAAGGCGCGCCTTCCTTATAGGCTACGACCGCAGCGCGCCGCGGCTGCGGCAGGCCGCCCGCTGCATAGGCTGCGGACAATGCGCGCCGAAGTGCCCCCAGGGCATCGACATACCGTTGCAGATGAGGTTCATCGACGACTACGTGGAGCAGTTGAGGCGCGCCGCGCCCGGCCTCTGACGTGTTTCCGGTCTGCCGCCGTTAGCCTCGCGAAAAGCCGCCTTCCACCGCGTGGAAGGCGGCTTTTCGCATTGTAAAACGCGGCCTCTTGCAACGCGCTGTGGCTGAGGCTGTTGCGCGGACAGTCGTAGGCGGCTGCCGTGCGGCGATGATTTTTCACGCTGATATCGCTGTATGTCAGCGTTTTTTCGTAATTTTGCACGCGCTAAAAAGTAACTTTCTTAATTCTTAACTCTTAACTCTTAATTTGCATAAGATGGATATTGCTAATCAGATAAGCCGCTCGGCGCAGGCCGCCGTGAAGGCACTCTACGGGCAGGACGTGCCCGAAAAGATGATACAGTTGCAGAAGACGAAGCGCGAGTTTGAGGGACATTTGACGTTAGTGGTGTTCCCCCTGCTGAAGACTTCGCGCAAGAAGCCGGAAGACACGGCCGAGGACATTGGCCGCTGGCTGGTTGACAACGAGCCGGCCGTGGCGTCATACAATGTGGTAAAGGGCTTCTTGAACATCGTTGTGTCGCCGCAGGCGTGGCTGTCGCTGCTCGCCGACATCAACGCCGACGAGCATTACGGCGAGGTGAAGGCCGCGGACGACGCTCCGCTGGTGATGATTGAATACTCGTCGCCCAACACCAACAAGCCGCTCCACCTCGGCCACGTGCGCAACAACCTGCTTGGCTGGAGCCTGGCGCAGATAATGCAGGCCAACGGCAACCGCGTGGTGAAGACCAACATCGTTAACGACCGCGGCATACACATCTGCAAGTCGATGCTGGCCTGGCTGAAATACGGCAACGGCGAGACGCCCGAAACGAGCGGAAAGAAGGGCGACCACCTCATCGGCGACTACTACGTGGCCTTTGACAAGCACTACCGCGAGGAGGTGAAAGAGCTTACGGCCAAGTTCACAGCCGAGGGAATGACCGGCGAGGAGGCCGAGAAGCGCGCCAAGGAAGAGGCTCCGCTCATCAAGGAAGCCCACGAGATGCTCGTGAAGTGGGAGCAGGGCGACCCGGAAGTGCGCGCCTTGTGGGAGAAGATGAACTCATGGGTGTACGCCGGTTTCGACGAGACTTACAAGGCGCTCGGCGTAGGCTTCGACAAGATATACTACGAGTCGCAGACTTACCTCAAAGGCAAGGCCAAGGTGGAAGAGGGCTTGGAGAAGGGACTTTTCTTCCGCAAGGACGACGGCAGCGTGTGGGCCGACCTCACGGACGAGGGCCTCGACCAGAAACTGCTGCTGCGCTCCGACGGCACGTCGGTCTACATGACGCAGGACATCGGCACCGCCGAGATGCGCTTCAACGACTACCCCATAGACAAGATGATTTACGTCGTGGGCAACGAGCAGAACTACCATTTCCAGGTTCTCTCAATCCTGCTCGACCGCCTCGGCTTCAAGTGGGGCAAGGAGCTTGTACACTTCTCTTACGGAATGGTGGAGCTGCCCAACGGAAAGATGAAGAGCCGCGAGGGAACGGTGGTTGACGCCGACGACCTCATTGCCGAAATGATTAAGGACGCACGGCAGACGAGCGAGGAATTAGGCAAGTTCAGCGACATGACCGAGGAGGAACGCTCGAACGTGGCACGCATCGTGGGCATGGGTGCGCTCAAATACTTCATCCTGAAGGTTGACGCAAGGAAGAACATGTTGTTCAACCCCGAGGAGTCAATCGACTTCAACGGCAACACAGGCCCGTTCATCCAGTACACCTACGCACGCATACGCAGCATCATGCGCAAGGCCGCCGAGCAGGGCATCAGCCTGCCATCGACGCTCGACGGCACGTATCCCGTGAACCAGAAGGAGACCGAACTGATACAGAAAATGGCCGAATACGGCGCCGCCGTGCGCCAGGCCGGCACCGACTACAGCCCCAGCGGCATAGCCAACTACTGCTATGAGCTGACCAAGGAGTTCAACCAGTTCTACCATGACTACAGCATCCTCGGCGCCGACAGCAACGAGGAGAAAGTGCTCCGCCTTGTCCTTGCGGCCAATGTGGCGAAGACACTCCGCAATGGAATGTCATTATTAGGCATCGAAATGCCGGAAAGAATGTAATGAAGCCCCCTCCTAACCTCCCCGAGGGGAGGAGAGGGCGTACGCCGTAATAATTAAAAGTAAAGAGTTAATAGGGCCACTTGCCGGCGCATCAGGCCTATTCGGCTCATTGGGCATATATTCCAATCAACCCATGCAAAAAGGAATTGTCAATCCTCCCGATTATCGTAATGACACGGTGCTTCCTCTTCCGCCGGAAGTTTCGGCCGATGCGTGGGCCGTTGACGCGGCGTGCAGCGGCAATCCGGGCAAGATGGAGTACCGCTGCATCGACCTTGCCACGGGGGCGCAGGTGTTCCATTTCGGTCCCGTCTACGGCACAAACAACATCGGGGAGTTCCTCGCCATCGTCCACGCCCTCGCCCTCATGGAGCAGAAAGGGCTGCGCAAGACCATCTACAGCGACAGCTTCACGGCCATAACGTGGGTGAGGAAGGCGCAGTGCAAAACCAAATTAGAGCACAACGCACGGACGGCGCAGCTGCACAACATCATCCTCCGCGCCGAGACATGGCTCAAGACGCACCCCTTCCGCGTGCCTGTAATACAGTGGGACACGCGCTCGTGGGGCGACATCCCGGCCGACTTCGGGCGGAAATGACCCCCTGACAGTAACTGCCTGACAGTCAACAGCCCCGCAATCCACGGCTTTTCATGCCGCAAATCACGGCCTTTCGTGCGCCAATCCACGGCTTTCCGGCGCACGAAAGGCCGCCTTTTTCTGCATAACGTCCCGGCGTTGCCATGCCTGCCGCCTTGTTGTGAACCGTCACAACATCATGCGTTCAAGTTTCGTTTTCCATTCCTCCCATCTCGGCATTTCCTGTTTCAGCAGTCCGTAAAACGCCTTTGTATGGTTTTTGTGTACCAGATGGCAAAGCTCATGGGTTATGACGTATTCAATGCAGATGCGCGGTGCGCACACAAGCCGTGGGTTAAGGTATATCCGTCCCGACGGAGTGCAGCTGCCCCATCTTGTCTTCATCTCCTTCAGCAACAGGGCGGAGGGCTGCACGCCGTAACGCTTGAAGCGCGATATGAGCGGAGCGGCATACTCGCGGAACTTCACTTCCGCCCTTTGCCTGTACCATGCGCACAGCAAGGCGCGCGCATCGGCCTTGTGGGGGCAGGCTATTTCGAGAATGTTGCCTTTATAATGCACTCCTGCGTGCTCGCTTTCCACCACGCGCAACATGTATTGCCGCCCGAGATACAGGTGCGACTCGCCGCTTACGTATCTTCTTTCGGGGGTATGCACGCCTAACGACTTGAAGTAGCGTTGTTGCCTGCATATCCATGCCGCACGGCGGTGTACGTGCAGGCGGATGTCCTCCAACTGTGTGTCAGCCGGGGCTTTCACCTCTACGGAGCAGTCGGGACGGACGGTTATGCCCAGCGTCTTGCGCGGCGCGAACGTCACGGTATATGCCACTACGGCCGTTCCGAAGGTTATGCTGTCGCTCACTTTATCCATAGCTTCGCCACGTCCACGCATCCGTCGATAATCACGTCCATGTCGTCAAACGGGAACTTGAGGTTGTATTTGCGCTTTACCTCGTCGATAAGGTAGTCCTCTAATTCTATCTTCATGCGCCCGATGATGTCCGACTTCGACTGCCAGTCAACCAGAACGTTCCCGTCTATAACTAACGTTTTGTTGATTATTTCGTCAAAACGCCTTGTCGTTTCCAAGGCCATTTGGCACAAGTCAAGCCCCGTGTCGGCGAAAATCCGCTGGTAAGTCTCGAGCGTTATTCCGTAATACGCTTTGCCGGCGTTGTTGTGCTGGAGTTCGCCGGGCAGGTCTTTGTCCGTGTGCGCCAGCACGTCTTCCTTGTATTTGGACACGCGTTTGAGGTATTCTATTTCGCTGATGCGCCCCTGTTCATACGCCTCTATTGTCTCTTTAAGCAGCTGCGAGAACTTTTTGTAGAACACGGGGTCGGTGTCCATCCTCTCGGTGATGAACTTGTTGGTGCGCGATGCTATCGTGTCGGCCTTCGCCGCCGTGCCTACAATCTTCTCTACCTCCTGCTCGAACGCCTCGGTGTCAAAGATGTTGACAAGTTCGGTGATAGGTTTTGCCGTGCCGCTTTCCACGTGGCGGTTAATCAGTTTCTGTATCTGGCCCTCGTATTGCTTGTAGTCCACGGCGTCTGAGAAGCGCAGCTGGACGGCCTTGCGCAGCTTCACAAACATGTTCAGGTCGTCTTTATACCGCCTGATTTCGTCTTCCGGCGTGGCGTCGTGGAACTCACGCGTTGAAAGGGCTATCTTCAGGCACGACGCGTATGCCGTAAGCCGCTCGTAAAACTCCTGTCTGCGGTCTTCCATCCTCAGCGACCGGGCGTATGCCTCAAGGTCGCGCTTGTTGGCGATGGTCTTGAACAAGTCCCATAGGTCTGAGTATTTTTGCGGCAGCTTGCCTGTTTCGGTGCTAACGTCGAGCATCGTGTCCTGAAACTCAAGGCGTTCCTCGTCGTCGTAGTCGGAGTAAAGTTCAAGGGCGTCGTCAAGCTCTTTCAGCACACCGTAATAGTCGATGATGTACCCGAACTCCTTGTCGTCGCACGTGCGGTTGACCCTCGCCACGGCCTGAAGCAGCGTGTGGCCGTTAAGCCTGCGGTCAAGGTACATCACGACGACCTTCGGCTCGTCAAAGCCTGTCAGCAACTTGTCCACGACAATCATTATTTCGGGCTGCTCCCGGTCTTTGAACCTTGCTATGAGGTTGTCCTGATATTTCTTGGGAGTGCCGTGTTCGTCCATCATCTTTTTCCAATACGCCTTCACGTCTTCCGGCGTGTCGCCGTAAGGAGTTTCCTCTCCTTCGCGTGTGTCGGGCGGAGTTATCAGCACTTCTGACGACACAAGGCCGATTTCGTCCAAGTATTTCTTGTACATCACGGCAACGCTTTTCCTCGGCGTTACGAGCATCCCCTTGAAGCCCGTGCCCTGCCAGTTGTTGCGGTAATGCTCAGACACGTCCCACGCGATTGAATACACGCGCTGCTCCGTCTGGTTGACAAGGTCGGTGCGCGAGTATTTCTTTTTCAGGTCGGCGGTCTGCTGTTCGTTCAGGTCTTCGCAAACCTTGGCGAAGAAGTCGTCAACAGCCCCCTCGTGAACCGTCTGCGGCACTATCCGCCCCTCGTAAAGCAGGGGCACAACGGCGCCGTCGTTCACGGCCTGGCGCACCGTGTAGACCGGCCTGATTATGCCGCCGAAAGTCCGCGCCGTGTTCTTTTCCTTCTTCATCAGCGGCGTTCCCGTGAACGCTATCTTGCAGGCGTTGGGCAGCACCTTGTCCATCTTTATCGCCATTTCCTTGTACTGGCTGCGGTGGGCCTCGTCAATGAGGATGAATATGTCAGGGTCGGTCAGCGGATGCTTCATCCGCTTCACGGCGGTTTCAAACTTGTTGATGATTGTAGTGATGACGGCGTCGGTTCCGCTGTCAAGCAGTTCGCCAAGGTTTTTGCCCGTTGTGGCGTTCACCACGTCGCGGCCGCACTTCCTGAACGTTTTTGTTATCTGGCTGTCAAGGTCGGTGCGGTCGGTCACCATCACGATTTTCGGGTTCCGGATAGTCTTCTCCTGAGCTATGGCCTGCGCCAGCATTACCATTGTAAGCGACTTTCCGCTGCCCTGCGTGTGCCACACCACTCCGCCGCGGCGCTTCCCGTTGTCAACCGTCTTGACGCGTTCTATTATTTCCTTCACAGCGAAATACTGCTGATAGCGCGCCACTTTCTTTATGCCGCCGTCGTAAACCGTGAAGTTGTGTATCATGTCGAGCAGCCTGTCAGGCCGGCACAGGCCGTACAGATACTTGTCTTGCTCCGTCGGCAACAGCTCTTCACGCCCCCTCTCATCGAAGTATGCGCGGACGTAACGGAAGCGGCCGCCGAACAGGTGGCTTGTCTTTTCCGCGTCGAGCCTGCTGTTCACAAGTCCGTAAAGCCGCTGTCCGTACAGGCTTTCGTCCTCTTTCGAGGTGAACATCTCCGTCCATTTGCACCAGAACTTTGCCGGAGTGCCCGTCGTGGCGTAGGTTCCGTAACTGTTGCCGATGCCCAACAGCAGCGCGCTGTAAACGTAGAGGCCGCGTATTCCGTCGTCTTTCTGGTTGCGCAGGTGCTGCGATACGGCCTGCTCCTGCGCCCCTTTCACGTCGGGCCGCTTGCATTCTATGACAACAAGCGGTATGCCGTTGACAAACAGCACGATGTCAGGGCGGTAAGTGTCGGCGCAGCCCGTGCGCGTGACGGCAAACTCTTCGGTCACATGGTAGGCGTTCCGCTCGGGATGCTCCCAGTCGACGAAGCGCATGGTGTAGCTTTTCTTGTCGCCGTCGATGCTCTGCTCGAAAGCCTTGCCCAAGGTCAGCATGTTGTAAACCGCCTCGTTACCGCTGACATATCCGTTTTCCATCGGCACGTTGCGCATGGCGAGCACGCCGTTCTCAATGTTCTGCTCGGAAAACAGTTCCTCCCTGTTCCTGTTCACGCGTATCGAGTTTATGCGCCTCAACTGGCTGCGCAGAACGTCCTCGAGCAGCACGTTCGACGTCTTGCCGCCACGCATCGCCAGCGCCTCGTCGGGCGTAAGGTATTCATACCCCAACTTCATCAGCGTCTGCAACGCCGGTATCTGGCTTATATGGTCTTCCTTGAATGAAATGCCTCGAATGCTATCCATGTTTGTCTTTGTTTTGAATGTATATCTTGCTCTAAATCAACACCTTCCGCGAACACGGCCTTTCGCTTTCCAAAAGGTTGCCTTTTGCCGCGTAAAATATGACCTTTTGCAGGGCGAAACACGGCCTTTTACATTGCTTCATAATTCAACCCGTTTTTTGCCTGTCAACAACACTTGCATCAAGCCTTTCTTCTGCTGGCGCAGAGTGTCAAGCTTTTGCTTGGCCAAAGTTATCTCATTGTCGCAAACAGAAAGGATTTCCGCTATTGCGTTTTGTTCTTCCAAAGGAGGAATTTTTATATTCGTTTTTCTTAAAGCATCTTTGGTTATTGAATAAACCTTGATACCCTGCATGATTGACAATATTTGTTTGTGGTACTCTTTTGAATTTAAGTAATAGCCTAAGAACATTGGGGCAAAAGCTATTGTTGGATGAATAAGGATTGTGTGAAGACCTGAAACAACTTTATTATTTCCGACATTAACAACTTCACAAGCTTTTCCAACGGTTCCATCTTCAGCTGTGTCTGCCATGATAATGTCACCTTCACTTACAAAATCTTTCGAAACGATATTAAGTTCTTCATTGATAAAAGGTAAATCAACCAATGAAACATTCACTATTGTTGGCAGTTTTATTAAAACATCGCCATAGTGAATGTTTAAAATACTTCCCCTTAAAGTATTCAAATTATCCCTTGAAAGAGAATTATTACTTAGAAATGTTGTGACTTCATCCAATTTCACTTTCTTCCATGCTACCCCATTAAATCCATGCAGGCGTTTCTTGCCAGTAAGAAGCTGTTGCATCAAGCCTTTCTTGCGCAATTCGAGCTTTTCGATAAGCAGCATTTGCTTCTCAATGGCTCTGTCCCAGGTGCTTAACACCTCCGCAATCTTTCGCTGTTCAGGAAGTGGAGGTGTAAGAATTTTATACCCTTTTACTATATCCGCAGACAAATTACCCTGTCCTCCTTGCAGATATGAATTGTAATAATATTCTTTGCCTTTCTGCAAAAACGACAATAAGAAATATCTGTCAACATCTTTTGTTGGACGAATGCAAAGTATTGCCTGATTTATAGCTCCGCTGATTTTGGATAAAGCGCATTCTCCGCTTGTTGCACCATACAAAGCATACAATAAATCTCCTCTCTCGATTAATTTCGCCGAAGAGTTTTTCAGTCCTAATTCAGATAAATACTGCTCTGTCTTTGCATTGTTAATTTCCCCTGATTTTATGAACGGTATTTCTCCGTTAAAGTACATTTGTTCCGTTGATTTCGGCGTACCGCCACTGAACATCTGAGAAATTTCGCCCAATCTTTTCACTTCCCACTCATTCGGGATTATCCCCAATGGCGAGTTTTTATATCCCTGCGGTATTTCTTTTACAGCACTTTTTCTCATAGGATTTCATTTCTCGTTAATACCCCAGCTCCTTCAAGTACCCCTTCATCTTGGCCTGCACCTCCGCCAGTTCAGCCTCAAGGGCGTCAATCTCTTTCTGCACGGCGGGTATGTCGATTTCGGCTTCCTCTTCAAACGTGTCAACGTAGCGCGGTATGTTCAGGTTGTAGTCGTTCTCCCGGATGTCGGCAGGGGTGGCAACAAAGGCGTATTTGTCTTCGGCCACTCCGGCTTCAAGCTGCCCGGAGGTGAACTTGCGGTAGACGGAGACGATGTGCCCGATGTCCTCGGCGCGCAGCTTGTTCTGGTTCTTGCCGCTTTCAAACTCGCGGCTGGCGTCGATGAAGAGCACGTTGTCAGTCTGCTTGCCCTTGCTGAATATGGCTATGGCCGCCGGTATGCCCGTGCCGAAAAACAGGTTGACAGGCAGGCCGATGACGGCTTCGAGCAGGTTTTCGTCCACCACGTGCCGGCGTATCTTCCCCTCGCTTGCTCCGCGGAACAGCACTCCGTGGGGAATGACCACGCCAACCTTGCCGCTGCCTTCCTGCGCCACCTCTATCATGTGCGAGATGAACGCCCAGTCGCCCTTGCTCTTAGGGGGTATGCCGCGCCAAAAGCGGTTGTACGGGTCGTTGGCCGCTTCTTCCGCGCCCCACTTGTCCAATGAGAACGGCGGATTGGCGACAACGGTGTCAAACTTCATCAGCCTGTCGTGCTCTTTCAGCTTGGGGTTGCGCAGGGTGTCGCCCCAGCGTATCACGGCGTTGTCGAAGCCGTGCAGAAACATGTTCATCATAGCCAGCGCCCACGTGCTGCCGTTCACTTCCTGCCCGTAAAGCGAGAAGTTGCTGTTGCCCACTTCCTTTCCGGCCTTGATGAGCAGCGAGCCTGAGCCGCAGGTGGGGTCGCAGATACGCGCCCCGGGCTTGCTCTTTGTCAGCTTGGCCAGCAGCGTTGACACCTCCGCAGGCGTGAAGAACTCGCCCGCCTTCTTGCCCGCCTCGCTTGCAAAGTTGGAAATCAGGTACATGTAAGCGTCGCCTATGATGTCGTTGTTCTCAAGATGCGACTCGGCCAGTTCAAGCTCCTTGAAGTCTACAAGCAGGTTTTTCAGGCGTGCGTTCTTGTCTTTCGGCTCGCCGAGGTTGGCGCTGTTGAAGCTGATGTTGCGGAAGATGCTGCTGCCGTCCTCGCTGCTCATCTTCTCGCGGTTGGCGTCTTCAAGTTCGGCCAGCGCCATGTCGATAAGCTCGCCGATGTTGTCGTCGGCGCGGTGGCTGAACAGATAGTCGAACGAACTCTGCTCGGGCACCACGAAACGCTCGTGCCTCATGGCGCGGGCGGCACGCTCCCTGTCGCCCTCATACTTCTCAAGATGCTCGGCATACTTGGCTTTGTATACATCGCTGACGTACTTCAGGAAGAGCATAGTCAGGATGTAGTCCTTATACTGGCTCGGGTCAATGAGTCCGCGGAACGTGTCGCAGGCTTTCCATACAACCCTGTTTATCTGTGCCTGGTCGATTTTTGGTGTTTCCATTATTTCATGTTGTTTTGTTCATCAGTAACTGTTGCAATATAAGTTGCTTGCGTTTGATTATCTCTTCTTGCAGTTTTTTCTCCCTTTGCGCCAGCCGCGACATGTTGACAATCAGCGTCTGGGTGTGCTGGTCGGGCACGGGTATCTCCAGTTCGTCCACTACGTTCTTGCGTATAAGCGGCGTGGTGCTGCCTATCTGGAACGTCTTGAAATATCTTTCAGTGGCCGGCAGCCTTAAAAACCAGCAGAGATATTCGGGCGAGAGCGTTTCCTGCATAGTGCGTATAACGAAAAACGATGTCGAGGCTATGGCTTTCGCTTCGCCGTAGAACACCCGGCTGATATAGTTTGCCCCTTTTGAAGCGAACAGGATGTCGCCCGGCCGCAGCAGGCTTTTCTGCGCCTTGGGCGACAGGTTTACGCGCGAGGCGTATCGGGTGACGACGGCCTCGTCGCAGTCCTTCGCCTGCAAGTATGCCACATCGCCGTCAGGGTCGGTCTTTAAGAATATTCCCGAAAAGACCTCAGCCACGTCCTTTAGCTTTACCTTCCGTCCTTTTGCCATCGGTTTTGCGTTTTCTGCAAATGTATGTTTTATTTTTCAAAGCGCCAAATGTTTTTCACAAAAATCGTAGTACGCTGCATACTAATACGCTGTTCCGGCCTGTTTTTAGCTTAAAAACATTCTATTTTACCTGTTGGCGGATAGTTGGTAAACAGAAGTAATACCTTGAAAATACGTGCGGCTGATACAAGGTGCCTGGCCGTGTTTGCATAACGTCCTGCCACAGCCGCACGTCCCCGTATATAAAATGCCACGTTTTGCAGCGCGAAACGTGGCATTTCAGGCGGTAAAACACGGCCTTTTGGAAGGCAAAAGACGGCTGTTTCGCGTTTCCTCCATATCTTTGTCTTAAGAAGATAGGATGCGGCTCGGCAGTGTCAAATCAAAAAACTGCGTTTTTCATTTGCCGTTGCGCCCGCCTTTCCGTATCTTTGCAAACAAAAATACCCAATGACCGAATTTGAAAAGATGCGCAGCCAAGAGCTGTACGACTTCTCCGACCCGGAGATTTACGCAAGCCTGAAGCATGCCAAGGACGCATGCACGCGGCTTAACACGATGACGATAAACGACGGCGGATACCGCGAGACGATAGAAGACCTCATACCCGGCATTCCGGCGGACAGCGTGGTGTGCCCTCCGTTCCACTGCGACCACGGCAACGGCATACGCATGGGCAAAAACGTGTTCGTGAACTACAACGTGACGATGCTCGACGGCGGCGCAATCACCATAGGCGACAACTGCCTCATAGGACCCAACTGCCAGCTGTACACGCCGCAGCACCCCATGGACCACGTGCTGCGCCGCCGCTCAGTGGAGACGGCATACCCCATAACAATAGGCGAGGACACGTGGCTGGGCGGCGGAGTGATAGTGTGCCCCGGCGTTACGATAGGCAAGCGCTGCGTGATAGGGGCCGGAAGCGTGGTGACGAAAGACATACCCGACGACTGCCTTGCCGTAGGCAACCCGGCCAAAGTGATTAGGAAGCTGAACGGTTGAGGAAGAATGTTTTTACGGCAACGCCAGCTTTCAACAAATCATCCATCATTAATTTTTCATTCTTCATTATTCATTTTTAATTTTTAATTTTTAATTCTTAATTCTTCATTCCCACATGAACCTTCTCTTTGTCTGCCTCGGCAACATCTGCCGCTCGCCGGCCGCCGAGGCCATAATGAAAAAGAAACTCGAAGAACAGGGCGCGCGCCTCGCCGGCGTCAACGTTGACTCAGCAGGCATAGGCCCGTGGCACGAGGGGCAGCTGCCCGACAGCCGGATGCGCCGCCACGGGGCGCGCCGCGGCTACAGCATAGACAGCATAGCGCGGCAGATAAGGCGCGAGGACTTCGCGCGCTTCGACATCATCTTCGGCATGGACGCCGACAACATGAAGGCTCTCTCGCGTCTGGCACGCACCGGCGAAGAACGCGCCAGGCTGATGTGCGCCGCCGACTTCATGACGCGCCATCCCGGATACGACACCGTGCCCGACCCGTATTACGGCGGTCCCGACGGCTTCGAGCTTGCCCTCGACCTGATAGAAGACGCCTGCGACGGCATCATAGCCATGCTTGAAAGCCGCCGGCTGCCGTCCGAAAGCCGCTGAGGCGCCGCGCCGCAAAGGCATGCGTGCGCCATGCCGGCACACAGGGCAGCCACGTTGTAGCATGCACGGCTACCCCCGTCATGACACGCAATCCATCGCCTTTTTTCCTGTTTTTAACGTTTTTAAGTCACATTTCCGCGAAAAAATTTGGCGGTTTGCGCAAACTTGCCTACCTTTGCACTCGCAATGACCGCCA